>Ga0214235_1000869_pt1 | contig 9881 bp, 7 predicted proteins | sample TroBogypolimnion_2_FD_153073 | JGI IMG/M metagenome (GOLD analysis project Ga0214235, IMG submission 153073) | Freshwater microbial communities from Trout Bog Lake, WI - 15JUL2008 hypolimnion | ecosystem: Environmental > Aquatic > Freshwater > Lake > Hypolimnion/Profundal zone ... | reverse complement strand
GGCAGCTACTTGGCTTAAGAATGCTGCTAAACGTGGTAGCAAAATTGTCTTGTGTGATCCACGCGCAACAGAGATCAGTAAGCATGCCTGGCGTACGATGCAATTTAAGCCCGATACCGATGTGGCAATGCTTAATGCCATGATCTATACGATTATTGAAGAGGGTTTGGTTGATCAAGACTTCGTTGAAAATCGCGCCAACAATTTTGAAGCTTTAAAAGAAAACATCAAGGGCTACAGCCCAGAAGCAATGGCACCGATCTGCGGTATTCCTGCAGAAACTTTGCGTGAAGTGGCGAGAGAGTTTGCTACTACTAAGTCTGCAATGGTTTTGTGGGGTATGGGTGTGAGTCAGCATGTGCACGGAACGGATAACGCGCGTTGCTTAATTGCATTAGTGAGTATCACCGGTCAAATTGGCAAGCCTGGTTCAGGCTTGCATCCATTGCGCGGTCAAAATAACGTCCAGGGCGCAAGTGATGCGGGCTTGATTCCAATGATGTTCCCGAACTATCAGCGTGTTGATAACCCAGAAGCGCATGCTTGGTTTGAGAAGTTCTGGAATACACCATTAGATAAGAAGCCAGGCTATACGGTTGTGGAGATCATGCATAAGATCACTGCACCTGATAGCGATCCTGACAAGATTCGCGGCATGTATGTCGAAGGTGAGAACCCCGCCATGAGTGATCCGGATCTCAATCATGCGCGTCATGCATTAGCTGCATTGGAGCATTTGGTTGTTCAAGATATCTTCATGACAGAGACTGCGCTCTTAGCTGATGTGGTATTGCCAGCGAGTGCTTGGCCTGAGAAGGTTGGTACAGTTAGCAATACTGACCGTATGGTTCAAATGGGCAAGAAGGCGATTGATCCCCCGGGTGAGGCAAAGCCTGATTTGTGGATCATTCAAGAGATTGCTAAGCGCATGGGCCTCTCCTGGAATTATCAAGGCCCTGATGCAGGTGTTGCAGAAGTCTATGACGAGATGCGTCAAGCAATGCACGGTGCTATCAAGGGTATTACGTGGGAGCGTCTAGAAAAAGAATCTAGTGTGACATACCCATGTTTATCCGCTGAAGATCCAGGTCGTCCAATCGTATTTGATGACGAGTTTGCAACTCCTGATGGCAAGGTACAACTCGTTCCTGCTGACATCATCCCAGCAAATGAGCGACCAGATGCTGAGTATCCATTTGTATTAATAACTGGACGTCAGTTAGAGCATTGGCACACCGGCAGCATGACGCGTCGTGCCACAGTACTCGATGCCATTGAGCCAATGGCAACTGTATCCATGCATGGTGAGGATATGACTCAATTAGGGGTTTCTGCTGGCGATGTGATTACTGTTCAATCGCGTCGTGGTGAGGTCGGTATTCATGTAAGAAGGGATGATGGCACACCAAGAGGCGTAATCTTTATTCCATTTGCTTACTTCGAGGCTGCCGCTAACCTTATTACCAACCCAGCACTTGATCCATTTGGCAAGATTCCCGAATTTAAGTATTGCGCTGTCAAACTAGCCAAGGGTGGGCAGGTGTCGAAGTTCATGGGTTATGGTGCTAATGACCCATCGATTAATGAGGCGGCTATACCTCGGTAATTTAGCTTTCCAATCTAGAAAAGGCTCCTTTAGTGGAGCCTTTTTCATTTTGACCACACTTTCATCCTTACTACTTTTGTAGTAAAATCAATAGAAGGGGGCTGAAATGGGAATGCCAGTGAGAATTGATGATGATCTTTATGAGTTAGCCAAGTTAGAGGCTAAGGTAGAACATCGCACTATTGCAGGTCAAATTGAGTTTTGGGCAAAAGTAGGGCGTGCTGCAATAGACAATCCAGACCTGCCTGTTGCGTTCATCATGGAGTCGCTTGCCTCGTTGGCGGAGCCCAGGGAACAATCTACCCCATTTATTCCACGCTCTAGGAAGCTTTGATGGCGTATGACGTCTCTCAAACACGCCGATTCCTAAGACAATACAAAAAACTAAATGACAATACTGCTAAGGATGTCGATGACGCTGTAGTCCAGGTAGCAAAAAAACCCGGAATTGGAGAGAAAAAGAAGGGTGATTTGTCTGAATTTTGGGTTTTTAAGTTCAGAAGTACTGGTCAGCTTTATTTGCTTGGGTATTCAATAGATGATGGGCTAAGACTAATTTATTTGGAATCTATTGGCTCACATGAAAATTTCTATAGAGATGCCAAACGATAAATAAGCGCATATCTCCTGCGACCTTTAGAATGAACCCTCTATGGCAAGTTCGAAACCTTCCTCAAATATCAATAGCAAAGCTGAACTTCCTGTCCTCATTATTGGGGCTGGATTAGCTGGGCTAACTGTGGCCTTACACATGGCTGAGTCTCAGCCGGTGATTCTCATGGCTAAACGCGGTCTAGGTGAGGCTGCTACGGCTTGGGCCCAAGGCGGCATTGTTGGCGTCGTTGACAAAGTGCATGACAGCATTGACTCACACGTCGCCGATACATTAGATGCTGGCGCAGGCCTTGTTGTGGAATCCACTGCTCGTTATATTGCTGAAGAAAGTGCTGAAGCCATTCGTTGGTTAGTGGAGCAGGGCGTACCATTTACCGCCGATGAAACTGGGCCCATGGGTTTACATCTCACTCGCGAAGGCGGTCATAGTCATCGTCGCATTGCACATGCTGCTGATGCTACTGGCAAAGCGATTCATGAGGTTTTACTTGATAAAGCAAAGGCCCATAAAAATATTCAAATCCTGGAGCATTGGATTGCACTCGATCTCATTACCAATCGTCAACTCGATGCCAAGACGCAACGCAGTAAGCCTAATCGTTGTTATGGTGTGTATGCACTCGATATTAAAAATAACCGTGTAGAAACTATTGAAGCCAAATCAGTTGTTTTGGCTACGGGTGGTGTTGGTAAGGTCTATCGCTATACCAGCAACCCTGATACCGCTACAGGCGATGGCATTGCTATGGCCTGGCGCGCAGGCTGCCGCGTGGGCAATATGGAATTTATTCAATTTCATCCGACGTGCTTGTATCACCCTAGTGATCGCACTTTCCTGATTACTGAAGCCATGCGCGGTGAGGGTGGTTTATTAAAGTTGCCTGATGGCACACGCTTCATGCCTGAGCATGATGAACGCCATGAGTTAGCGCCGCGCGATATCGTTGCCAGAGCAATTGACTTTGAGATGAAGAAGCATGGCTTAGATTATGTTCACTTAGATGCAACCCATTTAGGTGAAGTATTTATTAAAGAACATTTCCCCATGATTTATGCGCGTTGCTTGAGTCTTGGCTTGGATATTACTAAAGAGCCGATCCCGGTAGTTCCTGCTGCGCATTACACCTGCGGTGGCGTAGTGACTGATCTCAAGGGCCGCACAGACTTACCAGGACTCTACGCAGTAGGAGAAGCCACTTATACAGGACTACATGGCGCTAATCGCTTAGCAAGCAATTCATTGTTAGAGTGCGTTGTCATTGGCAAGGCGGCTGCAGAAGATATTTCCAATCTCAAAACACCTGCAATGCCTTCTCTACCTTTATGGGATGAGAGCCAGGTAGAAGATGCTGATGAGCAGGTAGTTATTGCCCATAACTGGGATGAGCTACGCTCCCTCATGTGGAACTATGTAGGTATTGTTAGGACAAATCGCCGTCTTGAGCGGGCCCTACATCGCATCAAGCTCTTGCGTTATGAAGTGCAAGAGTATTACGCAAACTTTAAGGTTACACGTGATCTGATCGAGCTCAGAAACTTATTGGAATGTGCAGAACTTATTGTGCGCTCAGCCCTGATGCGCCGAGAAAGCCGTGGCCTTCATTACAGCCGTGACTACCCCGGTACATGGGCAGTGTCTTATCCAACCATTCTGACTCCTCAAGCTGAGGGTGCCGAGACCGATTCTGCGTCTTAAGTCTCCAAAGCGATAAATCTCTATTTTTTGATGATAAGCTAATGCAATCGCACAAGGATTGCACATGGCAAGTATTAAAGAAGACATCTACGAACATATTTCTGCCGTATATCAAACAGCTACTGATGAGATCAAGAGCTGGATTAGTGCCTTAAAAGAAATATGGCCGCTGATATTTCTATTATTCCTTGGTTTGGCGTTTCTGATTTGGTTTGCAAAACCGGCACCTCCTAGTAAGGTCCTGATGGCTACTGGTATAGGCGGTTCATATAAAGTTTTGGGTGAAAAATATCAGGCCTACTTTGCTAAAAAAGACATTGAGCTTAAGTTGGTAGAGACCCATGGTTCTAAAGAAAATCTCCAGCATCTACGAGATCGCAATGATCCAATTCAAGCTGCCTTTGTTCAGGGCGGCATGATTGTCTCTGATGAGCTTACCGGCATTGAATCCCTGGGTAGCGTTGATTACGAGCCAGTATGGGTGTTCTACCATAACAAGGTTTTTAATGAGCGCGCTCATTTATCTGACCGAGATATTGCTAAGCTCAGGATTAACATAGGGCCTGTCGGAAGTGGGGCTCGTACACAGGCCCTAAATATATTTAAGTTAAATGGTTTAAATAGTAATTCTCCTAATTTACTTGATTTAGGCAATGCTGAAGGTGTTGAGGCGTTAGAGCGCGGAGAGATTGACGGCGTTATATTGGTGGATGGCTTTGATTCACAGAACGTACAAAGACTTATTAAAAATCCAGATGTTAGACTGGCTTCCTTTCAGCGCGCTGATGCGTATACTCGCTTGCTACCCTATTTTGAAGAGCTCAATGTGCCTATGGGTGGATTTGATCTAGGTAAAAATATTCCTGATCACCCAATACAGCTCATATCAACAACAACGAACCTATTAATTGATAGCCGCCTTCATCCTGCTATACAGGTTTTATTTCTGGAAGCTGCCAAAGAAATTAATGGCAATAAATCCTATTTTGCTAAGGCAGGAGAGTTTCCGGTCTATATGAACACTGAGGCCCCACTTAGTGATGAGGCAAAGTTCTTTTATGAAAAAGGAACTCCGACATTAATGAAGTACTTGCCATTTTGGTTGGCTGAGTTCTTAGAGCGGATGTTCTTCCTCTTACTGCCTTTTGCTGCTTTTGCTTACCCCATCATTAAATCGATCCCATCGTACAGAACCAATCTCGCTAAAAAGCAAATTAATTCGATTTACAAAGAACTTGATAAGTTTGAACAAAATACGATTGACACTTTTGATCCAAGCAAACGAGCTGAGTACATCGAGATTCTCAATGAGATGGAGCGCCGGGTCATGACTTCAAAGGCGTCCAAGTTAGCTACCGCCGATTGCTATAGCTTACGAAATAATATTGAATTTATCCGTAATGCCCTAGAGAAGCAGATTATTTATAAGGGCAGGGAAGGTTAGATCAGAGAAGGACAAAACTCAGCCTAAAGCCGAGTAACTCAACCTAAAATTCTCATTGAGAAATCAACCGCATTGACATCCTTGGTTAACTTACCAAGGGAGATGCGATCTACACCCGTACTTGCAATAGCGCGCATTTGATCTAGATTGATACCACCAGAGGCCTCTAGTAATGCTCGACCAGCAGTGATAGCAACAGCTTGTTTCATTTGATCGGTGTTGAAGTTGTCAATCAAGATGCTCTTGGCACCAGCGGCCAAGGCTTCTTCAAGCTCAGTAAAGTTTTCTACTTCAATCTGAATATCTACACCCGCATTAAGAGCTTGAGCATTTTTGAGGGCAGCAGTGACGCTACCAGCCGCAGCAATATGATTCTCTTTAATCAGAATGCCATGCCAGAGTGCAAGACGTTGATTCTTGCCGCCACCAACGAGTACCGCATATTTTTGGGCCTGACGTAATCCAGGAACTGTCTTGCGGGTGTCTAAGACTGCACATCCCTTAGGATTGGGGCTGGCACTGGCAATCGCATCCACATGTTTACGCGTAATGCTGGCCGTCCAAGAAAGCGTTTGTAAGAAGTTAATACAGGTACGCTCTGCAGAGAGTAGGGCTTGAGAGTCTGCTTCGATATCACATACCTTGGTATCTGGCTTCATGAGATCACCCTCTAGGTAATGCCAGGTAACCTTTGCATTTGGATCAAGCTTCTTGAGAGTGCCTTCGAACCAATCTACGCCACAAAGTACCGCTTCTTGACGCACGATGAGTTGAGCTTTCACTGGTTTACTAGGAACAAGCTTTGCAGTCCAATCTCCTGTACCGATATCTTCCATCAGCGCATCGGCAATATTGCGTTGACGGGCTTGCTCTAAGGTTTCGTTGTAATCAAACATATTTTCTATTTATTAAGCCGCGCCAATATTCTTCACAAAGCCATGCTGGGCTTTAGCTAATAGATCGGGATGATTCTTAGTGAAGTCGAGCATGCGTTCAATGCAGCCTAAGGCTTTAGCACGTATCGGCTCATCGATGAATATTTCGCCTGAAGCATTTTCTAAACAGTTCAAAATTCCTTGCAAGCCATTCATGGCCATCCATGGACAGTGTGCACAACTCTTACACGTTGCACTATTACCTGCAGTAGGCGCTTCGATCAGTTTCTTGCTAGGGGCCAATTGACGCATACGATGCAAGATGCCGTTATCCGTTGCCACAATGTATTCAGTTGCAGTACCTTCAACTACCGCCTTAATCATGGCAGAGGTAGAACCCACAACGTCTGCAAGGTCGACAACGGCTTGTGGAGATTCTGGGTGAACTAAGATCTTCGCGCTGGGATGCGCTGCTTTAAGCATTTCTAATTCGACTGCTTTAAATTCATCATGAACGATGCAAGCACCATTCCATAACAACATATCAGCGCCAGTTTGCTCTTGTATGTAACGGCCTAAATGACGATCTGGTGCCCATAAGATTTTTTTGCCTTCAACTTTAAGTTGATGAACGATAGCCAATGCACATGAGCTCGTTACCATCCAGTCGGCTTGTGCTTTAACTGCAGCAGAGGTATTTGCGTACACAACCACAACACGATCAGGATGTGCTGCTCTAAATGCAGCAAAGTCAGCAGCATCACAACCCAAATCCAAAGAGCAAGTTGCTTCAAGATCTGGCATGAACACGCGTTTTTCTGGACTGAGAATCTTGGCAGACTCACCCATAAAACGCACGCCCGCAACAATCAAATTCTTGGCAGAGTGGTTTTTACCAAAGCGCGCCATCTCTAAAGAGTCAGCGACGTAGCCACCAGTCTCTAGTGCTAAATCTTGAATATCGCCATCGACATAGTAGTGGGCAACTAAAGCAGCATCTTTCTCGACTAATAACTGCTTAATACGGGCAATCACAGCGGCTTTTTCGGAGCCATGCAGTTGGGGTGGGGTCTTGGCCCAGGCTTGGGCGGTGCAGGTAGCGCCAGCAGCATTTTGCTGGGGGTAATCAAAGGCAATAGGGGTGCTAGCGGTTGGATTCATACGAAATCTTAAACGAGTGAGGGTATTTTCACCTGATTTTCAATAAACCATCAAATCTAGTTATTTGCTCTAGGGCTAATGGGAATTCATCTAATAAACCATTAAATTAATCGCTAATTTATCAATAACTTAGTAAGAATGGCTCCTAGTGCGTAATCCGTCTCAAGAATTTGAAGGTTCAAAATGCATAGGAATCAGACATAAGCCCCCGAGATTGGCTCGCAATACTATTTCCGTTGTTGCTGGCATTTTGGTGATGGGTAGTTCTTCTGCAGCATTTGCACAGGCCGGTCCTCAAGCAGGTGCATTACAGCAACAACTCCAGCGTGAAGTCGAACGTAATACACCAGTTCAACCACCTGAACAGCTGATTAAAAAACCCGCGAAACCCAGTCGTCCTAAATCAGGTGATAAGACTATCGAGGTAACGAGTTTTAGGGTCACTGGCATTACACTCATTACCCAAGAGCAAGCACAAGAAGCGCTTAAACCGTTTACCAATCGTCCGCTCACTTTAGATCAAATTAAAGAAGCTGGAGAAGCCCTGACGAATTTGTATAGTCAGATGGGAAGAATGGCGCAAGCTGTTATCCCTCCGCAAGATGTCGTTGGTGGTGTGATCACTATCAAAATTATTGAGGGTAAGGTTGGCAATGTCATTATTGAACTCAATAAAGAAGAGCCAAGTCGCCTGAAGTCGGAAGTGATTCAAAAGTTCATTACCAATAGTAATGAGCCGGGTGACTTTATTGATCTCAAAGGTTTGGAGCGCAGCTTAGCGATTTTGAATGAAACACCCGGTAATGAAGTCAATGGTGAGCTCGCACAAGGTGATAAAGAGGAGACAACCAATATCTTGGTAAATGCTAAAGATACTGGCCTTTTTGCAGGTAGAGTCGATTTATCAAACTATGGCGCTGCTAATACTGGTCCTGCACAAGCAGTTGCCAGCTTAAGTTTGAACAACCCAAGTGGTAATGGTGACCAGGCTACTTTAGATGTTATCGGCTCACAGGGTTCTGTATATGGACAGTTCAAATACGGCTTGCCCGTTGGCTACGATGGTTGGAGAGTGTCTGCAGGTGCCAGTGCACTCGATTACAAAAGTTTGAGTAGTTATTCTTCTACGATTTCTCAAGGTACGGCACAAACCTACGGCATTTATTCCACCTATGCCTTAGAGCGCACAGCAAGATCAAATAAAACAGTCGTGATCAATTTTGAGAACAAAAACTACAACAACCAAACCAACGGTATTGAAATTAGTAATTACCAAATTAATAACCTCACTGCCGGCATTAATGGCACGAACTACCTCGAGCTAGCTTACGTCAGCTGGGGTGCAACAGCGACTCTAGGATCCTTATCGATCAATAACACTAATCAAGCCAATAACGATGCTCAAGGTGCTGCTACTAAGGGCTCATTCGGAAAGCTTGGATTTAACGGCTCGATTACCCAGCCATTGCCGCTTGATAAAACCAATTTAACCGCTTCCATCTATGGTCAATTGGCCAATAAGAACCTCAATAGTGCAGAACAGATCTATATGGGTGGTCCTTATGGTGTGCGCGCCTACCCAGTAGCTCAGGGTGGTGGAGCACAAGGTGCCATTGCCTCTGTAGAAATCAATCACACCTTAATTCAGGATCTACAAGTAGGCGCATTTTTTGATGCCGGCCTCGTGCAGCAGTACGTCACGACTTATAACAACTGGCAGGGCCAAACAAACGCCAATAACACTTATAGCCTTTACGCTTCGGGCATATCAGCAAAGTATCAGTTCCAAAAAGTACAGATCTCAGGTTCTTTGGCATGGCGCGTAGGGAATAACCCGCTCTATACCCAAAGTGGCCAACAGCTCAATACCGACAATATGTATCGCTCTGTGCAGGGTTGGATTAAAGGTAGCATTTATTTCTAATGAATCAAAAAATAATTTCATTTGTTAGCTTGAGAGCTAATTACTAAACGCATCTGAAAGATATACATTGGGTAGTACTTCAGTAAAACACTTAATTTGACACAACAAATTACGCCCGCTCCGCACGTCAAAGTGCAACTTAAAGCCGCTAAGCTATTGGCGGCTTTAGCCGTTGCTGGTCTTGCTCAGCAAGTCCTGGCAGCGCCGCCTGCACCAAATGCCTTGCCTACAGGTGGCAAGGTAGTTGCTGGTACAGCAGCGATTTCTCAGGCGGGTAATACGATGAACATTAATCAGTCGAGCCAAAGAGCCGTGATTAATTGGAATAGTTTTGATGTTGGTTCACAGGCAACAGTGAACTTTAATCAACCCAATACTCAAGCTGCCACCCTCAATTACGTTAATAGCGCATCTAAATCCATGATCAATGGTGCAGTCAATGCCAATGGTCAGGTAATTTTTGTGAACAATAACGGCGTAGTCTTTGGTAAGGGTGCAGAAGTGAACGTCGGTGGCATGGTTGCCACCACCATGAATACCTCTGCCCAAGAATTTATGGA
>Ga0214235_1000866_pt1 | contig 9902 bp, 8 predicted proteins | sample TroBogypolimnion_2_FD_153073 | JGI IMG/M metagenome (GOLD analysis project Ga0214235, IMG submission 153073) | Freshwater microbial communities from Trout Bog Lake, WI - 15JUL2008 hypolimnion | ecosystem: Environmental > Aquatic > Freshwater > Lake > Hypolimnion/Profundal zone ... | reverse complement strand
GCCAACTGAGTGGATGCGCCGGCATAATACAATGCTATGGGCAGCCCCACAGCCGCAGCGGTAAGAGTGATAAAGCGGCGACGGGTGAGGAGGGTGGTTTTCATGATTTAGAAGGGCGAACTTGTATGGTCACGCCTTTGGTGTTGTAAATGAGTTTGGGCACGCAGCGCGTGTCGTCGTGATAGATGCCCACGCAATCCAAACATTGAAAACAGTCGTCGTAATCAATAGCGCCTTGTGGCGTAATGGCATCGTAATGACAAGCATGACGGCAACGCTGACAGGGGTTGCCGCAAGCGGGAATACGTTGCAACCACTTAAAGCGCCGCAGTTTGCCTAGTACCGTGAGCGCAGCGCCCAAGGGACAGAGATAACGACAGAAAAATTTATACACAAATACACCCAGCAGCAACACGCCGATGGCCCATACCAGATAGGGCCATTCTCGCTGAAAATTAACCGTAATGGCGGTCTTAAAGGGCTCTATCTCCACCATCTTCACCGCCCATGCGGGCGCCCAGGCAGCGGCCATCATGAGGGCGGCCAGCATCACATAGCGGGAACGAGATAAAAATTTTGATACGCGTGGCGGCAACCGCCATTGCGGAATTTTATTAAAACGCGCCACCAGACCCACCAATTCTTGCAACACGCCAAAGGGGCATAGCCAGCCACAAAAAGTGCCGCGCCCCCATACCACCAAGCTGACGACGGTGAAGGCGATGAGCAACAGCGAAATTGGATCGTAGAGGAAGCTGGCCAGTCCCGCACCCGCCATGATGCTTTTAATGGCGCCGGTAATCTGCACAATGGACAGCTGTCCTTGGGCATGCCAGCCAATGAAACCTAAGGTGAACAATAAAAATCCTATGCGAAAAACAAATAGGCGCTTTGGGTGAACAGAAATAAAGCGCGGCCAAATCAGCACTGCTGTAAGCAAAAACAAAGCCACGCCGATAACCATCAGATCAGGCAGTCGACCTTGCCAGGCTTGCAGCCATTCGGGTAAAGGTTTGGGTGGGTATTCAAACAATTCAGGGGGTAGCGTGTAATGCAGCATCAGCTGTTTCTGTGTGATGACCGGCATGATGCTGCCGCGCGCGCGGCTTACCGTTAGGCGAAAATCCATGGGCTGACCGGGGTCCAGACCTGCTTGGGGGGCTACAGCCAAAATTAAAGCGGCATTCAGGTTGGGAAATAAGGGGTTGCGCGCATAGTCTCGATTGGCATCGCGCAATTCAATGGGTAAATCTTGTTGCGACAGCTCGAGGCGTTGCGGACTGCTGCCAGGGGTGAAGCTGTCATCGGTTAAGCTGTAGGTGCCGCTGGTGGCCACCCAATAGGCCGGTCGGTTATCTTGTAGGTGGGTTTGTAATTGTGCCCAATTGTCATCGCCCAACAAATTGCGACCCACAATGGGTGAGTTAAGAGAGGCTACGGTCATCTCTACAAAAATACCGTCGGGGTTTTTTAAAACGGCTTCATCCAGGCCCGCACCATCAGTGCCGACAAATAACTTTTCCACCTCAGCGTTGGTGATGGTGACATGTTGCACATAACCACGCCGAATGAGTGTTGGTAAATCTAGTTTTTCGAAGGGGATGTTTTTAAATGTGGCGGGCAGTGCTGCGGCACTTTGTTGCGCTAATCCTAATTTGGACCTGGCCACGGCCAGCGCGGCCCCTAAGAGGGATTGATTAATGATGCGCACCGAAGCAGTGGCTTTGGCCACCCCATCCACCACCACGCGATTGGCTCCCCCTGGGGCATGTGACGTTTGGTTGCCATAACCGCTGGCAATGGTAATTTCTTGCCGTAGATTTAGGCCTTCATATTGTTTTAAAAAATTAATCAGCGGACCAGGCCCCAATCCGCTGACAAATACCGGCTCGCGCTGAGTGAGCGCTTCTACGGATAAGAACTTACCGCTGGTATCCATTTCAACCAGCATGTTGATGGGGGTGCCTTCAAAACCGGGAATAGGGGCTAAATCGATGGTTTCGAATACATATTCCACCGGATTGCTGTCGGGCGATTGGTCGCTAAACAAAGGCCAGACGGCAATGTCATGCAGTTTGTCGCCCACGTGCAAGGATACCCCCGAAGCCACGGCAGCCCCCGTATGGGCCAAATGGTTTTGAAAGCGCTGTTCAATGTCGGGTTTTGTGAGCTCGCCTGCTGTTGCAATGGCGCATAGCAGGAAGCCAAATAATATTAAGAGTGGGCGTTGATCATGATTCATACTGCTTGCCACATTACCCCTTCCGCATGAGGAATGTCTAGCGCATGGGCTAAAAATAGCCCTTTGCGAAAGGGTCCAAATCATCATCCGCCTTAAAAATGACCAAAACAGTAAAATTTTGGCTATAATGATCGGCTTTACGTGGCCTGGTAGCTCAGTCGGTAGAGCAGAGGATTGAAAATCCTTGTGTCGGTGGTTCGATTCCGCCCCGGGCCACCAAGATTTAACCTAAAGCACCCTAGTCCAGCGACTGGGGTGTTTTGTTTTAAGCGTAAGCGTAAAAATAATTTACGCTTAACCCACTTTCCCTTAATGCTTTTCCCTTTGCTATCAAATGTATAAGGGTAAGCAAACTGGTAAAACCAACCCCCAGTCATTTGCGCCCCTACCCCCACAAGAAAAAACATTAGGGTTCTTAGTAGGCGCTACCCCCAGCTTAATTTATTTGCGTGACGGGGAAGTAGTTTTATACAAGCGTTCCTCCACCCCCATTTATCAGTGTCGCTATAAATTAGAAGGTGGTGGGTGGGTTAGGATTAGCACACACAAAGCCAGTTTAGAAAGTGCCGTAGCAGTTGCTTGCGACCTTTACGACGAGGCGCGCTATAGACAACGCTTGGGCTTAGCACACGCTACACAAAACTTCGCACACATAGCAGAGGTGACGCTAAAAGAATTGCGACAGCAGATTGATTTGGGTAAGGGAAAGACTGCGTATCACTCTTATGTCAGTTGTGTTGAGAAATACTTTCTACCCTATTTCGCTGACAAGTATTTGGAACAGCTTACGCACAGCGACATAACTGAGTTTGAATTGTGGCGTAATAGGCAGATGGGCAAGCGCCCTAAAGCATCCACTCTTAATAACTTTAGTAGTGCGTGGAATAGGTTGATAGCTACAGCAATCAATAAAGGATGGATAAGCGAAAGAACGCCTGTGCCTAAGCTAAGTGGTGGCGGATTAAAAAGTAGCCCTCGTCCTGCGTTTAATAGGGAAGAAGTGGATTACTTAATTGGTTATATGGACACTTGGGCGCAGGGTGGCAGGCTTAGCGTAGAAAGAGAAATGCGCCCTTTGTTGCGTGACTATGTAGAGATGCTATTTCTAACAGGTATGCGACACGGCACAGAAGCACTAGGTATTGACTGGCGCAATATAGAGTGGCACACAGATAAGGGTGTTCGCTATTTGCGTATATGGGTTAGCGGAAAGACTGGTGGGCGTTGGTTGATTGCTAAGCACAGGGCAGTAGAAGCGTTAAAGAGACTACACAGCAGGCAGGTGGATATTAAGCATATTGATTTTGAAGAGTTGCTTAAAACAAGAGTGCCGCATAAGCTATTTCGGTTTAGCGACGGCTATCAACCACCCAGCTTAAATGGAACATTTAGAAGGCTAATGCGTGATTGTGGGTTAGAAAAGAATAGCGAAGGACAGACACGCACCTTATATAGCTTGCGACATACCTACGCTACATTGGAGTTATTGGAAAACAGCACTGACATTCATACGCTTGCTAAGCAGATGGGCAATAGTGCGGCGATGATTGAAAAGCACTACAGCAAACTTACAGCAACGATGGCGGCAGATCGTTTAGCGTAACGACAAAAGTAATAAAAATAATAAATTAAAGAAGAAATGGTAATCTTTAAGTGTTTCTAACACTTAAGGGTTGCTATGGCGACAAGAAATCGGGCAGAGGGGTGGAAACACGCAAAACTAAGCGGACACTCCAACGAAACAATTATTACTGACAAAATTAACTTAGATAATAAATTTAAGGAAGCATTAGCAAGTAGGTTGAATATTAAATCAACCCTTAAGCTGGCGACTGTTGGTGGGCTTAATGAAACAAATGTACTTGATGTGTTTGGTGGAAAAACCAAGTCTAAGACTGATCTAGTTTTGGAGTGGGGAGCCACAAAAACAAACATATCTATTAAGAAGAGTGCTGGTGGACAGGTCTATCTAATAGGGGTACAAAGATTTATTGATGGATTTGAAAAGCAGTTTGATAAGGTTATACCTGCCGATGTAGAACGGGGCATTAGACTTTTCATCGCTGGCGCACACGATGTACAGGAGATATTGGCTGAGAAAAGGCTTTCAACTGGGGTTAAGGCGCAGATTAGAGTTTATGAACAAGTTAAAAATAGATTAACTTGGCAGACTTTGGAAAAGTACAACGCTGAACTTACAGAGTGCTTGCTTGATTGGTTTAAGTCAAACATTAAAGAATTAGCACTATTTTGTTTTCAGCGAGGACTTGCCGCAAATAAGGAAGATTGGGCTGACTTTGTTTGGTATCACAATGAAGTAGAGGAAGAAGTAAAAGATAGCTTATTTAATATTAACGAGATGGTAGAAGAGTTGGCATCACAAAAATCAATCGCACAGATTGTGCCTGGTACTGTTGGCGGCGGAACTACAATAAAACTACCGTTTGGATTTTTACAGTGGCATCAAGCACAAATCCAATTTCACCATCAGCAAAAAGTACTACTTCAAAATTGTTCTCCTAAATAGGCTGACAAAGTTAAAATTAGAAAACATAATAAGAATTTAGAGAACAAGAAAATATGAATGTAGTTGATTTGTTTTGCGGTATAGGAGGGGTGGCACACGGCTTACATCAAGCAGGGGGATTTGATACTCTATTTGCTAATGATGTTGATGCGGATATGTGCGAATCATTTAAGCTGAATATGCCTGAGATAAGTGTTATTTGTGACAGTATTGCTAATGTTCAATTTAAGGAGTTGGTAGGCAAGAAGAAGGTTGATATTGTTTTGGGCGGCCCGCCTTGTCAGGCTTATTCAACATCAGGCAAACGCTTAATGGAGGATCCTCGCGCAATGCTTTATCAGCAGTACTATCGCGCCTTAGTTGAAACGCAACCGCAAATGTTTGTGTACGAAAATGTGCGTGGCTTGCTATCAATGGCAAACGGGAAATTATTTGACGAGGTACAAAGACTTTTCGCATCGCTGGGATATTTTGTTGAGGCGAAAGTTCTCAATGCGGCTGATTATGGAGTGCCGCAGGAGCGAGAGAGGGTAATTGTTGTGGGCGTCAGAGATGGAATTAAATTTGAATACCCTAAGCCCACACATAGATCAGCACAAAAAACAAATACAGACTTATTTGATGGGTCGCTACCCAGTCACATAACATTAGGTGAAGCGATAGGAGACTTACCTTTTATTGCCGCTGGTGAAACTGGTTATGAGTATTCGTCTGCGCCTCAAAACGACTATCAAAAACTAATGCGCGAGAACGCGCCTAAGAAACTGATGAATCATAGTGCCGCAAGTCACGGCGAGGCTTTAATGAGAGTTATTAGAAATGTGCCAGAGGGCGGTATTAAAAAGGATATACCTGAAGAGTTTCGTCCTAAGTCTGGCTTCCCAAATAGCTATGGTAGGTTGTGGTGGAATAGACCCTCAATGACGATAACGAGAAACTTGGGTACGCCTAGTTCTGCTAGATGTATTCATCCCAAATGCGACAGGGCACTTACAACAAGAGAGGGTGCGCGACTCCAGTCTTTCCCCGACGACTATGTGTTCTACGGATCTCGTTCTAAAATGAATTTACAAATAGGTAATGCCGTCCCGCCGTTATTAGCAAAAGCGATAGCCAATCAAATTAAAAAAGCATTGTCATAAAGTACAGCGTAAAAATAATCTACGCCCACACTTTCACTTAACTTTCTTTGTTCCAGTTGGTCGTCCAGCTTTGCGCTTATAAGGTGTAGTAATCGCTTCACTAAAATTCTTATCGGACGGAAATCTACCCCGTGCCGCATTTTCTGCCACCAATGAAGCACAACGAATTAGTCTGCTTGCGGCAATGCTAAGCAATTCTTTTCTATCACCCAATTCATCCTCTAATATCTCATCCGCTTCTGATTCAATAAATGACTGTGCGGGGATTAGCCTTAAATGATTACCAATCTTCCATAACGGCAACCCTTTTTTGTATAGGCGTAATGCTGTTAATCCATTTTGTAATGTATCTATACGCAACTTACTATTAGATAGTTGATATAAGGGTGCGGTTTGTTTCGGAAGTGCGGCAGAGAATTGGTAATCAGCCAGTTGCTTACGAAGTTGTTTAAGTGCTTGCGGTAGGGTTAAGTTAAGGGGTAATTCAGCTACAACAGAATTAACCCCACGCCATTCATTTTTTAATTCTTTATTTTGCTTATCTAATACCCCATTAACCTTAACTGATGGCAGTGGCGCACTTATCCCATATAAGCCCATTCCTATCTTTTCCCACCAATCTGCTTCCTTCATCTTATAAATCGCACCAAAGTCATTAATGATCTTAGCTACAACCTTAGAGTCTTTGGGTAGTGGGTAAGGAGACTTTTGCTTAGCTAAATGACGCATTACAGCTTCATAACTAGGACTTAGTTTTAAGTAGTCACATACCAAGTCATAACGCAAATCAGATTTAACTGAAACCCCAGCTTGTTCATAGTCCGCACCCAATGAAATAAGGCGGGGAAGGGGTTTGCGTCCTAAATTAGCCATTTAATATTAACAAGTATAGATAGATTAAGTTGTAATAATAATTCGTGTTAATAAAGAATATCATAGTAGTTATAGATACACAACACATTGCGTATCCCTCTTTAACAAATAGCAAATTAAGTAGTAGCAGTAAATCAAGCGTAGATTTTTTTGACGCTTGTATGTAGTAAGTGCGTAAGCAATTTCGCAAGCGCATTCATTAACGCCATTCACATACGGAGGTTTATATGGCTAAGAAGATCGTACTCGCAACAGAAGTGGTAGCGGCAAACATTATTGCTAAAGCTAATTATTTGGTTAAACAGCGTGAGGACTTTGAACAAAACGAGTTCGCAAGAAGTAATCAGCGTTTGTATCAAAATCTTGCTGAGGTTTTGGATATGTATTTAGAGGCAAGTAAAAGCAAGACACTTTTGAAAGATAGTGTTGCTTTATTAAAGTCCGCATTACAAGCTGACAATGTGCGTGTTCAAACTAATACGCTGGCATTAACGCTGTTTGTTCGTTATGTATTTCGCACAGATAGACAGCGCAGTATGAACTACAGCAGAACTTTACAAGCCGCTATACAGCAAGGCATTAGTGCTAAGCAGTTAGCGCAGTTTATAGAGGACTGTGGTGGCGTGGAGTCTTGTAAGAGGCAATTTACTAAGTCCGCAGTTGTTGTAGCAAAAGAAACAAGCATTGCTAACAATATAACTTTTGTAGACGACGCATTAACAAGCGCAGAAGAAAGTCCTTTAGCAACATTCAAAGTTACTGAGAGTCTGGTTGCTAAAACTTATGACAAAGGTTATGTCTTTGTGATTGGTAAGGCTGATAAGAAAGGAAGCATTAAAGCGTTGAATGTTGTGCCTGCTTATTCTGCTGGTATGACTAAGTGGGCAAAACAGCAGTTAGCCCTCTTCTTAGCTGAACAGCAAGCGGTAGCTGAGAAGCAGGCTAAGGGTAAGCGCAAAGAAAGCGCATTAGCAAAAGCAAAGTCGGCAGTACAAAGCAAAACGCCTACTGAGACAGTAGGCGAGTTGTTGGCGGCTTAACTTACATAAGTTGTTTTTATCAGGGGCTGGGTGTTGACGCACTCAGCCCACAACATAAGGATAGTATATATGAATAGTAATATCAAGTACCGCCCATCAACAATTGATGAGTTTGTTTTCGCAACACCTAAACTAGAAGGACAGATTCGGCGATACGCCGAAGGTAAATCAATGTTGCCTTTAGTTCTATATGGTAGCTATGGCACTGGTAAGAGTTTGTTGGCAGACTTAATACCAAAAGCAATAGATGGTGATGATGTAATCATTAGCCGAGTAAATGCTGAGGAGTTAAATAGCGCAGGTGAAGTGCGTAAGAAGTTTTTTAGAGAGCCGCTATTTGATAGGCTATTTGGCACTGGTGAACAGCAATTCAACTATACCGTAATAGAAGAGGTGAATTTCGATCCTAAAGCTAAGGGCGCATTACGAGTTTGCTTAGACGCAATGGCTGAAAGAGAGTTGTTTATCTTTACAACGAATGAAGTTGAGAAGATAGACAAAGGCTTACTTAGTCGTTCGCAAGTAGTTGAAGTATTGCCTGCGCCGCCTGATCGCTTTTTTCCTCGCGCACAACACATCTTACGCAGTGAAGGAGTTGATTTAGATGACGGCGTGTTGCGTGATGTATTGGAAACAGTCTATGAAAACGACTATGACAATCGTGCTTACTATCGTGCGTTAGATGAAATTATTGAAGCGTGGAATGACAACACACTACAGCAATAATCAAGCGTAGATTTTTTTGACGCTTAAACTTTAAGCCCGCTTATTCACTTAGGCGGGCTTTTTTTATACCAACTCTACCGCCTTACGCAACATATCATCGTTAGCATCTACATAGATAGCTGTGGTAGAGACAGATTTATGTCCCATTAAGCGCATCAGCACACGCAGGCTTGTTCCATTGCTTGCTATCCCTGTGGCATATGTGCGTCTGCCACTATGTGATGACGCACCACTAACACCTGCTTTACGATACAACCAAAAGAACCATTGCGTTAATGTATTAGCAGAGAACCCTTTTGATTTCTCTGTAGCAAACAAAGGTAGTGATGTGTCCTTAGGTGTGTAATGCTTTAAGTAAACGGTTAATTCAGTGCGTAGCTTCTCATTAACAAATACAACCCTTCCTTTATTGCCCTTCGTTTGGTTAGCAGACAAGCGTATTTCGCTTTTAACTGAACCATCCTCATTTCGCACATCACATATTCTCAGTGCGGCAATCTCCCCCACACGCATTCCACTCCAGTAACTTGTAAGTAGAATTGCCCTATTTCTAGTGCTGTATTTCTGTTTAGTGCTTATGTAGCGCAATACCATATCAATTTCCGACTGATTTAATGTTTTTGCTTGTGCCATTTCCTGCCTCCATAAAAGAATTTGTTGTTATTAGTATGTTTTCTTATTAGCAAAATTCCTACCGAAAATTGATAGAAAAAGAGTTTCCAATAATCAATGACTTACGCAGTCAAAGAAGGGTGTGATAATAATTTACTAATTTTCTTATTACGCTGTAGTCAATACGCCACACCTATAACAAGCCCTACAAGCTGTTATTTAAGCGTTCTGTAGCTTGGGTATTCACTCAGTCAGAATATTGCTTTATACGAATGATTTGATGTATTGCTACTTAAGTAACCAAATTTCAGTTAGTAGCTGTAATTTTATGTAGCGCAGTTTTTAGCGGTATGTGAGATCTTAACCACTGGTGATTTAATCTAAGTCGGTTGTGTATAAGCGAACTGCGTTCGCTTGTGTTTCGCATTCGCTATCGCTTCTGCTTCACACATTTTCTTCTTCTCATATATTGATTGAATTATTTAATAGAGCTTTTGATAGATTCAACCTACACTGAGCCTTAAGCAACAGGCTCAGTTATAGAAAAGTTCTTTTGATGAGTCCTTTACTACACCACTATAAGCACAACCAAATTGGCAAGGGCGGTTTTGCTTTCTCCTTTTATGTGCGGCTTAAAACGCAACAATGACAAAAGCAATAAGTGGCTACCTTTGTCTTGTTTGAAAGTTGCTGTGTAAGCAGGGCTTTCTCGTGACGCTCACAGCCTTATAGGCTGTCGT
>Ga0214235_1000863_pt1 | contig 9922 bp, 9 predicted proteins | sample TroBogypolimnion_2_FD_153073 | JGI IMG/M metagenome (GOLD analysis project Ga0214235, IMG submission 153073) | Freshwater microbial communities from Trout Bog Lake, WI - 15JUL2008 hypolimnion | ecosystem: Environmental > Aquatic > Freshwater > Lake > Hypolimnion/Profundal zone ... | reverse complement strand
GAAAATCTGTTCTACCAATTGAGCCTGCAAACAAAACGTCGCCAACTATTGCGAGACGATCTTCCTTGTCAAAAAATACAACGTGTCCCGGAGTATGCCCAGGGCAATGAAATACCTCAAGATCAAGATTGCCGACTTGAACATGATCGCCATTATTTAACCATCGGTCGGGCTCAAAAACTTTTGCATGCCCAAAACCAAAGCGTACTGTTTGCTCTGGTAGCTGATCAATCCAAAAACGCTCTTCTTCCTGCGGCCCCTCAATCGGCACGCCGAGCCGATCAGCTAAGTCTTTAGCGGCGGCACAGTGGTCAAGGTGTCCGTGGGTCAAGAGGACCTTCTTAACATTACCGCGCATCTGCTTAACACCCTCCAGGATTTTTTCAATATCCCCTCCCGGGTCGACTACAGCTGCATCACCAGTCTCTTCGCAAACCAAGATCGAGCAATTTTGCTCAAAGGGCGTTACAGGAACAATTCCTAATTTAATTGGCATATCAACAAATGGGTAAGTGCGTTGTAGGGCAAGCCAGTTTATGGGACTCAGCATAAAATGTTCTCAAAGGATAAAACATGAATAGCCAAGATACATTTAAATTTGCAGAAACGCATGAATGGGCAGATCAAGAGGATGATGGCCTAGTTTGGGTTGGCATTAGCAATCATGCACAAGAAGCGTTGGGTGATGTGATGTTTTTTCAGGCACCAAAACTTGGGCAGCAAGTAAAGCAGGGTGAGGCCATTGCTGTGATTGAGTCAGTAAAATCTGCCAGCGACATTCATGCGCCTGTGAGTGGAGAAATTGTTGCGCTCAACGAAGAGGTGGGTACATCACCTGAAATCGTCAATGAAAAGCCTTATGGTGTTTGGCTATTCAAAATCAAGCCAACGTCTGATGACAGCCTTAATGCCGAACTTGATCAATTGCTAAGCCTAGAAAAATATAGCGCGGGACCAGGCGCCTGATAAAGCGGGTTGATTAGATCGAAATAGGATCGCGCTCAATAAGCCAACGAATGCGGCCTTCTTTACTAATTCGGCCTTGAGAATGGTCTCGCAAATAACAATCTATCGCCTCTAAAGTGTCTTGTAAATTTTTACGATCTTCTGACTCTACAAGTAATTGGGCGCGCTCTGATCCAGCAACCCGCATCACCGCCTTTGGCACCGGATCATAGACCTTCAGCTCTTTAGATATATGGCCCCGAGCCCTTAAATGCCCCTTGAGACCACTTAAAAACTGGATTGCCTTATCCAGGCTTTTTGCCTCAGCGTGTATCAAGGCTTGATAGGCAAACGGGGGCAAACCAGCTTCTTTTCTTTCATTTGCAGTAAAGGATAAAAAACCATCTACATCATGGCGCAGCAAAAACTGAAAAACTGCCGCCTCCGGAAACTGAGTTTCGATATAAATCGCACCCCCCGTCTCCCCATTCTTATTTGAGCGCCCAGCACGTCCGGCGACTTGCACTAGCTGGGCAAACAATCTTTCAGCAGCCCTAAAATCTTGGGAGAATAATCTACTGTCCGCATCAAGCACGGCGACTAAACCTATATTTTGATAGTCGTGGCCCTTTGCAATCATCTGAGTACCAACCACGATATCGACATTGCCCCCGTGTATCTCTTGAAAAAGCTCTTCCGCGCCCTTGCTCTTTCTGCTGGAATCTGTGTCGACCCTTAGCACCCTAGCGCGCGGCCACATCTCTTCAATAGAATCTTCGATCTTTTGAGTGCCTTGCCCCAAAGTCTTCAAGTCAGCATTTCCACAGTCAGGACAATGGCTCGGAATGGCCTTCACTAAGCCGCAGTGATGGCAGCTTAATACCGACTTCCTACTTAAGGCGCCAGCCTTATGGAGCACCATATAAGAACTGCATTGCTCACACTTAGAAAGCCATGAACATGCGCCGCAACTGAGGACGGGGGCATAACCGCGTCGATTAATCAGAATCAGGCTTTGCTGTTTACCTTCTAAATTTTTACTGACTGCATTAGCAAGTGTTTTAGTAATCAGGCTTTTTACTTTAGGCTTTTCTAGATCTCCTGGACTAAATTGGGTTTGTGGATCGCGTGTATTGACTAAATGTACATGAGGCAAGCTAGCGCCCTGAGCGCGCTGATCTAGACGGATATGTTCATAACGGCCTGCTTTAGCAGCCATCCACGTTTCCAGTGACGGGGTGGCAGACGCCAGTAGGATTGGAATCTTCAGATCGTGAGCCCGCCAAACTGCTAAGTCACGTGCAGAGTAACGAATGCCATCTTGCTGTTTATATGATGGGTCATGCTCTTCATCCACGACGATTGCGCGCAGATTGGGTAAAGGAGTTAGCGCAGCTAAACGTGTACCCAAAATTATTTGGGCCTTTCCTGTCATTGCCTCAAACCAAGCAATGCCCCTGACTTTTTCGCTCACTCCACTATGAAGCACAACCATTTTCTTGTCTGGAAAATAGGCTCGAACTCTACGCTCGAGCTGGGGCGTTAAATTAATTTCCGGAACCAAGATTAAAGCTTGTGCGCTCTCGTCTTCTAAGATTCCATTTAGCCAATTTAAAAATACTGCCGTCTTTCCACTTCCAGTTTGTCCTTGCAACAGAATTGACTTGAATTCTTCAGACGAAAATGTTCGCAACTTATCTAAGGCAATTTTTTGCCCTTCGTTTAAGTGGTCCTCATCAATCAATCCTTCAGCTTTTTCTGGTTCACTTTTTTTCTTTTTCTTTTCTTTATCAGCAGCTAACTTCTGAGGAATTTTTCCCCAGTTGTCGGGCTTTTTCCACATCTGCGGAATGGTGGGAATGATGGTTTCTCCAAGCGCATGAATGTAATATTGGCTCGCAAAATTCACTAAACGTAGAGCTGCTGGATCTAAAGGAGGCAATGGAGCAACTCTTGATACTGCCTTCAATTTCTCAATCTCATATTCAGAGTGAGCACTTACTTTTATTACCATTCCAACGAGTAGACTACGTCCAAAAGGAACTTCGACTATCGTGCCAACCAGTGCTTTGGCTCCGAGCAATTCTTCGTCCCATAGGTAGTCAAAGCCCTGGGCAAGGGGCTTATCAACAACGACTTGGACTACGGTTGGAGGGGGCATGAATTACTTCGGATCTTGTTTTTGCTTGTGGATAAGTCTGTGGATATCATCAGATAATTCTGATATGTGGACTAATTTATCAGCTTTTAGTTTCTGCACCCTTTTAAAGCTTTTTTATTGTTTTGCTTATAAATCAGCAGCTTACAGGGTTATTCGAAAGTGAACTTTCATCTTTAATCGCAATCTCACTGAATTTCGAATTTCACTACCAACTGTGTATAACTTTCGTTAACAGTTCTTAGCAGCAAGTTAGCATTCACTTAGGATTAAGACTTTGTCCTAAGAGCCCTGGAGCGATTTATGACAGCCTCGGCAAGTGCTGTAACGTTTTCTGGGGGGGTGAACTGAGATATGCCGTGCCCCAAGTTAAAAACGTGGCCATCTAAGGGGTGTAAACCCGATTTCAGGGCTGGGGCGCTGGCCAAATCCTCAAGAAGAGAGCTGGCTTGCTCTGCAATGTCTTTTGGCTCCGCGAATAGGATAAGCGGGTCTAAATTACCTTGGATTGCTAATGGCTTGTTGATAGCAAGCAATTGTTTTCTGGCGCGACTTAATGACATTGTCCAATCGAGAGCAATCACGTCAGCACCAACTTGAGCCATATCGTTTAACCAAATTGCGCCGCCTTTAGTAAACATGATGACAGGAATTTTTCTACCTTCATGTTCGCGCGGCAATAAGGCGATTACTTTTTGCATAGATGCCAAAGACATCTTTTGATACCAACCATCTGGAAGCATTCCGCCCCAAGTATCAAAAATCATCAAGGCTTGAGCACCAGCTTTCATTTGCTCAATCAAGTAAGCGGCAACAGACTGTGCATTGATATCCAAAATATGTTGCATCAAATCTGGGCGACTAAACATCATGGTTTTAGCATGAAGAAAATCGTCAGCGCTCGAGCCATCGATCATGTAACAAGCCAATGTCCATGGGCTTCCAGAGAAACCAATCAGCGGGACGCGTTGTTTTCCATCCTGAATCAAAGCCTTACGAATTTCTGAAACAGCATCAAAAACATATTTGAGCTGGTCCATATCGGCAACGCGCAACTTCTTAACATGCTCTTCGGTGCGCAAAGGATGATCAAAACTTGGGCCTTCGCCCGCAGTGAATTTCAAACCCAAACCCATTGCATCGGGAATAGTCAAAATATCAGAGAACAAAATTGCTGCGTCTAATGGATAGCGATCCAAAGGCTGAAGCGTTACCTCAGTTGCGTATGCAGGGGTTTTGGCAAGCCCTAAAAAACTACCGGCTTTAGCCCGAGTTGCATTGTATTCAGGCAGATAGCGGCCAGCTTGGCGCATGAGCCAAAGCGGCGTTTGATCAACCGCTTCGCCCAGGCAGGCCTTTAAAAACCGATCGTTTAACAGCAAGGGGATAACCGGCTATTATTTTTTACGACGGAAACGCGCAATTGCAGCTAACTGCGCAGCAGCCATTGCAAACTCAGATTGGGCCAAAGCCAAATCAAAGTCAGTGCCACGGTTTTGCATCGCTTCTTCTGCACGCTTCTTAGCTTCAATTGCCTTAGCTTCATCAAGATCATGACCGCGAATAGCAGTATCTGCTAATACAGTCACGCGATCTGGCTGAACCTCTAAATAGCCACCAGCCACAAAAACAAACTCTTCGTCACCATCAGATTTTTCAATGCGAACAGAACCTGGACGAATACGTGTAATCAGTGGAATGTGGCCGGGCAATATGCCAAGCTCACCGCTTTCACCAGGAAGCGCAACAAACTTGGCTTCACCGCTGAAAATGGAGCGCTCAGCACTCACAACGTCGACATGTATGCTTGACATAGTTTCCCTAGATTAAAGCTTCTTAGCTTTCTCGATGGCTTCATCAATTGAACCCACCATGTAGAACGCTTGCTCAGGCAAGTGATCCAACTCGCCGCTGCAGATCATTTTGAAACCACGGATGGTTTCTTTCAATGGAACGTATTTACCTGGTGAACCAGTAAACACTTCAGCAACGTGGAAAGGCTGGGATAAGAAACGTTGAATCTTACGAGCACGTGATACAGCCAATTTGTCTTCTGGTGACAATTCGTCCATACCCAAAATCGCAATAATGTCGCGTAATTCTTTGTAGCGTTGCAAAGTCATCTGCACATCACGAGCAACTTCATAGTGCTCTTGACCAACCACTTGTGGGTCGAGCTGACGGCTAGTTGAGTCCAATGGATCAACCGCTGGGTAAATACCCAATGCAGCAATATCACGTGACAACACAACGGTGGAGTCTAGGTGCAAGAAGGTTGTCGCTGGTGATGGATCGGTCAAGTCATCCGCAGGAACGTAAACGGCCTGAATAGAGGTAACAGAACCAGTCTTAGTAGACGTAATACGCTCTTGCAATTTACCCATCTCTTCAGCCAAAGTAGGCTGGTAACCCACAGCGGAAGGCATACGACCGAGCAAAGCAGAAACTTCAGTACCGGCCAATGTGTAACGGTAGATATTGTCAACGAAGAACAAAATGTCTCGGCCTTCATCACGGAACGCTTCAGCCATGGTCAAACCAGTCAACGCAACGCGCAAACGGTTGCCAGGAGGCTCGTTCATCTGACCAAACACCATCGCTACTTTGTCGATAACGTTAGATTCTTTCATCTCGTGATAGAAGTCATTACCTTCACGAGTACGCTCACCAACACCAGCAAACACTGATAAACCAGAGTGTTGCTTAGCAATGTTGTTAATCAATTCCATCATGTTCACGGTCTTACCAACACCCGCACCACCGAACAAGCCAACCTTACCGCCCTTAGCAAACGGGCAAACTAAGTCAATAACCTTAATACCAGTCTCTAACAAGTCAACGGAAGGGGAAAGCTCATCAAACTTAGGCGCTGGCTGGTGAATAGCGCGACGCTCTTCGGTTGCAATCGGACCTGCGTCATCAATTGGGCGGCCCAAAACGTCCATGATGCGGCCCAAAGTTGCTGGACCAACAGGAACAGAAATTGGCTTACCGGTAGATTTCACTTCCATGCCACGACGCAAGCCATCGCTTGCGCCCATGGCAATCGCGCGAACTACACCGTCACCGATTTGTTGCTGAACCTCAAAGGTCAAGCCTTTTTCAGCAAATGATTTTTCGCCGCTTTCAACTAATGTCAATGCATCATAAATGTTTGGCATTTTGTCACGTGGGAACTGAATGTCCACCACTGGACCGATACACTGCACGATATTTCCGTTACTCATCGCATTTCTCCGCTTTTAATTCCGTAAATTCTTTCGTATTCCTAAACGCTGACCGCTTAAACCGCAGCCGCTCCGCCAACAATTTCTGACAACTCTTTAGTAATAGCAGCCTGTCGTGTCTTGTTGTAATCCAATTGCAATTCGCCGATGACATTCTTCGCATTGTCTGAAGCGGCCTTCATAGAGACCATGCGTGCAGACTGCTCAGAAGCCATATTTTCAGCAACCGCCTGATAAATCATTGCCTCAACGTAACGCTTAAGCAGACCATTCAAAATGGACTCTGCGTCAGGTTCGTAGATGTAGTCCCAAGAATTACCTGTTTTCTCTTCTGGAGTTAAAGCTTCTGGCTCCAAAGGCAAGAGTTTTTCTAAAACAGGCTCTTGTTTCATTGCATTTACAAAGCGGGTATATGCTAAATAAACAGCATCAATCTCACCACGCTCAAACGCCTCTAATTGAGCAACAATTGCGCCAATCAAAACATCCATATGGGGTGTATCACCAATTTGGATTGTTTGAGAAATCAGCTTTGCTTTTGAGCGGTTCAAAAATTGCAAACCTTTTGAACCAATTGCGGTGTACGCAATCTCAATATTTTTTTCCTGCAAATCGCGCACTTGGTTAGCAATTAAACGCAAGACGTTGGTATTTAAACCGCCACACAAGCCTTTGTCTGTTGTAACCAAAATCGTGCCAACTTTTTTTACTTCACGAGTTGCCATATAAGCAGGGCGGAACTCAGGATTAGCTTTAGAAAGATTGGCGACAATCTCACGAATTTTTTCAGCATATGGACGCGCATTGCGCATGCGCTCTTGGGCGCGACGCATCTTGGATGCGGCGACCATTTCCATTGCCTTCGTGATCTTGCGCGTGTTTTGCACGCTCTTGATCTTAGATCGTATTTCTTTTGTGCTTGCCATGATTTATGCGAGCCCTCTTAGAAAGAGGCAGAACGCTTGTAATCCTCAATAGCGGCACGCAAAGCAGCTTCGTCATCTTTGCTCAAGTCTTTGGTTTCTTCGATACGACCAACTAAGTCAGCGTATTTAGATTTCAAATGATCTTGCAACCCTTTTTCGAAGGCCAATACATTCTTCACGTCGAGATCATCAAAGAAGCCGTTATTCACTGCATAGAGTGAGGCAGCCATTTCCCAAACCTGAAGTGGCTTGTACTGAGCTTGCTTACATAATTCAGTAACGCGACGACCACGCTCGAGCTGCTTACGGGTAGCTTCGTCAAGGTCAGATGCGAACTGAGCAAACGCTGCCAATTCACGATATTGCGCTAAGTCGGTACGAATACCGCCAGACAATTTCTTGATCACTTTGGTTTGTGCAGCACCACCAACGCGCGATACTGAAATACCAGCGTTAATCGCAGGACGTACACCGGCGTTGAACAAGTCAGTCTCCAAGAAGATCTGGCCGTCAGTAATCGAAATGACGTTGGTTGGAACGAATGCAGAAACGTCACCAGCTTGAGTTTCAATAATTGGCAATGCGGTCAAAGAACCGGTCTTACCTTTTACTGCGCCATTGGTGAACTTCTCAACGTAGTCAGCACTTACACGAGCAGCGCGCTCGAGCAAGCGTGAGTGGAGGTAGAAAACGTCGCCAGGATAGGCTTCGCGGCCTGGTGGACGACGGAGCAATAAGGAGATTTGACGATAAGCGACCGCTTGTTTGGTCAAGTCATCGTAAACAATCAAAGCATCTTCACCGCGATCACGGAAGTATTCGCCCATGGTGCAGCCTGCATATGCTGAGAGGTACTGCATCGCTGCAGACTCAGAAGCACTTGCCGCAACAACAACGGTGTATTCCATCGCGCCCAATTCTGTGAGCTTGCGCACAACGTTAGCAATAGTAGAAGCCTTTTGACCAATCGCCACGTAAACGCAATAAACGCCTTTGCCTTTTTGGTTAATGATCGCGTCAACCGCAACTGCTGTCTTACCAGTTTGGCGGTCGCCAATGATCAACTCACGCTGACCACGACCAATTGGAACCATCGCATCAATCGCCTTCAAACCAGTTTGTACTGGCTGGCTAACGGATTGACGTGCGATAACGCCAGGAGCAACTTTTTCAATAAAGTCAGTTAACTTGGTGTTGATTGGGCCTTTGCCGTCAATCGGTTGACCGAGAGCGTTTACAACGCGACCGAGCAACTCTGGGCCCACCGGAACTTCCAAAATACGGCCTGTACACTTAACTGGGTCGCCTTCTTTAATGTGGGTGTATTCACCCAACACTACAGCACCAACAGAATCACGCTCAAGGTTCAAGGCGAGGCCGATGGTGTTGTTTGGGAACTCCAACATTTCGCCCTGCATAACGCCTGACAAGCCATGTACGCGGCAAATACCGTCGGTCACTGAAATAACAGTGCCTTCGTTGCGAACTTGGGAGTCAATGCCCAATTCGCTAATTCGGCTTTTGATCAGCTCGCTGATCTCGGAAGGGTTGAGTTGCATTACTTACTCCTGGGTCTTATTTCGTATGTTCTTAATCGGGATCACTTATGCGCCAAGACTTGCTTGCATTTGAGCTAACTGGGCCTTAACAGAACTATCCATTACTTCATCACCAACTTGAATGCGAACTCCGCCAATCAATGCTGGGTCAACTAGAATAGTTGGGCGCAATTCTTTACCCCCAAAGCGTTTCTTCAAACTTGACAACAAATCATTTAGCGCAGAACCCTCTAAAGGGAATGCGCTGGTAATCGTTACTTCTGCTGCACCTTCGCTCTGATTCTTCATTGCTTCAAACTGATGAGCAATTTCAGGAACGGCTGCTAAGCGGTGGTTTTGATTCACAAGATTTAAAAAGCTAGCAACCTTAGGGTCGAGCTTGGTTTTCACCATGCCAGAGAGAAGCTTGCTCAAATCATCAGCGGATACTTTTGGGTTATTTGATAAAGCGGCAACTTCAGGCAGAGCAGCAAGCTGTGCCAATTCGTTTAACTGCTCCAAACAACTGGCGAGCTCAGCTTGCTTAGCGCTTTGAAAAAGCGCTTCCGCATAAGGACGTGCAATAGTGGCTAAATCAGCCATATCAAAGTTCTGCCTTTAATTGATCAAGTAATTGGCCATGCGCTTTTGCATCAACCTCTCGACGCAAAATTTGCTCAGCACCTTTAACAGCAAGAATCGCAACTTCGGCACGCAACACTTCACGCGCACGTGTTACTTGTTGATCTGCATCTTGCTTCGCTTGAGAAATAATACGAGCGGCTTCTGCTTGTGCGTTAGCGCGAATTTCTTCGGCTGACATTTGTGCACGCTTTTCAGCTTCAGCTACCCGTTGAGCACCTTCTTGGCGAGCTTTAGTTAACTCTTCTTCAGCTGCATTGTTTGCCAATGCAAGCGCTGCCTTGCCGCGCTCGGCAGCAGCCAAGCCATCAGCAATTTTGCTTGAACGCTCATCTAACGCCTTTACCAGCGGTGGCCACACAAAGCGTGCAACAACCCACCATAAGACGAAGAAAACGATCATTTGCGCGAATAGGGTCGCGTTCAGATTCACGATATTCCTTTCAGTATTGTTGAGAACAATTGGATGACCGAGAGGTCATCCAC
>Ga0214235_1000856_pt1 | contig 10005 bp, 9 predicted proteins | sample TroBogypolimnion_2_FD_153073 | JGI IMG/M metagenome (GOLD analysis project Ga0214235, IMG submission 153073) | Freshwater microbial communities from Trout Bog Lake, WI - 15JUL2008 hypolimnion | ecosystem: Environmental > Aquatic > Freshwater > Lake > Hypolimnion/Profundal zone ... | reverse complement strand
GATATGAATAGGTCTATTTAAAAAAGCCCCAGTGAAAAATCTAGAGAATTACAACTAATAGTACAACAATGCCTAAAAAGTAGACAATGCAGGGCGTGAATATCAAGTCATGAAAGCCCTAAGTTTGCATTGGCGCACCTGGTTGTTGCAAAGGATGCGCCTTTTTAAATTCTTCAAGCTCCAGTATGGGCTGGATCAGACTCATTAATTTGGGAGCATCTTTAAGATTTGCTTTGAATAGGTTGGCGCCCACAACGTGAGAAGCTAATGCAATATCAGCAATCGTAATTTGATCACCAAAAACATGTTTACCAGAGTGATCTTGCTGTACGAGCAGACTTTCTATGGCATGCGTACCCTTATCAAACCAGTGACGAGCCCAAGCTAACTGAGCCTCTTCGCTTGCTCCATATTGGGCAGCCAGAAACTGACGAACGCGTGGGACAACTAATGGATGAACATCTGCAATGGTAATTTGCGATAAGGCTCTCATTTTTGCTTTTAAGTATGGGTCTGCAGGCAGATAAGAATGCTGAGGCCATCTCTCTTCTATATACTCAATGATTGCAAGAGATTGCGTCAACCTTTTACCCTCAAACTCCAACACAGGTAATACATGTTGTGGGTTTAAAGAGGCAAATTGATCCTCATGCTGCACACCTTTACTCAAATCAATGATGCACTCTTCATATTGAAGACCTTTAAGATTGAGCGCTACCCTGACCCTATAGGCAGCAAGAGAGCGCCAGAATCCATATAAAACAATTTGAGACTGCATCTGTGCCACCCTTTTAAATGAACTTATGCCGCAATAAAGGCTTTGATATTTTCCATAAATACATTAGGTGACTGTAATTGCGGAACGTGGGCACATGATTCCAACACAATCAATTGAGCATTAGGTAACAATTGCGCTAATTCATGAGACATCGGAGGCGGCGTTGCCTCATCCATATCACCCACCAGAACTAATGCAGGCAGCGACATTCCAGCAATCTGGGATCTCAAATCCAATTCTGATAAAGCAGCGCAAGCGCCGTGGAAAGTTTCAGTTGGCAAGGTCAAGAAACGAGATTTACGATCGGCAATTAGCTCTGGATTCTGAGACTGAAATTCAGGGGCAAATAAACGACGCATCGCAATATCTGCAACAGCCTCAAGACCTTTTTCTTTGGCGGCATTGGACATATTTCTAAATGCGGCTCTACCAGGCTCAGAAAAACAAGCGCCACAATCGGCCAAGACTAGGCGCGCTGCAAAATCAGGATGACGAAGAGCGCAGACCAGGGCAACAAAACCACCGAAGCCATTACCCAATAAAATCGGCTTTTGCGACAATTTCAATGTGGCAATTGCGCCCACAATTTGGTCTGCCAAGGCGGATAATTCTGATCCAACAAAATCAGACCCCGGAAATCCCGGCAAACTCAACGTAATCACATCATGGGTTTTTGCCAGCATCAATGCCAGGGGATCAAAACTAGTTCTATCAGCTAATAGGGAGTGGAACAGGACAATTGGGGCTCCGGTTCCAGACCTCAAAATACTCAATTTTTTACCACCAAACACTAGATCGGCGGACTTAAATGATTCAGCAACTGCTTGGGCGCTACGCTTTAGTTCTATTGTCATAACTCTTTCCAGAAAAGATTTAATGTGATTTATACACTATAGTATGAGCTAAGATTTACCAAATAAAAAAACGGAGACAAAACATGAAAAAGCTTGGCACAAAATTAATATTTGCCTTATTCGGAACCTTTATTGCATCTTTTGCGCTTGCAGCAAATCCAAATGCTGAGCCTATACGCGTTGGATTTCTAACGATCAAATCTGGCGCCCTCGCCGCTGGTGGAAAACAAATGGAAGATGGTATTCAACTCTTCCTAAAAGAGCGTAATTACACCTTAAATGGCAGAAAAGTAGAGCTTTTTATTGCAGACACTTCCGGACAACCGGCAATCACGAAAACCAAAGCCCAAGAACTCGTCGAGAAAAATAAAGTTCAAGTCATTATTGGGCCTTTGGCTGCATTTGAGGCTCTAGCCTTAGATGAATACATTCGCAAAATGGAGATCCCTACAATTGCGCCTTCTGCAGCTGCTGAAGATCTGACCCAACGAAAAGCAAACCCTTGGTTTGTGCGCGCTGTCGGTAGCTCAGCACAATCTAGTCACGTACTTGGTGATTACGCAGCTAAAGACCTTAAGATGAAGCGCATTGCCGTCATTGGCGATGACTTCGCCTTCGGTCATGAGACCGTTGCCGGCTTCCAAAGAACTTTTGAAGAAGGCGGAGGCAAGATTGTTCAAAAGTTGTGGTCCCCTTTAAACGTAACCGATTACGGCCCTTATATAGTACAAATTCAACCGAATGTTGACGCGGTATACGTCGCATTTGCTGGTGGTAATGGCGCCAAGTTTCTTAAGCAATACAACGAATATGGAATGATCAAAAAGCTGCCTTTATTAGGTTCAATGACAGCTTTTGATGAAGGTATTTTGCCTTCTATGGGGCCAGAAGCGGTTGGCGTGATTTCCTCTGGTTGGTACGCTGCAGGCATTAATAATCCTGCCAATCTGCGCCTCGTAAAAGAGATGAACGCAACCTACAAGATGGATCCAGGCTACTACTCTATGGGCGCCTATAACGCTGGACTCATGCTAGAGCAAGCCTTAAAAGATACCAAAGGCAACATTGAGAACAAACAGCAATTCATGGCTGCACTGAAAACAGTACAAATCAATAATGATCCACTGGGTAAATTTAAGTTAGACGCACTGGGTAACCCCGTAATGGATGTTTACATTCGTAAGGTTCAACAGGTTAACGGTAAGCTTAGTAATACCGTGATCAAGACCTATCCGAATGTAACCCAGTTCTGGACTTATAAGACCAGTGACTTCTTGGCTAATCCAGTCTATTCACGCGACTATCCGCCAGCAAATAACTTAGAAAAATAATTTAATTAATCAGGAGATTTGATTCATGAGTGTTAGCAAGCAAGCAATTACTAGGAAAGTAGTTAAAGCAAAGACTGTCACATCTAAACCAGTCGTCGGAATACTAGGGCTCGGGATCATGGGATCTGCCATGTCCTACAACCTGATGAAAGATGGTTATTCAGTGATTGGATATGACCCAAGTCCCAAGGCTTTATCTAGCTTCAAAAAAAGTGGTGGACAGGCGGCAAAGTCGGCCAAGGAGGTTGCTTCACTTGTAAACTACATGATTCTCTCTTTGCCTGGTCCGGGTGCATTAATGGCATCAGCAGAAGAAATTGCCAAGTCCAATAATAAGAACTTGATCATTGCTGAAACCAGCACCTTAGATCCAGCAGATAAAATTCAAGCCCGCGATATCTTGCAAAAGAAAGGGATTGTTTTACTTGACTGCCCACTCTCTGGAACAGGAGCTCAGGCCCGCAATAAAGACTTATCGATCTACTCAAGTGGCCCCAAGGAAGCCGTCAATAAAATTGAGCAGGTCTTCTCTGGTTTTACCAAAGCCCACTACTATCTTGGTAAGTTTGGTAACGGCATGCAAATGAAATTTATGGCTAATTTATTGGTGGCTATCCATAACGTCTCTACTGCAGAAGCACTTCTGTTTGGCGCAAATTGCGGCATCGACCCTGCTCTTGCTACCAAAGTTCTCTCAGACGGTGCCGGTGGCTCCAGAATGCTAGATGTTCGGGGTCCAGTCATGGCAAAAGGTAATTGGGACGAAGCCACCATGAAAGTTTCTACCTGGCAAAAAGATATGAAACTAATTACAGAAGCACTAGCTGCTAGCAACACCCCCGCACCGACTTTTGCTGCATGTCAGGGAATCTATAACGCTGCAATGGGTTCAGGCCATGCAGATCACGATACCGCTGCTGTATACGCCGTTTTGAAGCGGATGAGCTCTAAGAAGTAAATAATTAAAAGTTTGTGCCTCAGATCTACTGAGGCACAAACTGAATATCTTTGACCAACTTGCCATAACGGGCATAATCAGACGCTAATACTTGTGTAAAGAATTCTGGGGGCTCGGTAGTAATAATCATCCCCGCATTCGTCATTGCGTCAATGACTTCAGGCAACTTAAACGCACGGTTAATCTCCGCATTCCATAGCATCACAATTTCGCGTGGCAGGCCTGCTGGTCCCGCATAACCAAACCAACCCCCCGCGACCCATCCAGGAATGGTTTCGGCAACGATTGGGGTATCTGGCCATAGCGCCACTCGTTCCTTGCTGGTAATAGCAATTAAATTCACGGTGCCAGCACGAGCATGCGGTGCAAAGCTACTAATTCCAGCGATTCCCACCATCAATTGACCGCCTGCTAGGTCAGTTACAACCTGAGATGCCCCTTTATAAGGCACATGGGTAAATTTAATGTTGGCTGCAACACCCAAATGTTCAAACGTCATATGTGGAAAGCCGCCCTCGCCATTTGTACCAACTGTCAGCTTGCTAGGATTAGCCTTTGCCCATGCGATCATTTGTGGAAAAGTTTTAAATGGTGCATTCGGACTGGCAGCAATTGCCATGTAGTTAAAGGTAGATACGGCAATTAAAGAGAAATCTTTTAAGGGGTTGTAAGTGACGATCTTGGTGGTGTGGGGAAGTACCGCCATATTGCCACCTTGGGCCGCCACCAATGTATACCCATCAGGTTTAGACTTTGATACTAAATCCATCCCAATCACACCAGATGCACCAGGTCGGTTTTCTATCACAATAGGTTGACCTAAGCGCTCGCTGATCTTGGGGCCGATGATGCGAGTCATCATATCTAAGGTATCGCCAGGTGGAAAAGGGATAATAATTTTAATTGGGCGATTCGGATAGCTTTGTGCAAAAGCAGTCGCTCCAATGAGTACAGTAAAAATGACTGTGCAAACCTTGGCAAGAATTGGCTTCATATTATTTTGCTGGAATAACAGGTAATAAGAGTGCTGATGGATGATCTTTACCGGTATAAAGCTTCACCTTACCGTTAAAAATAGTAGGCGGCCGATCAGTCTCATCATCATGAACAAATGGACCGCATCCCTTCATTGGATTTTTCATATTAGAGAGTGTAGCTGCCTCACCATCGTGTTCATAATCTTTTCCACGAATTGTTAATGCAATTCGATAACCAGGCGGAACCACAACACAACTTGGCCATACTTCAATATCAAATTCATAAATCTGATTTGGCTCTAAAGGCTGTTTCTCATCATGGGTGTGATATGGACGGTATGGCAGGGTTTTCTGCGCATCCAACTTGCGATGGGAGCCACGCAACCAACCTTGTGCAATTGGCGTATGTGGATCTAATGCGCCATGAAATGTCACTTCTTTATTATTGGGATCAAATACTCTCACAATAGCGAAGAAATCAATATCACTGGTTGAGGATGAAGCAAAGACCTTCAAAGCAATCGGCCCAGTAATTTCAATTGCGCTTAGTTGCGGTGGCAATGTAAAGGTTAGGCCCTCACCCATCATATCGTAAGCAACCGATGCAGAGTCTCCAATCTTAACCGTAGAAAGGCTCAGATCAGGGCCATTCAAATAGCAAGAAGTCCATTGCGTCCGAGCAATAGGCCACTCATTCTCAAAACGTTGCTCAAATTTTTCGCCGGGATGACGAACCAGTAGCTGTACCGGTGGTTGTTTGTCCCAGCCATTCTTTTCATCTTTTAAAAAGTGATTAAAGAAGCGTTTTTGGAGAGATACGCCATAGTCAGTATAAAAAGGTGCCCAATGAGATCCGCCATGAACTTCCAGCCACTTTTGCTTTGAGCTTGAGTTCATAAAACCCTCAAAGTTTCCACGTGGGTGCAGGCCTTGACCACCCCAATTGGCTGCACTTAAGACGGGTACGCTGACTTTTGACAGGTCTGCAGATCGATCTTTATACCAAGCCCCGTCGAGCTCACGCTCAAGAACGGCCAACCAGATATCTTCTCGGTTTTTGAAAAGCTCCTCGTCACTCAATGTTTCTGGTCCGCAAACTGTATCGCCAGTGATGGGGTGACGCTTACCGCGATCACCAACACCATGTTGAACTGTTTTCACTTGCATTTCTTGCCAATTCTTTCTAAATGTACAAGCAATGCCGCCATGACGATGGGATTCACGATAAGCATCACTCCAGCCTTCCCACACACAAATAGCGGCTAAATGAGGCGGCGTGGTTGCGGCTACACGCCATTGGTTGCTGGCGTAATACGAAATGCCGTTCATGCCTACTTTGCCATTAGACCAAGGTTGGGCAGCTGCCCACTCTATAGACAAATGCATATCTTTTGTTTCGCGACCATTGTTGTGAGACAAGTACCCTGGAGATCGGCCTGCACCTCTAGAGTCAATACGAATACAAACATATCCATCTGGAACCCATTTTTCAGGGTCCACTACTTCCCAGTTTTGATATTTATTACTAGAACCAGCAAGCGCATCAGGATTATCACGAGACATTAAGTCCCAAGCTGTTTTATATCCCTCCTGAAATGGCAACCCCTTTCCATATGGGCCATAAGATAATATCGCCGGATATTTTCCATCAGCAATTGGACGAAAAATATCAGCACGCAGAATTAAGCCATCTTCCATTTCAATTGGAGCATCCCAATCAATCTGCATGCCATCACGAATTTCACTTTTTAACTGGTTCATGTCGATTTCGTTATCTTTTTAATTGTTATTAGTCGAATAAATCTTATTGAGGATCGCCATGATCAGCAATTAATCCCATCTGTTTAATTGCAGCAACCCCACAAATCTCATCATTAGATGAAGTATCACCACTGATACCAACCGAACCAATGATCTGTCCGGCGTCATTGCGAATCAATATACCGCCTTGGACAGTCGGCATTTTTCCTTCACTCAATACTTGTAAGTTATTAAAAAAGAGGGGCACCTTAGATGCCCTTCTTTCAAGTTCACGCGCCCCTAAACCCATACCAAGAACACTCCATGCTTTTGCATGAGCTATTTCGAATCGCAACAGGCTTGAGCCGTCACTTGCTAGGTATGCTTTTAATGTTCCACGAACATCCAGCACCGCAACAGCTAACGGAGCCATTTTGGAAGTCTTACCATGCTCTAAGGTAAGTTGCGCAATCTTGAGTGAGGAATCTAATGAGATGGATTCGAGTGAGACTGTATGTGACATAAAAACCTTTTTTATTTAGCGTTTAACTTAGTTTGAGTCCATGATCATTTTGCTTAATCGATCTGGCGTGAATGGCAAATGACGTGGGCGCATTTGCAGGGCATGCGTCACTGCATTTGCAAGCGCAGCTGCAATGGGTCCTGCGGCCAACTCTCCACTACCCAAACCAGGCTCACCAGGGCGATCAATCAACTCGATTTCTACGGCGGGCACTTCATCAAAATTGAGAATTGGGTAGTCATCCCATGAAATCGTGGTGGAGCCAACTTCATTCCAGTGAACCTCTTCTTTAAGTGACCAGCTGAGGGCCTGAATAATGCCACCCTCCACCTGGTTTAAGAGCGCATCAAAGTGAACGATTTCCCCTGCATCAACAGCCATCCATACTTTATTGACCTTAACTGATTCAGCAACTTCAACTTCGATCACAACAGCGCAAAAAGCAGATTTATTTTTGTATCTACCAAAGCCAATGCCTAGGCCACGACCATCTTGAGCCTCAGAGAGTTCTTGACGATAGGCCTTCCAATTAGACATCTGCGCAGCTTTTTCTAAAACATCACGAGCACGCTGATCACTTTGATGTTTTAAACGAAATGCAATCGGATCCTGATTCGATAATTCTGCAAGCTCGTCCATGAAAGACTCAATGGCGAATGTATTTGCATAGGCGCCTAATGAACGTAGTGCAGAAACGCGGACTGGAGATTCTGAAATGAAATGATGCTTTACCTTAAGGCTAGGTAAGTCGTAATAGGGTTTGATATTTCTGAGCCCCCCTCCTGCTGGCAAAAACATATCAACCGGTTTTGGCTCGGGAACTGGCTTGGCCGTAGACCAGGCGCCCAGTAAATTAATGCCCTCACCCCAACCAGGACGAGCAATATGGGTATGACTCCAGACAGTCGCATCCCAGCTCACAATTGAGCCGCTATCGTCCAAGGAGGCATCGAGCTCCACCAAACTAGCAGCACCTACTGGACCGGCAGACATCTCATCAGAGCGCATCCACTGGACGCGTACTGGACGCTGTAATTCTTGTGCCAAAAATGCTGCATCAAAGGCCACATCATCTGCGCCATTATGTCCATAGCAACCAGGTCCAGATACATGAATAACGCGGACTTTTGGAGCAGGCATGTTCAGCGCCAATGCTAATTGATCGCGCAACTTATGAGGACCTTGTGTATGTGACCATACTGATAAAGAATCATCCTCTGTTGGCATTGCTAAAGCACATGAAGGACTGATTGAGGCATGAGCTATATAAGGCCTAGAGTACCGAGCAACATGCTTTACAGAACCTTGTTTGGGAGTTCCCTCAACAATGGGCTCAGATCTCACTGATGGCAAGCCAGTTAGAAATTCTTCCATACCCTTCTCTTGTGGCAAAACCGATTTGATGCGCCATGTAATCAGGGTTTGTGCTTTTTCATAAGCGGTAACCAGAGCAGATTCGTTTAGGCTGATGAGCGCAACAAATTGACCGCTTACAAAAACTTGATCTACTCCGACTAGCATCTTCAATTTATCTAAATGCCAATCGTCAGCAACAGAATGGGCATGCGGTCCACGCAAGATACGCGCATGAACCATATCCGGCAGGACTAAATCTTGTATGAATCCTTTGCCACCGATTTTTTCATGGAGATCATCTCTTGCAAAACCATCTACTGAAGACTTTTCACCCTTCAAGGAAAATGATTCACCGGTCCAGGCTTGATCAATCTGGAAGGTCTTGTACTCAACGGATTTTTGCAAATCAAAGTAAGAGATGGACTGACCTTTAAAACTGAAGATGCCATTTGATAAAATAAGGTCAGATTCTTTGCAAGAGAGCGCTTTTGCAGCCGCAGCCTCAAAAAAACTTCTAAAATGTTTGCATGCAAAAGCCAATGAATGTCCACCCACCTCAATCGATTGGCTCCCTGCTGTGTACCATTCATCAGGGCATATTTGTGTATCGCCCGCTATGAAGTCCAATTGCGCAGGATTTAAGCCCAGTTGCAAAGTGGCAATTTTTTTAAGGCTAGCATTAATGCCCTGCCCAATTTCCACCTTACCACTGAGAACTCTCAGTGTGTTATTTGCGCCAAACTGAATCCAGCTACCCAATAGTGGATTTGCTTGAAGGCTTGTAGGTAAAGCGTTTTTTATATTTTGGCTCATGATGTTGATAACTGATGAATGACACGATCAATAGCGCGCAAGATTCTTAAATGGGTACCGCAGCGACACAAATGTCTGTTGAGACTCTCGTTAATCTGCTCTTTGTTAGGCTTAGTAGTTTTTTTCAACAAGGCCGTTACTGACATCAAAATACCGTTAATACAAAAACCACATTGGGCGGCCTGCTCTTCAATAAATGCATCAAGAACAAGTTTGCCAATAGCATCTTCCTTTAGTCCAGCAGCAGTGGTAACTTTTTTATCAGCAACCGCCCAGTTAGGAACTGTGCAGGATTGCTCAGGCATACCATCAATTAATACTGTACAAGCGCCGCAATTGCCAGCCCCACAACCAAAGCGCACCTCTTTAGCATCGCAATCATTTCGGATGGTGTACAGCAGTTTTGCATTGGGGTCGAGCTCTTGAGAGTGCGCTTGACCATCCAAATGAAATGAAATTATTTCTGACATGAATTCTCCAACCACCACGCAGCTAATTCTGTACCATCACCATCCCCCAAGCCTGCTGCTGAGGCATCATTGAAGGATGACAGCGCTGCCGAAGTAACTGGTAATGCATATCCAGATGCGGCCGCCTCTTCAATCATGGTGCGTAAATCTTTGCGAATGGAATCAATATTGAAATGGGCTCCTGAGCTTGGCTGTCCTGATAAGG
>Ga0214235_1000842_pt1 | contig 10098 bp, 8 predicted proteins | sample TroBogypolimnion_2_FD_153073 | JGI IMG/M metagenome (GOLD analysis project Ga0214235, IMG submission 153073) | Freshwater microbial communities from Trout Bog Lake, WI - 15JUL2008 hypolimnion | ecosystem: Environmental > Aquatic > Freshwater > Lake > Hypolimnion/Profundal zone ... | reverse complement strand
CTAAATTTGACAATCTATCGTATCCCTACTTATTCGCCGGAATTAAATGTTATCGAAATTGTATGGGGTAAAATAAAATATGAGTGGCTGCCTTTTGAGGCTTATAAATCTTTTGCTGATCTCAAAATGGAATTGTTTAATGTGCTTGCTAATATTGGTATATCTTACAACGTAAGATTTTCTTGAAAAGTTACATTAATTATTCATAGGTACTTAATAAATAAGGAATATAAGATTGAGGCATTCAATTCGGCCAGCGAAGAGTTGTTCGGCTATAATAGAACCGAAGTACTAGGGCATAATGTCAATATACTAATGCCAGAGCCTTATCATAGTGAACACGACAGCTATATTGATCATTATATTAAAACTGGGCAGAAAAATATTATTGGTATAGGACGAGAAGTCGTAGGTAAACGCAAAAATGGCTCCACGCTTACCATGCAGCTTTTAGTAGGCGATGCCAGTGTGGGAGATGAGTGGTGCTATATCGGTTTTATTCAAGATATTACCGAACGCAAACGCCTAGAGGCCACTAGTAAACTCTATGAACTGCTGGTGAAAAACTCGGATGATGCAATTATCACCAAACGAATAGACGGCATTATTACCAGTTGGAATCCAGGCGCACAAAGCCTATTTGGCTATAGCGCCAAGGAAATGATCGGTCAATCTATCTATAAATTGATCCCTCCCGACAACTATGATGAAGAAGAGACTATTCAAACACTGGTCAGTCAAAAAAAACCGGTGAAGCAATTAGAAACAGTTCGACTCCACAAGGACGGCCGCTCGCTTAATGTATCCGTCACCTTGTCCCCGATTATTGATGACACAGGCACAGTCATTGGTATTTCAAAAATTGTACGCGATATTCATGAGTTAAAGCAGTCGCTTAATCAAATTCAAACGCTGGCATTTTATGACACATTAACGAACTTACCGAACCGGCGCTTATTGCTAGATCGACTCAAGGTGTCATTTCCCCTGTCTGAACGAGATCAACAGTACGGCGCCGTGCTGTTCCTCGACATGGATAGATTTAAGATCCTTAATGACAGCCAAGGCCATGCAGCGGGCGATAAACTACTCGTTGAAATCGCCATTCGCTTGAAATCTTGTGTACGTGAGACTGAAACGGTCGCTCGCTTGGGTGGTGATGAATTTGTTGTACTGCTTGAGAGTCTAGCTGCAGATGCCCTTGAGGCATCCAATATTGCCGCTCATGTGGCTGAAAAAATACGAGCAACGTTATCTGCACCCTATACCATTAATAATTTTATATTTTACAGTTCCCCCAGCATTGGTGTTAATCTCTTTCTAGGTAGGAAGAATAGTGTTGAAGAGGTCATTAAACGTGCAGACATCGCCATGTATCAAGCAAAAAATTCAGGCCGTAATTGCATACGCTTTTATGATGCGATGTTACAAAAACAAATGGCTACTTACGAAGCCCTTAGATTTGATCTCGCTCAAGCCCTTGCTAAAGAGCAATTTCAACTCTATTACCAACTACAAATTAACCAAGACTCATCTCCTATTGGCGCAGAGGCATTGATACGTTGGCAACATCCGAAACGGGGTTGGGTCAATCCAGTTGATTTTATCCATATTGCCGAAGATGACGATGTCATTATAAAGATTGGCTACTGGGTACTCGACAATGCCTGTTTACAAATTGCGGCATGGAGTCATGATCAGCTAACTCGTGATCTGGTTCTTGCTGTCAATGTCAGTGGCAAGGAATTTAAACAACCTCAGTTTGTAGAGATCGTAAGCTCATTAATCAAGAAACATGATATCAATCCCTCGCGCTTAAAAATCGAATTAACCGAAAGTGTCGGTCTGGATAATTTTGAGCAGGCCATTGTAAAAATAGTGACTCTAAAAGAGGTGGTAGGTATTAAATTAGCTTTGGATGACTTTGGCACTGGCTATTCGTCTTTATCCTATCTGAAAAAACTGCCAATACACCAAATTAAGATTGATCAAAGTTTTATACGGGATATGGATACCGACCTTAATTCCACGGATGCAAAAATGGTAAAAACCATTATTGACATGGCGCACAATTTTGATTTGGATGTGCTTGCAGAAGGTGTAGAGACAAAAACTCAATTAGCTTTACTCAAACAATTAGGCTGTATGAGTTACCAAGGTTATTTGTTCAGCAAACCGTTACCGATAGCGGCCTTTGAAGCAAGGTTGGCTACCAACTTAACACAAGACATATAATTTTATAATACCGTCATATCCAGGGATGGGCAAAGCGCTAGCGCGCCCATCAACACACCATTAAAACTCGATGGACACGCTAGCGCTTTGCCCACCCTTATATCTACTCGCTGACTCAAGCTTATTCAGTCATTGACATCCTCCTCCACCTGAAGGAAGGGGATTCCTAGTTTCCTAAGAGTGAGTATGTATCGCTACTGCTCACTGGTTTCTGCTGCTGACGACATGACTGCACCGTTCACTACACAGACTAGCCCCGTCTATCCGACGGTTATTTTTAACTAAAAAACATAGTTTAAGGCTTTACTATTATAGCTTGGTTATCGCTGATATAGATTTAAAACCTTTGCTACTGTCTGGAATATATTTCATGAGTAAAAAAGTCAAGAGCATCCTTACATTCCCGCCCTGAACGGCGGGGTTTTACGGACAAATCAAGATAAACCATCAACCCGCTGAAAGCCTCTAGGTAACGCTAAGCCTCGCTTAGCTCTCTCACCTTGATAGTGCTCTATATCTGGCCCTTTCAACGTTAAAAATCGCTTACCTGAAACAACTTTTAACGAGCCTTGTTTTGGAATAACCAATGCTGCGACCACATAATCCTTAGCACTACTTAGATCAGCTGTCGGTATTTGTATGAGTTTATTACCCTTGCCTTTAGCTAAGGCCGGCAAATCTGCGATTGGAAATATCAATAGACGGCCTTGTAAGGTCACTACGGCCAATAAATTAGTTTCATCCATAATGGCGACAGGCTTAATAACTTGAGCACCTGCTGACAAGTTAAGCAATGCTTTACCGGCTTTATTTTTGCTCAGCAATTCTTTTAATTGAACTTTAAAACCATAACCATAATGACTAGCAACCACATACCAATCGTCTGGGTTACCCGTTAATAAATGCGTAAATAAAGCACCTGCAGGTGGATTCAGACGTCCGGTTAAGGGCTCGCCTTGAGTACGTGCAGACGGTAAATCATGTGCAGAGGTACTATAAGCGCGACCGGTAGAATCTAATAAGTAGATAGTTTGAGTAGAACGACCTTTAACGGCATCTAAGAAGCGGTCACCTGAACGATAATTTAAACTCTCTACATCAATATCATGACCTTTGGCCGCTCTTATCCAGCCTTTTTCTGACAAGATAATAGTGAGTGGTTCATTACTAATTAAGGCCGTGGTATCTAAGGCTAAGGCTGCGACTCGCGAAACAATAGGTGAGCGCCTATCATCGCCATATTGCTCAGCATCATGCTCAATTTCTTTGCGGATCAAGCGATTTAATAACAAGCGCGAACCTAAAGTTTTTTCAAGAGCGGCTCGCTCTTTTTCTAAAGCCCCTTGTTCACCACGAATTTTCATTTCTTCTAGCTTAGCCAGATGCCGCAGCTTTAAATCCAATATCGATTCTGCTTGCATATCGCTCAAACCAAAGCGTTGCATCAAAATAGACTTAGGATGATCTTCATTACGAATAATGGCAATCACGTCATCGATATTTAAATAAGCGATGAGTAAGCCATCTAAGATGTGCAGTCGCGCTAACACTTTATCTAAACGATATTGCAAACGTCGTCTTACGGTTTCAGTCCTAAAAGCTAACCATTCTACAAGGATGCCTCTAAGACCTTTGACCTTAGGCTTGCCATCCATGCCTATCATGTTCATATTAACGCGATAGCTTTTTTCTAAGTCGGTGGTGGTAAACAAATGCGACATAACCGCATCAACATCAATGCGCTTAGATTTAGGTATGATTAATAATCGGGTAGGATTTTCATGATCTGACTCATCACGTAGATCTTCAATCATAGGCAGTTTTTTCGCCAGCATTTGTGCGGCGATTTGTTCCATCAACTTAGAGCCAGAGACTTGATGGGGTAGTGCTGTAATAACGATATTGCCCTCTTCAGATTCATAGATAGCCCGCATTTTTATCGAGCCGCCCCCCGTTAGATACATTTTTTGTATATCTTCAGCAGAGGTGATGATTTCTGCATCCGTTGGATAATCTGGACCTTTAATAAACTTGAATAAGGTTTCTAGTGTACTATCGGGCTCATCCAATAATTGTATACATGCGCTAGCGACTTCTCGCAAATTATGCGGAGGAATATCCGTGGCCATACCTACCGCGATACCCATCGTGCCATTTAGCAGAATATTGGGCAATCTGGCCGGCATTAATATCGGTTCTTTTAAGGTGGCATCAAAATTATCTGCCCACTCTACCGTGCCCTGCCCTAATTCACCCAGTAAGGTATGCGCATAAGCGGTGAGTCGAGATTCAGTGTAACGCATCGCTGCGAAAGATTTTGGATCATCAGGAGAGCCCCAGTTACCTTGACCATCAACCAATGGGTATCGATAAGAAAAGTTTTGCGCCATTAATACCATGGCTTCATAACAGGCAGAATCACCATGAGGATGGTACTTACCCAAGACGTCTCCGACTGTGCGTGCAGATTTCTTATACTTGGCCAAAGCTGTTAAACCTAGCTCAGACATGGCATAAACAATTCGCCGCTGTACGGGCTTTAAGCCATCGGCAATATGTGGCAAGGCTCTATCGAGTATCACATACATGGAATAATCCAGATAAGCTTTCTCAGCAAAATCCTTTAACGGTAGTTGTTCGAAGTTTTCTTGCAGTCCCATTTAAAACTCACCTTTTGATAACGTAACACTGTGTGTCAGTTTTTTATTTAAACTAGCTTGGCGTAATGTCTTGCCTTGCTTCATCTCTTGATAACGCTTTATTTTCGCATCAGATTCTAGTAACAAGCAAGACACCTCTATAGTACAGGGATTGTATATCGCTTAAATAAGCAGGCTACCAACTTAAGCCGGGACAGATAACTTTCTGGGAACGCCTAGCCCCAGCTCGGCACGGGATAGCCAAGCCGATGACTGACTACGCCGAGCTGGGGCTTAGCGCTCCCGGAATCAATAGGCCAGCTTTATTTCTCTGTCCCGTTTTAAATAGGTAGCCAATAAGCACGCATAAAAAAGGCAGCTTAAGGGCTGCCTTTTTTAGTTTAACTCGACATAAAAAAACCTTAAAGCTTTTCTTTAATACGAGCTGCCTTACCTGTCAAGTCACGCAAGTAATACAGTTTAGCTCTACGAACAGCGCCGCGACGCTTAACAGTAATCTCACTAATAATAGGGCTATGAGTTTGAAAAACACGCTCAACACCTGTACCGTGAGAAATTTTTCTTACGGTGAAAGCAGAATTTAAACCACGATTACGTTTTGCAATCACGATACCTTCAAAAGCCTGAATACGTTCACGCTCGCCTTCTTTTACTTTAACTTGAACAACAACGGTGTCTCCTGGATTAAATTCAGGAATTTGTCTTAGCTGTTCTCTTTCCAACTCATCAATAATATTACTCATAACCACACCCTATTCAACTTCACTTTTAAATTGTTGCAGCAGATGTTCCTGCTCTGCACTTAAATTCTTTTTTTGTAATAAATCTGGCCGTCTTTGCCAAGTTCTACCGACCATCTGTTTCATGCGCCATCGCTCTATATCTGCATGATTACCACCCAGCAAAACCTCTGGTACAGCATGATCGTCAATCTGTTCTGGCCGAGTAAAATGCGGACAATCTAGCAAGCCATCAGCATGGGAATCTTGCTGAGCCGAAGTCTCATCACCCAGCACGCCAGGCAATAACCGCGTTACTGCATCAATAACTATCAAAGCCGCGAGTTCGCCGCCACTAATAACATAGTCACCAATAGACCATTCTTCGTCGCAATGTAGGTCGACAAAACGTTCATCAACACCTTCATAGCGACCTGCAACTAAAATTAGCTGAGAGATATCACAGGCTTCAGCTAACATTGCTTGAGTGATCAGTCTACCTTGCGGACTTAAATAAACCACTTTCGCCGTGCCATTACCCGCTTGCTTTGCACTTAAAACTGCATCATGCAAGGGCTGATATTTCATGACCATTCCAGGTCCACCACCGTAAGGTCTATCATCAACCGTGCGGTGTCTGTCTTGCGTATAGTCTCGTGGATTCCATACAGACAGACTAACTATATTTCGCTCTATCGCTCGACCGGTTACACCATAACTTGCTGCGGCGCTAACCATATCTGGAAATAAAGTGACAACATCAAAACGCATAATAAGTCTTAAAAATCAGGATCCCAATCGACAATCATACGACCGGCATCAAGATCAATGGCTTTTATCGTCTGTCCTTGTAAGAACGGAATAACTCGCTCCCGCTCACCTTTGACGATAACGACATCATTAGCGCCGGTTTCTAGTAAGCCATCAACGATACCTAATGACACCCCTAAATCGGTTTCAACCTGCAAACCTATTAGGTCAGACCAGTAATATTCGTCTTGCGCTGATTTTGGCAATTGCTCTGGGCTTATAAAAATATCCCAACCCATAAGACTAGCGGCCAAATCTCTGTCATTAACACCGTCTAGCTGTGCAACGACTGCTTTACCTTGTAGCTTGCCATCAATGACTTTAACGTGTTTGCTTTCACCGTCTTTCATTAATAACCAAGGAGAATACCTTAAAATATTCTCTCTGAACTCAGTAAAAGAAAACACTTTAACCCAGCCTTTAATACCAAAAACGCCAGAAATCTTGCCAACGTTGACTAGCGCTTGCTTAGTCAACAGCTTACGCAGCGGCCTTAAGAGCGTCTTTAATCAATTTAGCAACACGTTCAGAAGGTTGGGCGCCGTTGGCTTTCCAATAATCAACACGTGCACAATCTAAACGCAGAGTTTCTTCATTACCACGAGCAAGTGGATTAAAAAATCCAACTCGTTCAATATAACGACCATCACGGCCGCTTCTGCTATCTGTTACAACAACGTGATAGAAAGGGCGATTCTTTGCGCCGCCTCTTGAAAGACGAATAGTTACCATCTAAGTTCCTTAAAAACATTGGGTCATTATTAATCGGCCTATTCTACGCGATTTTTTCTTTAAGTGAAGTACAAATTAGAATAAATCAAAAACAGAGCCGAGTTATAACGAAGTTATCGGTGAATGTATAAAATTAACGCCTCATACCACGAACATTATTTTTTATACCACGCACCATATTGGCAACATTGCCGGCTTTAAATTTCTTCATCATTTTTTGCATCATTAAGAATTGCTTTAACATGCGATTAACATCATGCAATTCTTGACCACAACCCGCTGCAATACGTTTTTTACGATTACCTTTAATCAAATCAGGATATCGTCGCTCTTCCATAGTCATTGAGCTAATGACGGCAATCTGCCTAGCAAGCATTTTATCGTTAATCTTTTCTTTCACTTCAGAAGGCACAGCATTCATACCCGGTAACTTTTCTAGCATAGACCCTACTCCGCCCATGCGCTGCATTTCCTGCAATTGCTCACGAAAGTCTTCCAGATTAAAACCTTGACCCTTCTGGATCTTCTTAACTAATTTGTCGGCTTTTTCCTTATCAACCTTTTGCTCAATCTCTTCAATAAGACTTAGCATATCGCCCATACCTAAAATACGGGAAGCAATACGTTCAGGATAAAAAGGTTCTAAAGCATCGGTCTTTTCACCGACACCTATAAACTTAATAGGTTTACCCGTTACGTGACGGATAGAAAGCGCCGCGCCGCCTCGCGCATCACCATCGGCTTTAGTTAAAATAACACCCGTTAACGGCAAAGCATCATTAAACGCTTTTGCAGTAATCGCGGCATCCTGGCCAGTCATACTATCAACAACAAATAAGGTTTCTATAGGATTAATGGCCGCATGTAGGGCTTTAATTTCCCCCATCATTTCATCATCGATATGCAAACGACCCGCAGTATCGATAATAATAACGTCCAAAAACTTTCTTTTAGCGGCATCAATAGCATTGAGTGCTATATCGATTGGCCGCTGACTAATATCACTCTCGAAGAAATCCAATGACACTTCTTCGGCTAACATTTGCAACTGCTTAATGGCCGCAGGTCGATAAACGTCAGTACTGACCACACCGACTTTTTTCTTTTGATTCTCTTGCAACCAACGACCTAACTTAGCCACCGACGTCGTTTTACCTGCCCCCTGCAAACCGGCCATTAAGATAATGGCGGGAGGCACTGCTCTAAGATTAAGCGCTTCATTAGCCTCGCCCATAACCTTAACTAATTCAGCCTGAACCAGTTTAATCATAGACTGGCCAGGTGACAGACTCGTTTGTACGTCTTGGCCTAAAGCACCGACCTTGACACGTTCAATAAAATCCGTAACAACTGGTAAGGATACGTCAGCCTCAAGTAAAGCCGTCCGCACTTCATGCAGCGCTTCCTTGATATTATCTTCAGTCAGACGCGCCTGACCCTTCAGTTTTTTAAGTGTATGACTTAATCGATCGGTTAAATTATCAAACATATCCAGGTCTTTATTATTAATATAAGTAAACTGCGCGCTAGTACAAATGCACTAGGACTATTGAGCTTGGTATATTACCATATTCATTAAAATCTTTGCACGTCTTAGCAACAACGACTCGCTATTATGGCTACGAATAGATAGAGCTTACCACTATACAATTATCCAGCTAGAAATTGAACGCTAACGCTATTATCGGCTCATTCAAGCGCTCAATAGCACTCAGCTTTTATTGTTTAACTCAACTTTTTTGCCCATATTTATATAAGCCCATGATCACAACCGCATTCGCCACTCTGTCTATTAGTTTTTATCTGGCAAGCACTGTGTTAATTATTCGACATAGCAATCAAAATCAAATGCCGTGCAGCCTATTTTATCTAGCATGGGCAGCAGTGATGAGCCATCTTTGTTATACCGGTATTGTTTTTCTACAAAACAACGGTTTTAGCTTTAGTTTTTTTAGCACTGGTTCTTTAATAGCCATGATAGTCTCGCTATTGTTATTAATCGCTGCGTCTAATAAACCTGTCGAAAAATTAGGTATCGCGTTATTTCCCATTACCGCTCTAATGCTAGGACTTGCTGTCAACTTTGCAGATAAAACACCCACCCTATCCCAACACAACTGGGCTATGAGCACTCATATTTTAACGTCTATTATTGCCTTTAGCTTATTAAATATTGCCGCATTACAAGCCATTTTATTAGCCATTCAAGAGCAGAAACTAAGGAGTCATCCGCCTAAACGCTTAGTTTTATCTTTGCCACCACTGCAGACTATGGAAGCCTTATTATTTCAAATACTAACCACTGGATTAATATTTCTCACCATTTCATTGGTCAGCGGTTTTTTATTCATAGAAAATTTATTTGCACAACATCTAGTTCATAAAACCGTTTTATCGATACTGGCATGGATTATTTTCTCAGGCTTACTCATGGGGCGCAGTCGCTACGGATGGCGCGGAAAAACCGCCATACAATGGACGCTTATTGGCTTTGTGTTGCTATTGTTGGCTTACTTTGGCAGTAAATTAGTACTAGAACTTATTTTACATAAACAACTGAACACCTAAAGCGACTACCAACTTAAAACGGGATGGTTTAGCTTAATCGTTCACCTTTAGATAGGATTCTCCTAAGCGCAGACAAAGGGCGAAGGACTAAGGGTTAAGTCTAGTCTCTGTCACGCCGTAAGTTGATAGCCTCTAAAGTCATTAATCTTGACATCCTCCCCCACCTGAAGGAAGGGGATTCCTAGTTTCCTCAGAGTGAGTAGGCATCGCTACTGCTCACTGGTTTCTGCTGCTGACGACATGACTGCACCGTTCACTTCACAGACTAGCCGTAACGATTCACTCCCCCCCCTCTATTTTATTAAAACTTTCTTTTCCCAGTGTTAATGTGTTAGATTTAAAGACATGAAGTTTAGCGATTATGATTTACGACA
>Ga0214235_1000838_pt1 | contig 10122 bp, 8 predicted proteins | sample TroBogypolimnion_2_FD_153073 | JGI IMG/M metagenome (GOLD analysis project Ga0214235, IMG submission 153073) | Freshwater microbial communities from Trout Bog Lake, WI - 15JUL2008 hypolimnion | ecosystem: Environmental > Aquatic > Freshwater > Lake > Hypolimnion/Profundal zone ... | reverse complement strand
GGTACAACAAGATAGCGGTAGCGTCAAAGAATTCATTGTTGAAATTAAACCAAAACAACAATTAATGAAACCAGAGCCTCCTAAGAAAAATTCTAAGAAGGCAGTTGAATCTTACAAGTTTTTAGCCGAACAATACGTTAAGAATATGGATAAATATGTAGCTGCAAAAGCATATTGCAAGAGCAGAGAATGGGGATTTATAGTATTAACAGAAGATTCAATAAAAAATTTAAAATAAAATGTACATTTATTTGATAACCAATAATATGAAAAGATATCATTTTGAAAATTGTAAAAAATATAAATGGGTTACATTAAACAACAAATAAAGGTATTAATCAAAGAAGCCGGAGATAAAAAGAAGGCAAGGATGATTTCTGAGGAATGGTTCAGAGAAGGACTTAAGGACAGGAAACAAAAAGATGTTACTCCAACCGCGAAGCCATTTAAACCAGGAAAGATCTATGTTTTTGATTATGTCCATCCTATCGGTGAAAAAGAATTGGATTGGTTCGATCGTAAACCAGTGGTATTAGCGTTAAGTCCAATAAATGAAACAACTGATTGCGGAGTTAATTTAAACTTGCTTCCAGTTAAATTCAAAGAGGACTTTTTAGATGCGTTTTATAAAGCATTTGAATCAACAATAGACGTGTCAACAAAACAAAAACCAGATGACGCATTCTATCAGAGACCACTAATGAACATGAGATACGATCATATCAAGAAGTACATGGACAAATTCGGATATGGTTTTGCAGTTAGAAGATACAATGTAAAGAGGAAAAGAAACCAAACAGTGGTAAGCTACGAAAGTTGGCCTCGCATAGTTTTATGTGACTTTACGAAGATCTTTGGATCTACCGTATGGGCAGTTAGAAGACTATTCGCAGAGTATTATATTAACAGGAAGAAATTGTAATTGAATATATAATTAGATAAAAAAACGCAAGTTATGGCTGGATTCATAGAAAGAAACGGACCTCTTAGTACAAATCGAAGAGCATTTAATTTAAGTGACACACTGAAAAAGTTGTCATCCTTTGGTATGTATTACGACGATTTGGTATTGAGGCAATCTCAAGCCATCGGTCCGATGGAGGATCAGTTTGGTTACGGCCAGATGAACCTAATGGGCGTGGATTCGGATGATATTTATGGTGCATTCGCTGCACTATCTATGGCCGATACCAACATGAGAAAGAACATTCCGTTCTTCGACATGAACTACAAATCAAAGAGAGAAGAGTTAAGACAATTTTCTCTGTATGATGAAATTGAAGACATCTTAGATATTCTTGGTGATGAATCCATCGTGTATGATGATAAAAACTTTATTGCATATCCAGTTCTAATAGGCTTGGATGTTTCAACCGAAGTTAATGAATATCTAAACAAAGCATATAGACAAATCTATCAATATTATGGATTTGCACAAGATCAGTCAGCATGGTTTTACTTTAGAAAATGGTTGATTGATGGTTACTTAGCATTTGAAATCATTTATAACCCTGAAATGACAGAGGTTATTGGTTTTAAAGAAATTGATCCAATCACATTGGTTCCAGCATATAACAAAGAGGATGGTAAGAAAGTTTGGATTCAATTTAAAGACGATCCAATCAAAGAAAGAAAATTGTATGATTCTCAGATCATCTACATCTCTTACTCATCGATTACTACAGCATCCAGAATATCATACGTTGAAAGATTAATTAGAGCGTTCAACCTATTAAGGGTAATGGAACATACCAGAGTAATTTGGGCCGTTACAAATGCTTCTTATAGAATGAAGTTCATCATACCAGTCGGTGGTAAATCAAAGACCAGAGCAAAACAATCGTTAGCTCAATTGATGAACAATTACAAGGAGGTTGTAGACTTTAACTGGGATTCAGGTCAGTTGACCACAAATGGTAAGCCAATGTTACAATTTAATAAAGAATATTGGTTACCGTCGAAAGATGGTGAACAACCGGAAATTGAAACATTAGGTGGAGAAGGTCCAGAAATTAATGATACCGATGCATTAAAATACTTCTCAGATAAATTAAAGCACGTTTCTAAAATTCCTTTCAATAGATTTGCATTTGAAGATGGTGGTGGAGAAGAATCATTCTCGGCAGATGGAATGATTAGAGATGAGATCAAGTTCGGTAAATTTATTAACCGTTTAAGATCTTCTTTCCAAGAGATCTTGGTTAAACCTCTATACATTCAAATGTGTTTGAAGTTCCCTGAATTCAAAGAGGATCCTGCATTTAAGACTCAAATCGCACTTCGATACAACGAAGAGAACATGTTTGCGGAAATGAAGACAATGGAGATCATGGAGAAGAGATTGGATTTCATATCAAAAATGCACAGTGATTTAACGATTACAAATCAAATGACAATGGAAGAAGAGTCTTACTTTGATATGGACTTCTTGGTTGATAAGTATCTTAAACTTAACCCGGATGATAAGGCTGCAAATGAAGCTGCAAAGGCTAGAAAAGAAGCTGAAAAGGCAAAGGAACCACCTAGCGATATGATGGGAGCCATGGGAGGAATTGGAGGAATGGGCGGAGGACTATAATATAAAATTAGATAGATATAAAATGAAAAAGTATTTAAAAACATTCGAACAATTTATAAATGAAGCCGATCAACCGATCAAGGCTCCAGATTCTAAAGTGTTCATCGATGATGTTATCTTAAGTAGCGGTAAAACTATTAAAAGCGCAGAAATATTAGGTGCTATTTCAGCATCTGAAACAGAAGACAAGTTTAAGTCTTATTTCTTTGAAACCTATGGTGAAACTGCATTTGCTCCAGAAGACATGTCGAAGCTTCTTACATATTACAATAAATATAAAGAAGAAGAAAACCAAGAGCAAACTGACAAAGAACAAAAGGAAAAAGAGTCTGGTTCTGATGCAACCGGTGATGAAGCATCTACCGATAAAGAAGGTTCTGATACAAAGGACGAACTAGCAGGCCTGTAATACTTAAAAAAGTCAAATCGACAAAGGATATATAACCAAAATATAGTATCAAAATATATGAATACAGCTAAAAATCTCTTGATTCTTGAAAGAAGTGGTTCAACGTTGGAATTCACCCAAGACAGTTCTGGCGCCTATGTGCTTGAAGGTGTTTTCGGAGAAATCGATAAGTTAAACCGTAACAATAGAATCTACACCGAAGCAGAATACCTACCTCAAATTGAGTCTCTGCAGTCTAAAATTAACTCATCTAAACTTTTAGGTGAATTAGATCACCCTCAAAACTTCGATATTTCTTTAAAGAACGTATCACACATTATCGAAGAACTAAGATACGATAAAGCAAACAAACAAATCTTAGGAAAGATCAGGTTATTAGATACTGATGCAGGTAAGCAAGCTAAAGCGTTGGTTGATGCTGGAGTTCCTTTACATATTTCTTCTAGAGCATGCGGTAAAGTTGAATCTGATGGTAAAGTTAAAATCAAACAACTTTTTACCTATGATTTAGTAGCAGATCCTGGATTTTCAAATGCAGAATTAAAGAGAGTTAATGAGGCTTATGGCTTTGGTGATACCGAGGATCTCTTAATTTATGAGATAGATAATACTACAAACACAAACACACAAATAAAAGAAGCAGAAAAAATGGAAAATCCAAGATTTGTAAGCAATGAGGACTTCAATAACTACTCAAAGTACTTAGCTGAAGAAATTAAAGCTTTAAAAGAATCAATCACTAAGATGAACGATTCAGAATCATTAAACACTAAAGTTGAAAAATTAGAGGAATACTCTTCTTATTTAGCTGAAAAAATGAATCAAGCTATTGCTTACTCTGAACATGTTGCAGAAAAAGCAGATCAAAGCATTCAATTTGCAGATACATTAGCTGAAAAATTAGATCAATCAATACAATACGCAGAGCATATCGCTGAAGGTACTGAACAAATCAAAAACTACACAAACTATCTTGCAGAATCTTACAATGACGGAGCAATCACTCACGAAAATGTTAAGAAGTACATGGACTATCTTAAAGAAAACATTGAGAAAGTTACTGAGTACGCTGAATATGTAGCTGAAACAGTTAATACCAATTTATTAATGGAAGCTGATACCGATGCAGGTATTGATGCTGAAGATTTAAACGGTAAAACTAAAGACGTTTCTGGTAAAATCGAATTCGACGGTAAAATCGTTGATCAATCTGCACACGATGATTCTAAAGAATTAGAAAAAGAATTAGATGGTGAAGATGAAGCTGGAAAAGAAGTTGTAGAATCTATCGATAGAATGGATGCATACAAATCAGAAATCTCTTCTAAATTATCTGCATTGTTAGAAAAAGCAGCAGCAAAACAAGTAGCTGAACCTCATTTCTTTAAATTCATCTCTGAAGCAAAGAAGGAAGAATTCAATACACTTTCAACTGAAGAAAAAACTTTAGTAGTTAAATCCGTATCAAATAAAGGTTTCTTAACTGAATCTCAAATCTATGCTCTATGGGGTAACACTTTAGCAGGAGCTCAAAACGTTTCAGGTAATGAACCTTACGTTGTAAGCGCAATGCCTAAAGAATACAAAGAAACTTGGAATAAATTATCTGAGTCTAAGAAGAATCAATTGTTAGCACAATCTAAATACTTTAGATTAGAAACTGAATATCAAGTAAGAAACTTTTGGCAAACAAGAGATCTTAGAGAAACTACAACCGTAATGGAAAAAGTAGAGATAATCAATGAGAAAGCAGAAGTTATCGAAAAGAAAACTATGCCTTATGATATGACAGGTGTTGCTGAGTCTTTGACTAAGAAATTCAAAAAATAAAAAAAATAATAATACGTATAAGCCATGAAACACATTAAATTATTTGAACAATTCATTAACGAATTAGCGATCAATGAAGAATACAATTACAATGGAATCAATCCTAATGTAATTAAAGGAAAAAAGCTTTCAAAACAGCAAGAAAAGGCGATCGATGATCCAAATTGGATCAAAGCAATTGTTGCTAATGGTAAAGTTGAATCTGATGTTTTAGCAGATGAGAATGATAAACCATTCTTTTTTGAGAAATATGAATTCGGACAAGAAATTGCTAAACAAGTTGATGGTAAATTAGTATGGGCACATATCGAAATAGATGGTAACAAATTCTTAAATACATCTAGAGGTCCTTGGATCATTACAAAATAATTTACTAATACATTTAAAATGGGTTCTTCCTTACGGTCGAACCTATTTTTATCTCAATCAAACTGAAAAAATTAAAAAATTCATTTTTTCAACTAGATATATAGTACTATAAGAATAATAAAATACTTCGACTCTCAGATAAGAAGCAAAAATCTGAATTATGTCGAGCAGTTATCGCACGATAACATAAACATAAAAAAACATTTTAAAAACAAAATGGCACAATTAATTAACGAAGCTGAAATCAGAGAGACATGGTCTCCGATTATCGAATCAGCAACTGGTATCAACGATGCTAGTAAATTAGCTTGGATGTCTCAGTATTGCCACAACCACAAGTTGTATGAAGATGCGAACATCATGAGATTAGATCCAACAATGAACTTAACTGGTATGGGCGCAACATCGTTCCCTTCAGGTTTCGGTTCTAACCCTGCTTCAGTAGGTTCTGGTGATAAAGCTCCAACTTTGTTACCTTTAGCAATGCAAGTTGCTGCACAAACAATCGCATTAGATTTAGTACCAGTTATTCCAATGGCAGGTCCTATGGGTCTATTATCTTACTTAGATTTTATCTATGAAGGTGGTAGATTAGATAATGGTGTTGCTCCAAGTTACATCAAATCTAACTATGCTGGTTTAACTACTGACCAAAATGGTACTGCAACTGATGGTGTATTATTCTACGCTGTTGGTGTATCAAGAATTGATGGTCAAACTATCTACCGTGTATCTGGTACTTTAACTGCTTCTAGCATTTTAGTAGCTGTACAAGCTGTTTCTGCAGGTTCTGCAGCAGCAACTGTTGAATTCGTTAAAGCATTAGAAGATCATATTCCTGATTTCTCTGGTAACAACGCGAACGATACAACTTTACCTTCTAACCCTTCTTATCCTGCAGTTAATGCATACGATAGAAATTCTGGTGAAAGAACTCCAGATAGATTAATGGGTCTTTCTTTATTCTCTAAAGCAGTTTCTGCTGAAACTTTCCAAGTTGCAGCTGCTGTTACAAGAGAACAAGTTCAAGATTTAAAACAATTCGGAGTTGATGCTGTTGCACAAGTTGAAGCAGTATTAGTAAACGAATTGACTCAATCTATCAATGATTTGATCATCTCTAATTTAATCACTTTGGGTACTACTAACGTATCTAATTCATATGCTGCGGGTGAAATCCCATCAGCTTCTGCAATGGACGTACAATTGTACGATGTTAGCAAATTCACAGGTGGTAAAACTGAAGGTTCAGAACATAGAAAAATCTTAACTGGTATCTTGGCTGCTGCTAACTTAATTGCTAACAGAGGTCGTAGAGGTGCAGGTAACTTCGCGGTTTGCGGACCACAAGTTGCTACAGCGTTACAATCAGTTGCAGGTTACGTTCCAAACCCATTCGCTAACACAGTATCTCAAGCTGCAGGTGCAATCTACCCAGTAGGTTCTATCGCAGGTGTACAAGTTTATACCAATCCAAAATGGAAATGGTCTAACTTCGATGTTATCGTTGGTAGAAAAGGTGATGGTAATGGTCCTGGATTAGTTTTCATGCCTTACTTAATGGCTGAATCAGTACAAACTATCGCAGAAGGTACAATGGCACCAAAAGTTGCTGTTAAATCTAGATTTGCATTAGTTGAAGCTGGTTTCCACCCAGAAACTCAATATGTGAAATTCAAAGTAGGTAACGTTCCAACTTCGAACACAGCATGGACAAACTTGATCTCTTTATCTTAATTCTTATTAAGAATAAATTGATTTAAATATTCCATAAATCTGAAAGGACTTCCGAAAGGAAGTCCTTTCTTTGTTTAAACAGAAAGTGGAATATATAGTGTATAACAATACAATAAATACTATGGCATACAAAAAGAATTTTGAAAATTGGTATTCTCTAACTTTAGAATCCATGGAACCAAAGACAGCAGAAAAAACGAAGGCAACAGAAAATAATGATGCTACTACCGCTGAACCAGAAACATCAACAGTGGGTGTTGAAACTTCAAATAGAACTGAGATGATGAGCGATGTTGATACGATCATGAATCAATTATCAAAACTATCTGTTACCGTTAAAGAATCTGTCGATTCAATAGATTTATTTGAAACAATAGATATTGAAGAAGAATTAAACGAAGAAGAAACTTTAATTTTTGATGAAATTGGAGAAGACTTAGTAAAATTACAAGATCAAATCGATTCTATGCTTAAGTGGGATATATCTGATCCAAAATGGATAGTAGCTCTTAAAGGTATTCAATCTGCATGTAATAAAGTAGATGATGCAATTTCAAAAGCTGATCAAAAGCTAGGAGCAATTAAATACAATGAATCTGAAATTAAATTAAATGAAGAAGAATTATCAGAAGTATTATTAGAAAGAGGTGGAGACGGTCCAGATGTTAGAGCTGCCGCAGGAAAGGTAGCAGACTGGTTATTTTTTGCTCCTAGATATAGAAAAATGCAGCAGAAGATTAATGCAATGAAGATGCATGCCGCGGATATTGGTTTTGCAAAAGATAATTTGACATCAGCAGATCCTAAAAAAGCAGCATTGGACGCAAAGAAAAAAGTGTTAGACGGACAAATTAAAGATCTACAAAGTTCAGTTGATGATAAGGCTAAGGAAAGAGGCGAATACATTCAAAAGGTATTAAGTAGAGAAAAGATTTTAGGTCAAATGGAATTGATCAAAAGAACGACAGGTAATGAAGATTTAAGTCCAGAAAAAGTTGCAGATCTGAAGACTTCGATGCAGAAGTTAAAACAAAGATATGCAGAAGAGGAAGCTGCGATAAATCAGCTTAAACAAGATGCCAAAGAGCAACAACCACAACCTAAGGCAGAAGAGCCTAAGAAAGAGAAGCCTGTTGACAAAAAGAAGGATGATGCTAAAAAGTATTCTAAAGAACGCGAAGAGGCTGCAAAAAAGAAGAAAGAAAAAGAAGCTACTGATAAGGCAGAGAAAGAAAAAGAACCGGTAAAGAACGCAAAGGACGATAAGTTAAAGAGAGTCGAAGACATGATTAAAAAGGAGGAAGAGGCATCAAAGGATAATCCAGAGGTTAAGAAATTACAAACTGAAATCGACAATCTGGAAAAGAATTTAGAAGATCTTAAAAAGGATCCAAAGAAAAATGCGGATTCTATTGATATATTATCAAAATCGATTCCTAACAAAAAGAATCAATTGCAAAAATTAAAGGCATCTGGAAATCCAAAGTTACAAAAACTAAAAGATCTTAAGGACAAGATTTCTGCAAAAGAATCATGGCAGTTAGAAGGAACCGAATTAGGTAGATTATTTGAAATGGAAATTTCTAAGTTAGAGATGGAATATGCAATAAATGAATCTAAGTACTCAAACATTTCTATCTTAGATAAATTAAAAATGTTATTGGGATAAATTATTTTTTAGAATTCTTAGAATTCTTTTTAGCTAACTTAAGGAACTCTTGCTGTTGATTCAGTAAGAGTTCTTTACATTTCTTGCGAAATTCAACTGAAGACTTAAGAATACGGCTATCGACCATTGGAGCCTTTAAGACATCATGGTAGCTTGGATGCACAAAGTTTTCTAAAGAGAAATCTCCCATCTTTGCACGAATCGGTTCTCCTGAAATTGCACAGACCCAGTCAATTGTTTGATAGTTCTCTTCCAAATCTCCACGCTCTACGATCTCTCCGGTAGACCAATCATAATAAAGCTTATTGGTATAATTAACAGCAGTGAACGTGTAACTATGCTGTTCGAATAGAATATGTATAAATTGATCGGATTTACAACGATCCCTTAATAAGGGATAGTCCATCAGTAACCTACGCTGGGCGCGAGATAGGGTTGAATATTGAATCCCAAATCTGTTCGACGGCCACATTCCAGCGGTACGCTTAATCTCTGGGTATTTCTTTTTAATCGCCATATCATATATGTATTTGAAACATTTTAGGCATGCCGCTTATAAGTTAAATAACAAATAAAATATGATCGCCAACGCACTATTTACAGAAAAGTATCGCCCAAAAAATTTAAGTGATTTAATCTTGCCAGAAAGAGTAATGAGTAAGTTTAAAGATGGTTTGACCCAGAATGTATTATTTGCTGGATCTCCAGGAACTGGTAAGACATCTACAGCAAAGGCAATCATTAATCAATTTGAACTTCCATACCTTTACATCAATGCTTCAACCGATACTTCAGTAGAAGTGATTAGGACCAGAATTACTGATTTCTGTTCAACCATGTCAATTCTGGATGATCGAAACAAATTCAAAGTAGTTATATTGGATGAGGTCGATGGTGTCTCTGATCAATTCTTTAAAGCGTTAAGGGCAACAATGGAACAATTCGCTGGTAATTCCAGATTCATTGCAACTTGTAATTACATCAATAAATTGCCAGATCCGATCCTGTCGAGATTTGAAGTGATCAATTTTGATTTTGACAAGTCAGAAGAATTGGAATTGACAAAGAAGTACATCAAACGTATCCATGAGATCTGTGCCAAAGAAGAGATGACAATTGAAAAACCCGCGTTGGTTGAGTTTGTACGTCGTAATTTTCCAGATCTTCGTACAACCTTAAATAAGTTACAGGGTTATAAATCACAAGGAACGTTAAGCATCTCAATCGATGATGTAAAGAGGTTCAATTCAGTTTATAAAGATGTGTTTGACTTGATATTCAATGAAACCGATCCAGTAAAGAACTATAAACTATTGGTAAGTGAATATTCAAATCGAATAGACGAGGTTTTACAATCATTGGGTTCAGATTTTGTAGAGTACATTCAAACTGAAAGACCAAACCATGTGAAATGCGTTCCTCAGATTATTATTGCAGTTGCGGAGCATCAAGCTCAACGAGTAAATGTTATTGATCCAGTGATAACAATGCTAAGTTGCGTTTATACCCTGCAGACAATAATAAGATCAT
>Ga0214235_1000829_pt1 | contig 10176 bp, 10 predicted proteins | sample TroBogypolimnion_2_FD_153073 | JGI IMG/M metagenome (GOLD analysis project Ga0214235, IMG submission 153073) | Freshwater microbial communities from Trout Bog Lake, WI - 15JUL2008 hypolimnion | ecosystem: Environmental > Aquatic > Freshwater > Lake > Hypolimnion/Profundal zone ... | reverse complement strand
TCCTTAAGTGCTAAACAAAGAATGGCGATGTTGATGTGGGCTTATCAAGATCTAACCGCAGAACAAATTGGTGATGCCCTAGGGATGAATAAAAACAGCGTTGATCAGTTGCTATATCGAGCTAAGTTAAAGCTAAAGGCAGAATTGGAAAAGGGTGAATCTCATGCGATCGAACGATAAAAAGCATTTAAATCGGGTATTGGATCAAATCAAGGTTCAAGGAATGTCTACTGATTTTGAACAACGCATTTACCAAGATTGGCAAAGAACGGTCTCCAATGTGGAGCAGCCAACCTATCGACTCTCTGAGGCTTTAGCTCTCGCTAGATTGCATCCTAAAATTGTTGGATTAATTGCAGTAGTGGTTATCACAGCCTCGGTATTACTAGGTCAACATCTCTTGACATCTCAGGATGAAGAATTACATCGAATTGATGTCTTATCGGAACTAAGCCTCTCAACCATTTAATCTACAGCGTTCTCCCTTGCCCCTTGAACTCAAAGGAGTTTTTGGGGCTTTTTTAACAAAAGGATCATCATGAAAAATATCTATCGCGGTATTGCATTGCTTGCAATTTTGCTATCGGGATGCGCCACAAATGAAGCGCCGACTAACAAGCCTAGTAATAACGTCTCGATTGATAAAGTGAATGAAGTACAGAAAAAGATTGCCTCATGTGTTGCCAAGGTAAATCAGTCAGAGGATGCAAAGTATGTTGATGAGCATATTTTGGTGCTAACGGAAAAGAGTCCAAACGCAAAAGAGTTATTTAATTCAAGCGACAAGATTGCCTCCGATCAAGCAGCTGTATTGATAAGATTTAAAGAGTCGACCTTAAAATGTCGAGATATTACAAATGAACTGCCTTCCCCAGCTTTGGTGGCTGTGTATACCAATTTCTACACAAATATTGATGCTGTATACAAAGACTTGATTGATAAGCGAATTACTATTGGAGTCGCTAATCAAGAAAGGCAAATGCGTATTCAATATGCAAAAAGTCGCTTTGCTCAGATTCTAAAATCTGAGACGGGAGGGTGATGCAATGATTGCGGCTCAATATCGACTCAATTGCCGATCCTGAAGCTATGAATGTGTCAGTGGGATTGTCGCTGAAAGAGGGCTGCGCTATCCCAAGGTCGCCATGGTATGTAATTACCTTAAGGAGGTTGATGCATTCGAGATGCCAAATCTAGGGGCTATGGTCGATTCCGTCCCAGGCAACCAAGAAACACCAAAACCACCTTCGGGTAGTTTTTTCATTTGTGGGTATTATTGAAAAACCCATTTCTAGGAAGAAAACATGCTCAAGCTCTACTATCACCCATCACCCAATCCAGCAAAAGTGGCTCTTTATTTAGAAGAGACCAATACGCCTTACGAAATTATTGTGACTGATACTCGTAAGGGCGATCAACACAAGCCAGAATTTAGGGCAATCAATCCCAATGGAAAGACACCTGCTTTAGTAGATGGAGATATTAGGGTATTTGATAGTACAGCCATCATGCTGTATTTGGGCGAAAAGATTGGCAAGTTTATGCCGGCGAATACGCCACAAGCACATGCTGAGCTGTATTCATGGCTCATGTTTGTTGCCACTGGTATTGGCCCCTATTGTGGTCAAGCTGTTCATTTCAAGCACTTTGCACCTGAACCAAAAGAATACGCAGTCAATCGCTATGACTTTGAAGCATGGCGCCATTGGCTATTGATTGAAGAGCGCCTATCTAAGCAACCCTATATGCTCAGTGAATACGGCATTGTGGATATGTCTGTTTGGGGTTGGGCTAGGGTAATTCCTTTTGTAATGGGCGAAGGAGCCTGGGAAAAGTTGCCTAGTGTCAAACGTCTGTTAGATGAAATCAATGCCAAGCCAAGTGCCCAAGCTGTTGAAGCCATTAAGACCAAGTTCACTTTCAAGACAGAGGTCGATGAAGAGTCAAGAAAGAATCTTTTTCCCAGCAATGAGCGCTTAAAGAATTAGGATCGATATCTTAGGCCCTGGTCGATTCCGCCTCGGGCTGCCAAACTGATAAGCGTTACTTGAAGTAACGCTTAATCACTTAAAAGTACTTTGGAACAAACAAGTGCTACACGGTTGTTCCAAAGTTCCTTTGGTTTTGAAAATCAAAGAGTGAGCTTGCACTTCTTTAAGTTTCATTAAATCCACTACACAAAAAACTACACACCGATATTTAGGAGGCGTAACCTCTTGAAATCCTAAGGGTTTTCTTTGGGTATCTGCTCTCATAACCTGAGAACCTAAACAGGACCTAAAACTAATAAAAAGTCGGGTATTGAAGGGAGTGGTGAGGTTTGGTCAGTTGAGCGTTACTTTAAGTAACGCTTGTGAGATTTAAAGAGTGTGTAGGCGAAACCGCACAGTTTCTATGGCCATATCATTAGATATAAAGACTGCTAGTATAGAATTAGTCTACTTTTTAATCCTGGTATGTCAGTTAAAGCCTTTCTAGCTTTAACGCTTGCTAAATACTCCATGTTTGTGACGGTTTTACTGTGGACCCTAGTAATGCTGAATAAGTACTAAGCCAGAAAATAACAAAAATTCACTTTGGCAATGGCAGGGCAGTTTTATAGCGTACTTGCTTTAAGGCAAAGCTAGAACGAATTTTTTCAATTCCAGCAATTGGCGTTAGTTGTTCTAGGATAAATTTTTCCAGTGCACCCATGTCAGCAACCGCAACGCGGATTAGGTAATCACTATCTCCGGTCATCAGGTAGCACTCCATGACCTCATCATGTTCCGAAATGCGTTTTTCAAATTCTGCCAGCGCTTCTTTGGATTGCTCTTTAAGGCTGATAGAGATAAAGACGTTTAAGCCTAGACCCAAAACCTTAGGATCGGCTAGTGCAACATAGTTTCTGATCACACCCTTGTCTTTAAGTGCTTTGACACGCATGAGACATGGCGATGGGGATAAGTGAACCCGTTTCGCTAGTTCCACATTGCTATGGGAACTGTCATTTTGCAGTTCGTTCAATATTCTGATATCTATCTGATCTAACTTCATAAAATTCCTTAAAAATCATATATCCCAGCATATTATGCTGAAAATAACGATTTTTATCTATTAATTAGCATCCTATTTTGTCTGTAATCGAACAAACTAAAGTCATAAAAACACTCGTTAATGGCCGGAGGAATTGTGGGTATTGAGATTGCATTTCCTGAAGTTGAGAATTTGCTAGAAAGGGATCAAGCGGGCACTGGATCTCAATTTTGGGCCGGCCCCTCCTCAAGAAAATATGCTCGTGAGCTTGGTGTTGGGATTCAGCAGGTTTGCGGTAGCGGCCAAAGAGGTCGAATTACCAAAGAAGATATTCGGCAATTTATCAAGCGCTCAATGTTGGCAAGAGAAGGTTCAGTTGCACAGGTGAAACAAGGCATTGCAGGTTTTGATCTTTTGCCTTGGCCCAAGATCGACTTCACAAAGTTTGGGGAAATAGAACGCCAAGCTCGCAGTCGAATTCAGAAAGTTTCGGCTGCTAATTTAGCGCGTAACTGGGTAATGATTCCGGCGGTAACTTATCACGATGATGCCGATATTACTGATCTTGAAGAATTTCGTGCATTGATAAATCAAGAGAACAAAAAAGACGCAGTGAAAATTACTTTTTTGGCATTCTTAATCAAGGGTGCCGTGGCTGCGCTCAAGAAGTACCCAAGCTTTAACTCCTCGCTCGATGGCGAAAATCTCATTTTGAAAAAGTATTTCCATATCGGCTTTGCGGTCGATACCCCTGGTGGTCTAGTTGTGCCAGTGATTCGTAACGTTGATCAGAAGGGGATTCGTGAGATTGCTGAGGAGACTGCCGGGTTGGCCTTGCTAGCGCGAGAGGGAAAATTGAAGCCAGATCAGATGCAGGGCGCTTCCTTCACGATCTCTTCATTGGGTGGTATTGGTGGAACCTACTGCGCCCCGATTGTGAATGCGCCTGAAGTGGCTATCTTGGCGGTGAACAAGTCTGCAATTAAGCCTGTCTGGGATGGTTCGCAATTTGTTCCACGTTTGATTTGCCCATTGTCCATGACTGCCGATCATCGCGTCATTGATGGCGCTTTAGCTACACACTTCACCACCTATCTCACTCAGTTATTAGGTGATTTTCGTAAGGTGATGCTATGAATTTAGAACATCAAAAGTTACAGAGGAATTTTTATGAATGCGCCCGACATTAAAAAGTATTTAAATCTAGAGCACATCGATACCGATCCAGTAGAAACTGCTGAGTGGAATGAGGCATTTATGGATTTACTTATCTCTGGCGATAGTGCGCGTGCCAAGTTTATTTTGGATAACTTGGTAAAGCTTGCTAATAAAAATCAAATTAATTGGGTGCCCGACTTAGTCACACCCTATGTAAATTCAATACCTGTGGATAAACAACCTCCTTTCCCTGGGGATCTTGCAATTGAAGAAAAGCTAGCTTCGCTGATGCGGTGGAATGCACTTGCGATGGTGGCAAAGGCAAATGAGGCCTATGGTGAGTTGGGCGGTCACATTGCTAGCTACGCTAGCGCAGCAGATTTGTTTGAGGTTGGGTTTAATCATTTTTTCCGCGCAAGAACTGAAGGTGGAGGCGCCAAAGAACGTGGAGACTTGGTTTTCTTCCAGCCGCATAGTGCGCCGGGGGTATATGCACGTGCTTATTTAGAGGGAAGGCTGACTGAAGATGATCTTGCGCACTACAGACGCGAGATTACCGCCCTTGAATCGGGGGCAAAAGGCTTATCAAGCTATCCACATCCTTGGTTGATGCCAGATTTTTGGCAGTTCCCAACAGGCTCAATGGGAATTGGCCCAATTAGTTCGATTTACCATGCACGTTTTATGCGCTACCTCAGTGATCGCAAATTATTAGATTGCTCCAATAGAAAAGTGTGGGGCGTATTTGGTGATGGCGAGATGGATGAGCCAGAGAGCATGAGTGCTCTGACATTGGCATCAAGAGAAAAGCTGGATAATTTGGTTTGGGTAGTTAACTGCAACTTGCAACGCTTAGATGGCCCAGTGCGCGGTAACGGCAGAATTATTGATGAGCTTGAAAAGTTATTTAGGGGTGCTGGTTGGAACGTTATCAAATTGGTTTGGGGTAGCGACTGGGATGGCTTGTTTGCAAGAGATACCACTGGAGTACTAGTCAAAGCATTTGCTGAAACTGTTGACGGACAAATGCAAACATTTGCCGCAAAAGATGGCAGCTTTAATCGTAAAAATTTCTTTGGCCAAAATGAAGAATTAACACGTCTTGCGCAAGGCATGACGGATGAACAAATCGATCGACTCAAAAGGGGCGGTCATGACTTAGTCAAAATTCATGCGGCCTATAAAGCCGCAGCTAACCATGTAGGTCAGCCTACAGTGATCTTGGCTCATACCAAGAAAGGTTATGGGATGGGCAAGGCTGGTCAAGGAAAAATGACCACACATAGTCAGAAAAAACTGGATGATGAAGCTTTAATCGAATATCGAAATCGTTTTAACTTGCCATTGACCGATGAACAGGCTACAAGCTTGACCTTCTTTAGGCCCGATGAAAATAGTGAAGAGCTGAAATATCTAAAAGAGCAACGTAATAAACTTGGCGGGCAGTTGCCTAAGCGCTATTCTGAATGCGACAAATTAAATGTCCCAGATATCAATTCATATGCAGCCTTTGCAATTAAGGCTGAAGACAAAGAGATGTCAACGACAATGGCTTTTGTACGCATGCTTGGAAACTTGCTAAAAGACAAAGAGCTTGGTCCTCGGGTGGTGCCGATTGTTGCAGATGAAGCGCGCACCTTTGGCATGGCCAATTTATTTAAACAGGTTGGCATTTATTCTAGCGTGGGACAGCGCTATGAACCGGAAGATATTGGTTCTGTACTGAGCTACCGTGAAGCATTAGATGGGCAAATTCTGGAAGAGGGTATCAGTGAGGCAGGAGCGATTGCCAGCTGGACTGCTGCAGCAACAAGCTATAGCGTGCACGGAATTGCAATACTACCTTTTTATATCTATTACTCAATGTTTGGATTTCAGAGAATTGGTGATGCTATTTGGGCTGCGGCCGATCAACGTGCCAGAGGATTTTTATTGGGCGCTACCTCCGGCAGAACCACTTTAGGTGGCGAGGGTTTGCAACACCAAGATGGCAGCAGTCATCTAGTGGCAGCAACGATTCCGAATTGCAAAGCTTATGACCCTGCTTTTGCTGGCGAGTTAGCAATTATTGTCGATCAAGGTATGCGAGAGATGCTCGTTGACCAAAAAGACGTTTTCTACTACATCACCTTGATGAATGAAAACTATGCCCAACATGACTTACCTACAAATGCAGAAGCAGGTGTGATTCGTGGTTGTTATCAATTTAAATTTCTCCCTGCTAAAGGCGCAAAGCCAGAATCACAGGTAACTCTGATGGGTTCTGGTGCAATCATGACCGAGGTTATAAAGGCTGCCGATATTCTATCTGAGCGGGGGATTTCGGTAGAAATCTTTAGCGTGACTAGCTGGAGTGAGTTGGCAAGAGATGGTAGGATGAATGTGGATATAGCTACACCATTTATTACTGACACGCTTTTTCAAAGTAAGGGCCCCATCATTGCCGCTACTGATTATGTTCATGCTGTACCTGAAAGTATTCGGGCTTACATTCCGAAGGGCAGAAAGTACCTAACTCTAGGAACAGATGGTTTTGGCAGGAGCGATACCAGGGCTGCGCTACGGGAATACTTTGGAGTAGATGCCAATAGTATTGTGCAAACAGCCTTAAAAGCCTTGAATTGAGTAAGATAGTATTTAAAAATAATTATTTATTAGGAGGCAATATGTTGCGATTGATTATGAAATATTTGCTGTCATCCATGCTTGGGTTAGCGCTATTGATTTCTCATGCCTATGCGCAGTCTGCTGCCTCTTATCCCAATAAGCAAGTTACCTTTATTCTGACTCAAGCCCCAGGTGGCGCCAATGATATTACTGGCAGAGCAATTGCACAAAAGTTAACCGAGATGCTCAAGATTCCTTTTATTGTTGAAAACCGCCCTGGAGCTGGGGGCAATATTGCAGCTCAATATGTAGCTAAGGCACCCAAAGACGGCTACACACTTTTGCTTGCTTTGGGGAACACGATTGTTATTAATCCCTATTTGTATAAAAACACTGGTTTTGATGCGCAAAAAGATTTTGAACCAGTAGCGCCTATAGTAAGAGCTCCATATGTCCTTGTTACCAATCCATTATTCCCACCAAAAACTGTTAAAGAGTTGATTACTTACGCTCAGGCCAGACCTGGCGAGCTCTTCTATGGGTCAGCTGGAAATGGTACACCAAACCATTTACTATTTGATTTGTTTAAGTACCTTACTAAAACTAATATTGTTCATGTTCCCTACAAAGGGGCAGCTGCTTCAGCAATGGATACGGTATCAGGCCAAGTCCCCATGAATTTTTCAAGTCTACCTTTAGCATTGCCTTTGATTAAAGATGGCAGATTGCGTGCTCTTGGAATTACTTCGGTAATAAGATCTCCGTTAGCTCCAGAAATTCCGCCAATTGCAGATACAGTACCGGGATTCAATCCTGATATGTGGGTTGGTATTTTAGCTCCAGCTGGAACCCCCAAAGACATTGTTGCTAAGTTACATAGCGACATTCAAAAAGCGCTAAATAGTAAAGATTTTCGTGACAATATGGCTGAAAAAGGGTTGGATATAGCTCCAACTGCATCACCTGCAGAATTTACCAAAATGATTGCCGTGGAATCTATGCGTTGGAAAAAAATTATCGCTGAATCTGGTGCTTCTATCGATGAATAATGCTTCACTTTAATTAAAAATTTGATCATGAAAATTACACGTCTTGAAGTATTTACTCTCAAAGCTCCTCAATCAGGTAGACCGCATTGGGTTAGTCACTTTATTGTTCCTACTGCCAATGAAATCCTGGTACGCATTTACACAGATGAGGGCATTGATGGCTTTGGATTAGCTACAAGCTATACGCCAATTGATTTTGCTGTCAAAGCATTTAAGTCTGGCATTGGAGATTTAATTATTGGTGAAGATGCTTTAGCTCCGGAGCGTGTTTATAAGAAATTGTTTGCACTCACTACAAGCAGAATTGCAAGTGAAAAGGGCTGGTCAAGAGAGGCGGTAATTAGAATCTCCTCAGCTATTGATATCGCACTTTGGGATATTGTTGGTAAAACTGCTAATTTGCCCTTGTATAGAATTTTTGGGGGCTTTCGAAGTGAGGTGCCTGCCTATGTCACTTGTGGTTATTACCGCGATGGAAAAGATAATGCTGAGCTACGCGATGAGGTGCAGAAATTAGTTGACCAAGGACATACTGGTTTTAAGGCAAAGGTTGGTGGCTTACCGCTGGAAATAGATATTGAGCGTATGGCGCTAATTCGAGAAGTTATTGGCGATAAAAAAGACCTCATGATTGACGTAAACCGCGCTTGGGATTTAGAGACCGCAATTAAAGGGGCTCAATTATTAGAGCCTCTAAATCCAAGATGGCTGGAGGAGCCGGTGAGATGGGAGGATGATCGTAGGACTCTGAAACTCCTCTCGAATAAAACACGTATTCCACTGTCTGGTGGAGAGAGTGAAGTTACTAGCTATGGTTGCCGAGCCATGATTGAAGAGCAAGCAATTCAGATACTGCAATTTGATTGCACGATGTTTGGCGGCTTTACTGAAGGCCGAAAAATGGCCGGTCTATGCGAGTTAAATCATGTTCAAGTTGCACCTCATCATGATTGCTTCATACATGCGCACATCGTTGCGGGTAGTCCAGCAGGCTGCATCGTTGAAGCCTTTACTGATCCAGAGCGTGATCCATTGCAGGCAGAGTTATTTGAAGAGCCGCCAGTTATTAAAAATGGCATGATGAAATTAAAAGAGCAGCCTGGATTAGGCTTGACCCTATCTGAAGCGGCAATGAAGAAATTCAGTGAGCGAATTATTTAATTTATAGAGCATATGAACAGCGAAGTCATTAAACAACTTGCCCCAAATGGCGTCTTAACGGCCGGCATTTATCTTGGTAATTTTTTACTAGTTACTGGTAAAGATAGTCAAGGCAATCCAGAAGGTGTTTCACCTGATTTAGCCCACGCGATTGCCAGCTCAGTGAATGTGAAAATTCAATTGATGCCTTTCGATACACAAGGTGAGTTAGTGGAGGCGATAGCAAACGGCATCTGTGGGATTGGCCTAGTTGGGTCTGATCCTGATCGCGCAAAAAAGATTACTTTTGCACCGGCTTATGTTGAGATTGAGGCCACTTATTTGGTTCCGCCAAACTCGCCACTGAATACGATTAATGATGTTGATGCTCCAGGGGTTCGTATCGCATCATTTGAGAAGAGCGCCTATGATCTATGGCTTGTTCGTAATATTAAGAATGCATCATTAGCACATGCAGATACCTTAGATGCAAGTGTAGAATTATTTTTTAATCAAAAGCTTCATGCGCTTGCGGGACTTAAGACAGGTTTAATGAAAGAATCCAAAAGATTACCCGGATCTAAGGTATTGGATGGACAATTCATGGCTGTTCAGCAAGGTGTTGCAACAGCCAAAGAAAATCTTCAGGCAATTGAGTTTTTATCTAGATTTGTCCAAGATGCAAAACAATCTGGCTTAATCAAATCTTTCATCAAAAAGCATCACGTTGAGGGTCTATCAGTAGCGGCTTAAGCGGCAAATAAAAAAGCCCCGAAAAACTGATTCAATATGGCGGGTCGGGCGACATTCGAACGCCTTAAACATTACTTTAAGTAACGCTTACCAATCTTAAAAAAGGAACTTTGGAGCAACGAAGTGCTAGACGGTTGCTCCAAAAATTCTTTGGTTATGAAAACCAAAGAGTGAGCCAGCACTTCTCTTAGATTAGCAAATTTGCTTACACATTTGCTTACACACCGACGCTGACCACCCGCAGATCCGCTGTTTATAAGGGTCTACCTTGGGTGTCTGCTCTCATAACCAGAGAACCTAAACAGGGCCTAAAAGTCACAAAAAGAAGGCTTTTGAGACTAAAGGTTAGGTTTGGTAATTTGAGCGTTACTTAAAGTAACGCTGGGGTAAATGCCTAGAGTAATTGATATACGAGATATCTAGTATTGGTATATGTCTAAGCTAATCGAATTAA
>Ga0214235_1000828_pt1 | contig 10185 bp, 12 predicted proteins | sample TroBogypolimnion_2_FD_153073 | JGI IMG/M metagenome (GOLD analysis project Ga0214235, IMG submission 153073) | Freshwater microbial communities from Trout Bog Lake, WI - 15JUL2008 hypolimnion | ecosystem: Environmental > Aquatic > Freshwater > Lake > Hypolimnion/Profundal zone ... | reverse complement strand
ACAAGGCAAAGCCGAACTTCATAAGCTCAAAAGCAAGTGCGGCTACTAAGGCACCTATGAATGCATCACGCCATAAAATCTTCGCATAAGGCAGAATTTTATAAACCACAGCATAGACAAGTATCGCAAGACAAATCGGAGCTATGGTTGCGGCTAATTGAAATCCAATAGAGACTGCGCTAATCCACCCTTCCGATGCGCTAAATAAAACACCGCTTAAGTAAATTCCAAAACCTAACAATATAGGTCCCAAGATTGTTGCTGCGCTGTAAATAATAATTTTCTTATAAAAGGGTCTTTTTGCGTTGACCCTAAAGATTTGATTAAAGGCCCCTTCGATCACTGCCAGCGTCATGATCGTAGTAATAATCAAACCAGCCAAACCTACAAAGGTCAATCCTCTTGCTTGGGATGAAAACTGATCCAAATAGATAAATACCTGTTGATTGATGCCTCCGGGCATATAGGTTTCTAATAACCAGTTTTTGAAGGCATTCTTAACTTGAATAACGCTTGGAAGATAACCAATTAGCATGGTGGCAATGGTTATCATTGGCACCATAGACAAAGTTGTCGTAAAAGATAGACTTGCAGCAATTTGTTTCAAATTTTGGCCGCGATTGTGCTCCCAGATCTCTTTGGCCAGAGAGAGCCATAATTGGGGGTTACGAATAAGGCGCATCGCCGTATCATAAGAGATCAATATGAGCCAACACGATATTTTAGTTTTGTACTACTCCCGTTACGGTGCAACCAGGGATCTGGCACGCCTGATTGCCGAGGGTATTGAAAGCGTTCCAGGGGTAAATGCTCGCCTGAGAACGGTTCCGCCTGTATCCACAGTATGTGAAGCTTCAGAGTCATCAATACCCCAGGATGGTGCTCCTTATGCTGAATACTCTGATTTACAGGAATGTATTGGCCTTGCTTTAGGGTCACCAACCCGCTTTGGCAATATGGCAGCCCCCATGAAATACTTTTGGGATGGCAGCTCCTCAGAGTGGCTCAATGGTGCCTTGATAGGTAAACCGGCCTGCGTCTTTACCAGTACTGGCAGTATGCATGGTGGTCAAGAAAGCACCCTTTTGACAATGATGATTCCCCTGCTTCATCATGGCATGATGCTGATGGGTCTTCCGTACAGTGAGCCTGACCTCATGTCCTCCAATACAGGTGGTAGCCCCTATGGTGTAACTCACCTAGCGCATGCTGATGGTAGAGCTCCAATCAGCCCAGAGGAGCAGCGCCTAGCAAAAGCACAAGGCAAACGCCTGGCTGAAACTGCTTTAAAACTTTATCAAAGCAAAGCTTAGGTAAACGCATATTCATCACGATGAAAAAGATTCTCGAAAAAAATCCGTATCAACTCATTGCCACCGCAGCCTTTGTTGACCTATTTATTCTTTGCGTTTCCTGGGAGTGGTTTATCTCGCCTCTACGTCCTGGTGGCTCATGGTTAATCTTAAAAGGGATTCCCTTACTATTTGCGATCCCTGGAATATGGCAAGGTAAGGTTTACACCATGCAGTGGGCCTCCATGCTGATATTAATTTATATTACTGAAGGCTTAGTTCGTATTCTGGAAACTGGAGCCAACTTTTGGCTTGCAACTCTCGAAACAACGATTGCTACAGTAGGCTTCATTTGCCTCCTCATGTATTTGAAGCCCATTAAAAAAGAGGCCAAAGCCCTCAAAAAGATGTCGGCAAAGTAAGTATGCAAAACTTCATTAACGAACTTTCTGCAGTAATGGAGCAGAAATATATTCTTACTGCAGATGAAGATAAGACGCCTTATTTAACGGATTGGCGAAAGCGATTTACTGGGAAAGCGCTTGCTGTGCTTCTCCCTAAAACCAGCTCTGAAGTTGCTGAAATTGTGAAACTATGTTCTCAATATCAGATTGCGATAGTCCCACAAGGCGGTCATACCGGCTTTTGTGGAGGCGCCACTCCGGATAGTAGCGGCAAACAAGTCATTCTCAATCTCAAGCGCATGAATCAAATCAGAGAGCTTGATGTTGCCAATCAAACGATTACGCTTGAAGCTGGTTGTATCTTACAAACAGTACAAGAAAAAGCAGCAGAACATGGCTTCCTTTTTCCACTGAGTCTTGGGGCTGAAGGCAGCTGCATGATTGGTGGGAACCTAGCAACCAACGCTGGAGGCACGAACGTACTGCGTTATGGTAATGCGCGCGATCTTTGTTTAGGCTTAGAGGTTGTCACAGCTAAGGGCGAGATCTGGAATGGTATTAAAGGCTTACGCAAAGACAATACTGGCTACGATCTGAGAGATTTATTTGTAGGGTCTGAAGGTACTTTAGGCATCATCACCTCGGCAGTAATGAAGTTATATCCACTACCTATCTCTCAATGGACAACTTTAGTTGCCTGTACAACAGTTTCTGATTGCATCGCCCTTCTCAATTTATTTCAAAAACGGGCAACGTCCTTATTGACTGGTTTTGAAATGATGACACAAGAGTCCTTGGAGTTAAATGAAAAACACTTTCCGCAAATGGCAAATCCCTTGCAAGGAAAACCTCCTTTTACAGTCCTCATTGAGTTGTCTGACCATGAAAGCGAAGATCACGTAAAACAACTTCTGGAAACTGTTTTAGAAGAGGCATTTACGTTAGAGTTGATCAGCGATGCGGTAATCGCTAACAATTTAAGTCAGGCAAATGCGTTTTGGCATATGCGTGAACACATCACCCTGGCTCAAGCTGAGGAAGGTGCAAATCTAAAGCACGATATTACGATCCCCCTATCTTCAATGGATAGCTTTATCCAAGAGACAGATTCCTTAATGAGGGCTCAGTATCCAGGCATCAGAATCATTAATTTTGGTCATTTGGGGGATGGAAACCTGCACTACAACATTGCCCCACCCTTGGGTGTTGACCCTAAGGCCTTTAACCAGGCCAATGAAAATTCAATCCATCAGCTCGTTTATGCCCAGGTTGAGCGTTGTCATGGCTCAATTTCAGCTGAACATGGGGTAGGACAGCTTAAATTAGAAAGCCTAAGGGCTCACAAGGGCGAAGTAGCCCACGAGCTCATGAAGACCTTAAAAACGGCCCTGGACCCCCAAAACATCCTTAATCCCCACAAAGTGGTATCGATTTAAAGAAATATCGGGGTTTTAATAAATATTTTGTATTTTGTGTCATCTCGATCCCAATTTCGTGCGTTGTATGGACATGGAGGTGACAAATATGTCAACAAGACTCAAACGTTGGGCCCGTGCAATTCAACAGAACGACTTGTCCAAAAGGACGCCTGAGGTCGCTATTGGCTATCTAGATAGCAAATATCGCGATATCGCTTGGCGCTACATCCGCATTCTTGGCTTTGAGCGCACTATCAGCTTCATGGCTAGCAACAATTTTCATCCTGAGTAATTTCTATCAACCCTAAGTAATTGATTTATTTAGGATTTTTTGCTTATCACTGCATTTTCTCAGGGCTTAGCTAAAGAATTCCTTCGCTTGAGCCAATAATAGCTCTGGAAGCTCTTCTGGAATGTAGTGCCCACAGGGAACAGCCATCCCCGAGACGTCAAGAGCAAGCTCTTTCCAGTCTTCAATTGGTTTAAAGCACTTATTTACTAAGCCATGCTCTCCCCATAGGACTTTTATAGGCATCTTCAGCTGCTTACCGGCAGCGCGATCTGCGCGATCATGAATGAGATCTATAGAAGCTGCAGCACGATAGTCTTCGCACATCGCATGCATGCTATCGGCATTGCTGACGCCGGCTAAATATTCAGCCCATCTTTCCGGTGTAAAAATTCCAGTACCGGCATGCCTACCCATATGATTTTTTAACCAGAACTCGGGGTTAGCACCAATCATCGTCTCAGGGATGGGTTCTGCTTGTATTAAGAAGAACCAATGCCAATAGCCCCTGGCTAATTCCATCGTTGTGTTCTCATACATTTTTAGAGTTGGTGAAATATCCAGGACCATTAAACGTAAAACACTTTCAGGAAAGTCCATAGCTAGCCGATGAGAAACCCTTCCACCTCTATCATGACCTAATAAGTAGAATTGACCAAACCCTAGACTCTTCATCAAAGCATGTTGATCTGCTGCCATAGATCTTTTTGAATAGGTAGAGTGATCTGGTTTTCCATGAGGCTTAGATGAGGCGCCATAGCCTCGAAGATCTGCAGCTACGACCGTAAATTGTTTAGCTAACTCTGGTGCGACCAATTCCCAGATTGCTTTGGTTTGTGGAAAGCCATGAAGTAAAAGTAAAGGAGGCCCATTGCCGCCGATGAGATAGGAGATTTCAATGGGACCATCTTCAGAATCAGTGGAAAACTTTTTAGCTTCAAAGCCAGTAAAAGAAACGGACATCATGCACCTAATAAAAAGAGCCTCCTAAGAGGGTAATATCAATTAAACACTAGCGATTTGCCAGCGCCTGAATTTCAGCTACAGTTACATAGCCTTTATTTGCTGAATCAATATAACTAAAGTGGCTATAAATACGCGGCATGCATCCATTGGCCTCTTCTTTAGTTAGCTTGCCGTCATGATTGGTATCGCATTTAGCAAAACGATGAGAAATCTCTTTATCACGTGACGCATCATCTGCATGAGCAATAAGCGGCACTAGCAACAGCAAATTTAGGCCAATAAGAATGAATAAGCTAGAAAGTAATCTCATAAGAATTTCTTATTTTCCTGTTGGTGTTGGATTTGCAGACGTCTCTAATGCTGAACGAACTACTTTCTTAGCCATTGCAACAAATGATTCAGCTGATCCAGAGTTTGTTCTAAATGATTCGCCTTGTACAGTAATCAAACCTTCACCTAAGAGTTGCTTGGATTGGCTGTCTGTAATCTTGCTTTCGACCAAAAGTGCTGGGGTTTTGGAATTTACCCCACCAGCATAGGCTGCTGCATTCATGGCTAAACCAATGGGTGTGAAACTCCAAGGTTGCAAACTATCTGCAGAGCTCTCAGCACCGGTAATGCCAACTGAAATACGGGCAACTCCAGGGCCAGGTTGAGTAGCAATCCTGATGGTTCCACGCGCATTGACTGCCTCCACCATGGAAGCCTGTAAAGTAGCCTTTGCTTGCTTAATCACATCAAGACTAACGTCCTTAGTTGCATTTTGGTTTAGGTAAATTGGATCAAGAATGACTGCCGTATAAGAGCCAGGATTTACACCTGAAATTCGGTATCTCCAAATACGGACATCCTTATCATTGGTCGTCATTGGCACCAGAAGATTGTAATCAGGTAAGAAGCCTGATCTTGGCATTGATTCAGTAGCTAACTTAGGAGCATTGCTACACGCTACCAAAGTCATTGCTGTTGCTAAAGAAGTCAACAATACATTCATTTTATTCATGGTGTTTCCAAGTGTTTGGTGGAACTTCTAAAGGTAGCAATGTAGTCTAGGACAACACAGCGGTATGAAACTAATCTGGTGCGGGGCAAGGCAATGTTCCCCCTGTCTTTTTATGGATCTGGGGTTTGCAATCTGATTGTGGAGGTACGATTTTTACTGGGGCTGCTGCAGATGACGTTGTACTGGATGAGGCTTGCATTGAAGGTGATGCAACAGCTGTTACTGGCGCGGATGTAATTTGCATATTTGTAGAAGCTACAGACTTCTCAGGCGCCAAGCCAGCCTCTTTATAAAACACTTTATCGGATCCAGGGCATGGTAAAAGTGCACCTGTTTTTGGATTAACAACATCCTTACATTGCGGGTTAGCCTCAAAACGGGCTTCTAGCTTAGCAACAGAACAGGCAGACAACAAGGAGATGGTTGCGAGTATTAAAAGGTTTCTAGCTAAATAGATTTTCATAGCTGCATTCTAAATTAGAAGAAGCTAGCAAAGTAGATAGTTTGCCGTTTAATGAAGCATTCAGGAGATGCGAGTGGATAATGTATACGTTCCGAGAACGCAGATGAGTGGTTCGGTGTGAAACAAGCGGTCAAATATATTGTCTAAGTGGGTTTTGAAGATCTAGGCTTGCATGTTTGGGCACATAGCTGAAGGATATTTTTACATTGACTATCTAGGCCTAGAGTAGCCAAGGTAGAGCGACTAACGCAAGATGCGTAGTTCGAAACGCAATTACTGCTGCAATAGGAATCCAAGTCACTTAAGTCAATTTCAGAAACGCTGGCGCAAGAACTCAGCAGTTGAGCCAAAAGGATAATGGAGAATATTTTTTTCATGTGCGGTAGATAATCAGTAGTAACGAAGTCAGCCTCTCAAAACTCAATGCTAGTAATGATTTTAAAATTAATAAGATCCATATTAACAATAAAAGAGTGCCAAGGTCCCTTTAAGGCTGTTTTAGATGAATCTAGGGGACGGGTGGCCTGCCCAGTACGATTCGAACGTGCGACCTACGCCTTAGAAGCCTGAGAATCACTACCTTGCCTTTAGCTCTCCAATCATTAATTTTAATCCAGTCCCCCACCCTTTAAATTTCGGAAGATCTGTGTCCATACTGAAGAAGCTGAATTAGTATAGGTAGTGCTCGACTGCAATACGCCGCTACTATCAAAATATTGATATGCAGTCTTATTTCCATTGGCATCATAGGTATAGGTGACGCTAAACTGCAATACGCCACTACTATCAAAATATTGATATGCCGTCATATTTCCATTGGCATCATAGGTATAGGTGACGCTCGACTGCAATACGCCGCTACCATTAAAGGATTTACTCTGAGTCAGATTTCCATTGGCATCATAAGTGAAGGTGTTGCTCGACTGCAATACGCCACCACCATTAAAGGATTTAATCTGAGTCATATTTCCATTGGCATCATAGGTAAATAAAGAATAACTATTTGTACCGCTATCGGCTCTAGTAACGGCATATAACTTTGGCGCAAGGCCTAGGCCTGCATAAAGTAAATTAGCGGCATATCCTGAACTAACGATTACACGACTCCCGCCCCAAATGCCAGCAGTCCTGCAGCGCCCAATGAAATTATTCAAGGCGAAAGAATTTTGAAAATAAAAATATTTTTGATTAAAGTTTACCGCCGTATTTTTCGCCAAAACAATAGCCTGACTTGGGATGGAGATACCATTGCTGACATTACCATCACTATCAAGAGTTTGTAAAAATGTTGAGATGTTAATGGCCTGCTGAAAGAGTAAAGATGATGGGATATTGTTTGGAATACCTAAGCTTGTTAAGGGAGCTGAAATACCAACTAAATCAAAAGTAGTCAGTGTTGGGGCGGCAACTGCTTTTCCAATCACAATACTTCCTACTGAGAAGGTAACCGTCTCTCCAGGTAAGTAGAGGAACTTACCACTACTATCTGTTGTGCCTGATTGAGTGGCAGTACTGTATTGAAGACCAGATACAGCTCCAGCATCACTATAGCTGCCTGTTATTGCAGTAGGTGTTGAATTAGATGAACTTCCGCCACCACAAGCAGATAGGATCAAAGAGGTGAGAATAAAAAGCAAAGGCAGGTAAATACGATTACGCATAAAAGACCTCACTTGGCGGCAATCTAATACTTCAAACTATTGGAATGATTCTTTATAGCAAGGATTTAAAACATTTACTAGCCCAAGAGCTAATATTTTCTTTGGATCCTTAAGGATCAAACTACGCCCTGCCTGGGTGTCGCATCAGATGGCAGAGCCGGGTCAGGATTTAGCCAATGCAGCCTGCCCAGCCCAAGAATATCGCATGCCCTTATCAGGATTAGGCCGTCCAGTTTTGCGCAAACAACATCAATACAGCTTTAAAACTCAAGAGAAATTGAATTAAAGCTGGACAAGCTTCATGATTAATGGCAAACAACCGGCAGGGTGAGTGCCGCTCTTAAGGTGCCACTGCTATCGCCTTGAACATAACACACAACACCTGGGTTACCAGTTGGTTGAGTTTTGACATCTACTTCATACGCGACATTGTTAGCAGGCACAGGAATAGAAAAATTAGCAGTAATTGGGGTGCCAGGGGTAGAGCTTCCTGTAATTGTTAGTAAGTTTGTAGAGGTTGTGGATTGCCCGGAAGTTAGAGGGGTTAAGTTATCGTACAAAACAACACTTTGTCCAGTAGGCAACCCGGTCACATTAACTGTTACTGTATAACCCGCTGCAAGCGCGGTTGACGCAATTGTTGCTGCGGCACTAGGTGAGGCTGCATTTTGAATGGATGTTGCATTAGGCGCAATATACATCCGTGCGCCAGAAAGCATGTTTGTGTAGTAGTCACCGAAAAAAGAACTGGAGGTATCAAAATGTTCGTCTGTAATCACTTGTCTGATTGCAGAAGCTAAATTTGCTAAAGCTGGATTTTGAGTACCTATAGTTACGTAATCATTATAAAGTGTCCGCGCTGATGTAACTGCATTTGTAAAAAAATCTTGGTTAACTAGAGTAGCGGCGTCACTCTCACTTAGGTTGTAAAATTTCATGGTTGCCACAATCAGACTGGTGATAGGGGTAATTGTTGAATTCCCTGGCGGAGCCGTAAGTGTGAATCCTCTTGAAACAGGAATATTGGGAAGATATTCATCAATGGTGGTTCCTGCGGTAGCAACTACCAGGATCGAATGAGCATTTAATTGGGCGCTAGTGACGCCTGTTAAGGTATATCCGCCGTTGATGTCGGTGGTCGTTGCGGGTTCTCCTGAGTCACATAATAAGTTGTCGTTTAGGTCTAGGCATACAGTAGCCAAATATAGATAGCCATCAATAGCTTTACCTGTTACGGTATTTGCATTGGTAGAGCCACCCCCACCTCCGCCTGATGCGGTATTTGCATTGGTAGAGCCACCGCCACCTCCGCCACAAGCAGATAGGATCAAAGAGGTGAGAATAAAAAGCAAAGGCAGGTAAATACGATTACGCATAAAAGACCTCACTTGGCGGCATTCTAATACTTCAAACTATTGGAATAGTTCTTTATAGCAAGGATTTAAAACATTTACTAGCCCAAGATCTAATATTTACTTCAGATCCTTAAAGATCAACCTATAACCTGCCGCGGCGACGTATAAGACGCCAGAGCCGGGTCAGGATTTGAGTGGAATGGGAGGACCCAACGCACCATTGGCAGGCGGTTGGATGGTTCGTCGTGGAGTTTTTCGGGTAAACCGACAGATTGGGATCTATGCCAAAGCGCACTTCTCTGAACTTATAAACCCACTGTATAAGTAGCCAAGACAGTAGTTGTTGAGACTGCCTGATATGGCTCTTGTCTGTAGATACCAGTAATACCTAGTCTTTGATTCTTCTCAATATCGTAATAAGCCCCAACTGTTGCTGTGGGTCTGGTTCGAACGGGATTAGGATTAAAGTTGATTGGGGTTAATCCAGTTACGCCAGAAGCAGAGTAAGAGCCATTCGCTGTATTGGTATCGGTCTCAACACCAGCGCTGGCAAATGTCATCACTGTTGGAATGACTCGATAACTAGCCCCTACTCCAGCCAATGCTGTTGTTGAATTGGTATTTAAAGCTGAGTAAGTTAATGGGGCTGTGACTGTAGAACTTGTCCCTTCGGTATACCCACCCATGTTGTTCTGGGTATAACGCACTCCTACATAAGGACTAACAATCACATTTTCCATGATGCCAAAACCATACTTTGCAGTCACTTGTGCGCCTTGGCTGTTCAGTTGTGATGAACCAGTACCGGGCTCAGAAGTATTCACTACTTGACGGGTTACCGTGGCATTCTTTTGTCCATAGGCGATACCAGCTTTAACTTCAGTACCTGTGCCATCGGCATTTTCATTCCAGGCACCAAAGAGACCAATGAGTGGTGTGTTGTTACCAAGGTTCACTGTGGAGCCTGAGTTATTCATAGATAAGTTTTGATCTGCATAAGCGCCAATACGATAGTTTGGATGAGGGCGATAAGCAGCAATTAAAAGTGCGCTGGTGTTGTTGAGTCCATTAGCAGCTTGCACCGTTGTGTTACGACCACCTGCAGAGACACAAATATCGTTTGCACCAAAGACCGTACAGTCATAGGAGAAGCTGTTAGCTAATACTGAGTTTTGTAGTGTGAAGATATTTTGTAAGGCAGAAACGTTGTTGGCTAATGATTGCTGGGTATCAGCTACGTTTGGAGTAAGGTAAAGATACACATCGTTGGCATCATAACCAAGGGCGTAGCCCAAGCGGGTATATGAAGATAGATTGGATGCAAAAGTTCCAAA
>Ga0214235_1000826_pt1 | contig 10204 bp, 8 predicted proteins | sample TroBogypolimnion_2_FD_153073 | JGI IMG/M metagenome (GOLD analysis project Ga0214235, IMG submission 153073) | Freshwater microbial communities from Trout Bog Lake, WI - 15JUL2008 hypolimnion | ecosystem: Environmental > Aquatic > Freshwater > Lake > Hypolimnion/Profundal zone ... | reverse complement strand
AATGAGCCTTAACATCAAGCGGAGCAGCAGACTGCCGAGTAGGTGCTTTTTTAAGAGCCGTCTTCCGCACTACTTTTGGAGCGCTTCCCTTGGCAATTACTGCTTTTTTTGCTGGGGTAGATTTAGTGGGCGCTTTAGGCATCGATGACCCCAGACCAAGAAATATGCTCAGGAGTATCACCCGCTAGGGAACGCTCGTATACCTGCAGCAATAGACTCTCAAAGTTTCTTGCAAAGGCTTTGGCATTAAATAAATCGCTCTTCAAACGCTGCTGAGCCAAACGCTCTTTGAGGGCTTTTAATTTAGCTGGGTTATTTCCCAATTCAATTGCCAGTGCTTGATATTGAGCAACATCATCAGTGATCAGCTCTGATAGATTAAGTGATTTTAATAGGCTGGCGGCCACCCTTGAGGCAAAAGTATTTCCCATGCGCGTCAAGACAGGAAGACCCGCCCAGAGTGCATCGCCAGCGGTGGTATGAGCGTTATAAGGCAGAGTATCTAAAAAAAGATCTGCCATTTGATAACGAGCGAGATGCTCTTCCATCGAGTTCATGTACTTTGCAAAGACCAAACGGTCTGGATCAAGGCCACGCTTTTGCGCTTCTTTTTTGAGATAAGCCGAAGTACTCGGATACTTTTCATAAAACCACAACACACTGCCTTTCACTTTCTTCAAAATTGCCACCCACACATCGAATACTTGAGGTGTAATTTTGTAGGAATTATTAAAGCAGCAAAAAACGGTTCCTTTTTCGGGCAAACCCAACTCTGCCCTAGTAAAGACACGATCTGAAATAGGTTTTTGATCATTGACCTGATAAATCGGAATATAGGCAAGCTTTTCAGTGAAGTGCTGGCGATCTGTATTGGGTACGATCGTTTCGTCAGCAATCAAGTAATCAATATAGGGCACTCCCATCGTAGAGGCGTAACCCAAATACAGCATTTGAACTGGCGCGGCACGGCGCGCTAAGATGCCAGCTCGGCAATACGCGGTATAGCCCCCTAAATCCACAGCGATATCGATTTCCAAGTCGCGCATCATTTGAGTGACTTGATCATCGCTCATATCCTTGACCCAAATAAAGCGATCAAAAGCCTTTTGCACGCGCTGGGTACTCTCATCTTCTGACTCGGGCCCCAGGGCAATCCCCGTTAATTCAAAACGCGATTTATCAAAGGACTCAAACATATTGAGGGTCAGCTGCAAAACGGGATGATTTCGAAAATCTGCTGATACAAAAGCAACCCGAACCTTTGCATGGCGTGGATATCGGCCAATGGGTGGGTAAGAGAGGACTGCCGGATAGGAGTGATTTCCCCAGATTTCATTGACGCGTTTTTGCAAATGCGCATCGTCTAATGCCGCTAAGGGTGCAAAAGTTGAAGCCAAGCGTTCGCCCTGCTCAATCCGTTTTGCCAGCTCTGCAAATTGCTCTTCAATGCCATCCCAGTCACACAAATCCATCTTGGCAAATAAACGAATGTCATAGAGGTAAGGAAAATTAGGATTAATCTCCAAAGCTCGGTCATAAGCCGCAATAGCCGCTTCAAATTGCTTTTGCTCCTTGTAAACATGTCCTTGAATGCAATAGGCTTCCGCGTTATTAGCATCTAAGGCCAATGCCTTCGTTAAATTTTCATGGGCAGCATCAAACTGTTTAATTTCTTTTTGCGCATCCGCCTTCTTAATAAAAGGATGAGGATCATTTGGCCTTGCAGCGGCAACCTGGTCATAACAAATTAGAGCATCTTCAAAACGCTTCAGACTCACTAAAGCATTCCCCCGGTTTAGCATGGCATCGGTGTAATCTGGTTTGATGACTATCGCACGATCGTAACTTTCAATGGCCTGCTCATATCTGCCTAGATTCTGCAGGCCAATACCCCTGTTATAAAAGGCTTGGGCATGGTTGCTATCCTTGGCAACGGCCAAGTCATAGCTAGCAATAGCTTTTGCAAATAGACCTTGATCAAAGTAGGTATTGCCAGCATTAAAGTAAGCGGCCGCAAAGTTCGGACTGATTTCCACAGCCTTTTCAAAGCTTTGAATGGCTGCCTCAAACTGCCGTAATGCCTTATGAATCTCCCCGCGGGAGCTATATAAACCTGAGTCCTGTGGGGCAATTAAGATGGCTTGATCAAAGCCCTCAATAGCCTCTTGATGCCTGCCCAATTTATGCAAGGCATTGGCTCGATAAATATGAGCGCGCATTTCCTGAGGGTCTAATTTGATCACTTGCTCATAGCTTTGAATTGCCAACTCAGGCCTACCCAAGTTCTCTTGACCAATGCCCTTATTTAAATAGGCTGGGGCAAATTGAGGATCAGCTGCAACGGCCTGATCATAGCTAGCAATAGCTGCCTCAAATTGATGCTGATCAAAGTAAGTATTGCCACGTTCGTAAAAGGCGGAAGCATATTGTGAATCTAGCTCAATCGCCTGATTAAAATAATGAATAGCAGTTTCAAACTGCCTCAACTCCTTAGCTTGCGCACCCAGATGCATATAACTAAACATTGAGGGTAACGATGTCTCTAAGTTGCTCAAATTTAGTGTAGAGGCTAATTTAGAAAGCTGCTCTTTAATAACTGGAAGAGTTTGAAGTGCGCGCTTTTCGTCTTGCAGCATTCTATCTAAGCAATTTTGCAGATTGTCAATTTCTACTTGATATGGAAGTTTGGTGATCCCGCTACCTTTTTCTGTTATTGGTTTAACCATATATTGATCCAAAAACAACCAAACTATTACTCAGGCTTTAGCAATATCGTATTTAAATGAGGGCCTTCCCATTCCTGACTTAAAACTTTGAAAGCACCATTAAATCCATAGGGCATCCCCCATTTATGCATATCATCAAAATATAAAAGAAAAGTATGTTCAGTAATGAAATTTACATGGGTTGGGTCTCTAAATACCTCAGGATGTGGGTATGCAGGAGTATGAGAAAAGAACTTACCACCAGGTTTTAATACCCTCCATATCTCATTCATAAGCTCAACGAAAGGGTTACGTTGAATTAGTTTGGGCGAATGTAGATCTTTAAGTCTTCCAACGAAAGAATTTGATCGGCTTGGAAGATAAAGTATTCTGGGGACATGTTCGATAAAGTCATGTGCAGTGACATAATCAAAAAAATTATCTGCAAAGGGAATATTCTCAATGGCTAAGTCAGCCTTCTGAATATTTGACTCATTTAATGACTGTATATCGATGCCATATACTATATCTGCATTAAAAAAATTCTTAGGCGAACGACCGCAGCCTAAATCCAGAGCTAAAGTTGACGTTTGCATTTGACCTCGGTTAATAAGATTTTAATGTCTTTATTTATCATTTATTAATACCAATGATTCTAGTTCATTCTTTAAAGCTGTCTTGTCGAATAAATTATGTAAATATTCCTTGGTAAGCCAACTTCTGCCATGAAAGCCAAAAACATCATTTAAATGAGCATCCTCTGGTGTTAATGTTATTTCTCTAGAGAATGCCCTAGCAATATCATAAGGAGCAAACTTTATACCTTGCTCAATCATATTTTCATACAAGTAATAACATATCAAAAAATCTTCTGATTTGATGGGCACCTGAATTCCATTGAAATCAACCTTGGCGCAAGCCTTCAAAAGCTTCTTGCTTCGCCATGAAAAACCCCCATTCCCAACGCGATTTTTTTTCATGTCTAGCTCACCTGCACTTGAACCTAAAATATTTGGCCACGGGGCGCCAATATAATCATACTTATAAAAAGTATCATTCCATAAGTGAGGATTAACTATAAAACCATCAGCCTGAATTACAATGCAGAATGGCGTATCTACGAACTGATCAAGTTCCTCAATCATGAATTTACTATAGCCAAAAATGTCTATTGGCGGGATTAGGATATGTTCAACCTGTTTATTCAAATTCTCTGGTGCATGAGATGACAAAATTTTGACAGCGCCAAACTGAATATTTTCACTCGATACAAGTAGCGCACTCATCGCCTGTGAAATATTTACAGAAGTTACTGTAAGCAGAGTAACATCCGCCAACTCAAGGGTCTTTTTCAATCCCATAGAACACCATTTAAATATTATTACTTAATGGTAACAGACAAGGCTGGAAGCTTTGTTATTTCAGATCCTAAATTCTGAAGAAAGACGTGTTAACAGCCCATTGAGACTTTTAGTGATATGGTGGTTTTCAATAGTCCATTCAATGCGTTTTTTTATCGCTCCAGAGCCGCCGTTTGCAAACTTCTCATTCGCCTCCAAAACCAGGCGATCTGGATTAAGAGTGTCCTCCAAGCCATACACAACAAACCAGGCAGGCAAAACTCCATATTCGATCAAATAATCTCGAATATAAAAAGGAACTATGGGGATGCCGCCTGTAATAAGTGAATCAAATACTCTAATAGGCACATCGCCAAATACAGGAGAAATGAATGAACAAGTATAAGACGACCATTCCTTGAGATGCTCTACTTCACCTTTGGATTGGTAATCGCCATCAGTAAAGCCTACCATTGGATAACGACGACCAACATTTTCTATCACTAAATTTCTCAGCTCTCGGTTGTATAAAACATGTTTCCCCAGGGGCTCTTGTTTACGTTTTTTTATTGTCAGCTCTTTTAAATTAGCCTCTAGGAGCTGAATTGAAAATTGAGTGACACCACAAGGTATTACCTTCAGCGGATTAGATGAAAGTAAGCTTAATAAGGCAAAGTGCTCATGATGGGCAATGGTGTAGATATCTGATAATAGAGCCAATGGCAAAGATTGAGACAGCCAATGGTGATTATCGTAATCCCAAATCATAAATACAGTTTTTCTATTGCCAAGATAAATATTTTTATATTGCTCAATTGGCAATGCATAATGACAATCGTTATTAGTAAGTATTACCGCAGAATAATCTGGTAAAGAAATTTTGTTGAGATCTCCTGGATCTACAAAATGCAGCGTTCTATCTTTAAAATTAAGTTTAGATAGATCTGCAGACTTAAAAAAATTTGAAAGAAAAATTTCTTTCACTTGACCCCGATTAAACAAAGAATCTAGCTTAGCTTTTTTATAAGAAGCTACCTTAATAAGACTTTTAGAATCTAAGTTGTGGTAGCTTAATTGCGAAAAATTTTCTGCCAGTAAGTTAACTTGATCAAATAAACCTAGATCCATTTCTGGCTCAGTCGAGCAAATCTGAATACCAGCAATACGTAAAGCCAAGGTACGTTCATCATCATTAACACCACATGATTTTGGACTTATTGGCTGACAACCAATTATCTCAATCTCTAGCGTATCGGGACAATCAAAACTATCCGGGATATCAAGCTCATGCCAACTTAAATTATCATCGACCCGAAGATGTCCTAATTGCAATCCACATAAATTAATTACAATCGATTGATAGGCAAGCTTTCCAAAACCTGTAAATCCCGCTATGTGTAACTTTAATTTTGCTCCTTGGCGATAACCTTGAAGAGGCAGCAATATTGTTGCCCGCTCTGCAATTGCCCAGATATAAGATGATTCATGAGAGGCCCAGCCATCAATGAAGCATTCCTCAATGATAGCTGGGGAGACCATCATTAGCTTACCAAACTGATAAGGCTTCATATTCATTTCTTACGCAGCAAGACCCAGCAGTCAGTAATTGTCTCTGGAAAGCCCATAGATTTTGAGACTAAATCTACTTGATGACGACCATCTACAGCAATAAAGTTCGGGAACATTACATCGTGCTCACCATGATAACCAGGTAACAGATCATCATGAGAAAGCCACTTTCTTCCTGAAACAGCGTGCACCATATACTTTGGAGACCCCCAATAGCCAAGACCAATAACATCAAAATTAAATTCTTTAGCCATTCTCTCTAAATATCTGGGATGAAAGCCCGAGCTATAAAAAAATGGGTCGCCATGTATACAGTTAATAGTTGGAATAGAAATATAAAAATATCCTCCATCAGCTAAGTGATGTTTAATATTTCTAAAAACTTGACGGGGATTAAATACATGCTCAAGAACTTGATTAAGTAAAATAAAATTGCATCCAAACGCTTCTTTTTTTGTAAGATCATCGTCAAGATTAAAGCCTGTATCAATATTTGTAGTAGTCAGCCTTTGATATTGCAAAAATCGTAGTTCTAGCTCCTGCTCATTTCCAGAAATTACTCCTACATGCTCTTGCATATTAAGCGAGTTTTCTCTTAGAAATTTTTCAAGCCAGGCCATTGAAACAACTCTAGAGTAATTGTGCAAATTTGATAATGCTGGTCCATAAACATCCTGGAAACGAGCAATGAAATCCTCAACTTCTTCAACCTTAGGACAAGAATTTTCAGCCATAACAATCCAATATACCCACAAAGATAACTAAATGATTAATTTCGCATATCGTTAATTTAAGTCAAGATTTAATTAATATTTTCAAGTAAGATAACATTAATCTTTATCGTGATATCAATTATTTAAATACTTTTCACGGATTATTGATGGAGCCTTCGCATTTCCAGCCCACCGGCGTCAATCCTCAGGGCCTGACAGCACTCATACGCAATCTAGGTCGCGACTGCCCTCCGACGCAATATTTACGCGAATTTCTCAAAAACTCTATTGAGGCTTGTGAGCGCACCGGCGAAGACTTGGGTCTCATTCGTCTTGACTTTAATGAAATCATTTTCCAAGAAGGTGGCTTTTATAAGCTTGCCTTTACTGACAATGGTGACGGCATGGCTCCTGAGCAAATGCTGTCTCTTTTAAATAGCCTATCGTCTTCAGGGGGTGTTGCAAACCAACATCAAAACTATGGAGTAGGTGCGAAGATCTCTGCCCTTACTCGTAACCATGCTGGTATCCAATATGAATCTTGGAAAGATGGCAAAGGGTATTGCGTCTTTATTTGCTATCAAGCTGAATCAGATGTCTATGGGGTTCAAGGTTTTGTGACTGGTACAGGTGAGCCTGTTTATGCCAGACCCATTAGCGATGACGATAAGCCTGACATGATTGGCGATCATGGCACTCGTGTGACCTTAATGGGTATGAACCCCACTCAAGATACGATGCACCCCCCGCATGGCGTGCCCGGAACACGTGAACAATGGATCACCAATTACCTTAACACCCGTTTCTTTACCCTACCCGCCAGTATCGAAATCACTGCCCGCGTGGGTTACTGCCATCCTTTGGAGAATCCTGAACAAAACCACCTACAGGTCATTACAGGGTATCAAGAGATCGCTAATCACCACTGCCATGAATATGGCCAGCTTCGTTTAAGTGATGCTACTGCTTACTGGTGGATCTTGCCCGAAGATTGTCCAATTCAAGGCCATACTGCCCTAATTAATCAAGGTGAACTTTTTGATATCAGCGACTCTCGCTCTCAACGCTTAAGTCATTTTGGTATCGTGGTTGGTCGTAACCGAATCATCTTGCTCATCGAACCCGATGATGCCGTCCAAAATACTGCCCGCACTAATTTAGTAAGGCCTGATGGCTCGGGCCTGCATTGGCATACCTGGCAGGATGAGTTTCGTGCCAACATGCCTCAAGCGATTCGGAATTTTATTGACTCACTGCTGAACACCCGCTCCCGCATCACGCACTCCAATCATATTTTGCAGCGTCTTAAAAAATTACTCCTCCTTTATCGCTTAAGTGGCTACAAAGGATTGAAAGATTCTGCAACGGCCATCGACGCTAGCATCGATATTCCAAATTCACCAGAAAATGATCCGTTAGCAGCAGATCACCCTAAAAATGATGACATCCCTTCTGAGCCAGAAAACGATCTGAGTTTTTTCCCTAGCGTGCAATGGACTAATGAAGCACAGTCTCCCCAATTAACCGGTCGCGCCGCTGAATACGTCGCACTATCTAATCTGATTTTGGCTAATCGGGATTTCAAGGGTTTTCAAGACCTCATTACGTATTTCACACAACGCTACGCTGATACTGAACAGTATCCTGATTTGGTGATCGATGTTGTAAGCGAGGCGGCAGAGCAAGCACTCATGGAGTGTGTCGCTGGAGTGCTTTCACTAGAGGGTCAGCCCCACTGGGATGGTCACCATATTCATCTGGCATTGACCCCAGAGGCATTAAGTACGGCAGTGATGCAACGCTACTGGGTCAGTGGCTATATTGACCAAGCCATTCGAGAAAAATTACAGCAGGTATCTGCAGCAGTCTAATTTCTTAAAATAAGCAGGAATCTAAAACAGCCCGGGTAATTTTAATAAGCGATCCAAGATATTTTTTCCATACGAGATCAACATCACACCAGTACCCAAAAAATAGAGTGCCGTGCGCGGGAAAAAGCCTTTGTAACCATGAAACTTAGCAACACCGTATCCCCGATATAGCCAATAGCCTACAAATAGGCACCAAAGGGTAGCTTCAAGGTAGATCATGTAGATAGTTTTTAGATTTGTCTTTGCGATGCGCTTAGGAGCAGCGCTTTTAATTCATAATAAAGCCATATGGATAGTTCAGTCACAAAAGGCTTTAATCTCATTGGGTATGCCACCTCTCCTATCGGCCTGGGTGAGGACTTGCGCTCTTTTGCAGCAATGCTTGACTATCTCGACATTCCGTTTTCTATTATTGATTTACCCACGGATAGCTCTAAAAAAGTAGCGGTGAAATTGAACAATATGACAATGGAAACTTACGAGAACTCGATGTTTTTCATGTCAGCGATGGAGTGCCAAAATTTAGCGAAAGTACACCCGCAACTCTTTAGCCAACCCAAAACAAAGATCGGCTACTTTTTGTGGGAGCTCCCTGACTTTCCGGATCAATATGTTGATGCCCTCAAGCTGGTTGATCATATTTGGTGCCCTACTAAATTTGTGCAAGAAGCTTTTTTCGCTAAATCAAAGCAACTGGTTTTATCTATCCCTTTGCCCGTGATCCAAGCTAAGCCTGATAAGGCGAATACTACTGACTTCAGAGAATCACTGGAGATTCCCGAGCAAGCCTTTGTGGGGCTATTCATGTTTGATATGCGCTCAACACTCAATCGGAAAAATCCACAAGCTGTAGTCAAAGCATTTAGTGAGTTTTCTGAAGCAAAAAAAGATGCCTACCTCATACTCAAGATCAATCGCTGGCAACGAGATACTCAGGAGAGTTTGGGATGGTTACCTAAAAGTCGATTCATCAAGATTGTGAAAGAAACCTTAAGTCCAGCCCAACTCGGTGATTTGTACCGGGCGAGCAATTGTTATATCTCATTACATCGCAGCGAAGGATTTGGCAGAACCCTAGTCGAAGCCCTGCAACACGGTCTATGGCTCATTAGCAGCAATTTCTCTGGGCCAGCTGACTATCTCACTGACCAAAATACCCATTTGGTCTCTTGGCAAACGCAGCCTGTTCTTAAGGGCGACTATCCCCACAATGAACATTCCAACTGGGCTGAGCCATCGGTATCGGAGGCGGTTGAGCAGCTTGAGCTACTCTATCAAAAACATCACAATCAGAGCGGCAAGCTCAAAAGAAATCTTGCCGGCATCAAAACTGGGGAGCAATTTACTTTAGCAGCTCTGGCTGAAAAGTACCGTCCGATTTTGCTTAGCTATTTACGCTAGTGCTATCAGGTGCCGCACTTTGCTCACTGGCATCAGCACCCTGCACTTCTGACTTTTCTTTGGCTTTGGCTACCGCGGCAATCTCATCAGCAAATTTTTTCGCATCGACAATTTTCTTGGCGCAATTAAATACCAATTGAGCTACCTCGGGTCTGCCAGTAAATTCGTCGGACATGAGGTAGTCAAACAAGATCCGATCCGCTGTTAAACCCACCCGCGGGGTAACGCCATCCATATTTTCAGGACGACGGCGCAAGAAGATCTTATAAGCCGCGATGATATCTTCTGCAGTCATCAAATCGGTATCCATTTGCCCTGGCAATGGCTCGGTTTCAGACTCGCTCGCAGACAATGCTTCGTCTGCTGTACCCGCAGAAATGACTGGCTCCGACTGAGGGTCCATATGCGCCGCAGTAGCCTGACCGTCTTCGGGAGGAAGCTGAAAGCTGGGACGCTCTGCAACTGGCGGACTCAGAAGCTCATCTGCTGATACCGGGGTCACGATACTAGGACGTGCTATTTGAGTAGTGGCACTATCGGCTGGTTTTTTTTCAAACAATGAGAAAGGAAATTTCATATCAGCCCTCTTTGAGTCAGCATGGTTT
>Ga0214235_1000823_pt1 | contig 10228 bp, 9 predicted proteins | sample TroBogypolimnion_2_FD_153073 | JGI IMG/M metagenome (GOLD analysis project Ga0214235, IMG submission 153073) | Freshwater microbial communities from Trout Bog Lake, WI - 15JUL2008 hypolimnion | ecosystem: Environmental > Aquatic > Freshwater > Lake > Hypolimnion/Profundal zone ... | reverse complement strand
ACAATGAGGCGAAAGCAGTGACTGATACGGCATTTGCTGATGGCAAGGTTGAAGGCAAGATCGAGGGCAAGATCGAAGGCAAGATCGAAGGCAAGATTGAGGAGAAATTTGAAACAGCTAGAGCAATGCAAGCAGAAGGCTTCGATATTGCTACCATAGCTAGATTAACAAAATTAACTACACAACAAATTGAATCCTTATAATGAGCCAGTAGCTAACTAGTGGCCTCGATGAAATAATCTACATTAGATGAGCATATTAGATGTCTCTCCTATAGAATAACGCTTTTTGTTTTAGGTTAACTCATGCGTATTCATGCACTGCCCATTCAACTGGTGAATCAAATTGCTGCGGGTGAGGTGGTTGAAAGACCTTCATCTGTCGTTAAAGAACTGGTTGAAAATTGTTTTGATGCTGGGGCAGGGCAGATTACTATTGAAATCGAGCAGGGTGGCACTAGGCTAATAAAAATTAGAGATGATGGCTGTGGCATCGTTAAAGAAGACTTAGCTTTAGCTTTATCAAGACATGCCACCAGTAAAATAGCGACCTTACAAGATTTAGAAAAAGTGTCCAGTATGGGCTTTCGGGGTGAAGCCTTGCCCAGTATTAGTTCGGTAGCACGCTTAACCTTGATTTCACGTACTGCTGATAGTCAGTGTGCTTGGCGTGTAACAGCAGATGGATCAGAACAAGACTTTGATCCACAACCCGATCCACATCCTCAAGGCACGACTGTTGATGTGCGCGATTTATTTTATAACACTCCGGCTAGGCGTAAGTTTTTAAAAACTGAAAAAACTGAATTCGCACATATCGAAACCTTAATTAAACGAATGGCGTTAAGTCAGTTTGAGATCGGCTTTAGCTTGTCGCATAATCAAAAAGAAATTCTTAATTTAAAACCAGCTCTGACTGAGGTGTGTCAAGAGCAACGAGTCGCCAGTATTTGTGGCCCTGCTTTTATTGAAAGCTCAGTAAAAATTGATTTTGCAGCTTCAGGTTTACAACTGAGTGGTTGGGTAGGTTTGCCTACCTTTTCACGTAGTCAGCAGGATATGCAGTTTTTTTATGTGAATGGTCGTTTAATTCGAGATAAATTAGTTGCTCATGCCATTAAGCAAGCCTATCAAGATGTTTTGTATCATGGTCGGCATTCTGTTTTTGTTTTATATTTAAGCCTAAATCCAACCTTGGTTGATGTTAATGCGCATCCAGCAAAATTAGAGGTTAGGTTTAGAGAAGGACGCTTAGTGCATGATTTTCTATTTTCAGCACTACATCGATCCTTGGCAGATTTAAGACCCGAACACACGGCCACGGCAGTGAGTTGGGTTAATGAAGATGTTGCTGAAGCGGAGTTTGCAACGTCAGTGCCTATCAATAAAGCATTTGATACTAACCCCGCCTATCATGCAGGGCCAACACAACAAACATCGCTACCTTTAACGATAGCTGAATCTATCACGGCTTATGCCTCGTTATCACCCTATGCGCTGGCCGAACAAAAGCAGCGCTTACCTGCTTCATCGGCACACGCTACGCCTCCGCTAGGTTATGCCATCGCTCATATACACAATATTTATATATTGGCTGAAACAACGAAAGGTGTCATTTTGGTTGATGCCCATGCCGCTCATGAACGGGTCACTTATGAACGTCTAAAGCGGCAATATCAACAAGGTTCTGTGCCCAGTCAGCCCTTATTGTTACCTATTAAGATAGTGGTTAGTGGCGCAGAAGCCGATTTAGCTGAGCAAGAATATGAATATTTTAATAGCTTAGGCTTTGAACTTAATCGATCTGGACCTGAAACCATTATTCTAAGATCAACTCCAGCTTTATTAGGTCATGTTGATAAAGAGCAGTTAATTCGTGATGTCTTGGCGGATATTAATGAACATGGAATGAGTCAGCGCATACAAGAGCAATCTAACCGATTATTAGCCACTATTGCCTGTCATGGTTCGGTTCGTGCTCATCGCCGATTAAGTATTGATGAAATGAACGCTTTATTGCGTGATATGGAACAGACTGAGCGCATAGGGCAATGTAATCATGGGCGACCCACCTGGATAGAGTTATCGACTCAAGAGCTAGACAAGTTCTTTTTACGTGGCCAATAAGCGCTGAGTGATGACAATATGATAACTTGTATACCATTCTTTGTGTGGGAGCGGCTAAAGCCGCGACTTCACGGTTAAAGCCGCTCACCCAATACTCCTTTAGACCCAAGTTATTTAACATTACTTTATAAAAGCTATCATCATGCAAAAGCAATTACTGCCACCGGCCATTTTCTTAATGGGTCCTACTGCTTCAGGAAAAACAGCGCTTTCAGTGCAGTTAGCTCAGAGCTTAGAGGGTGAAATCATTAGTGTTGATTCGGCCTTGGTTTTTAAGGGCATGGATATTGGTACTGCAAAACCTAGCCTAGAAGAAAGAGCAGGCATTCCTCATCATTTAATAGATATCTTGGAGCCGTGGCAATCCTATTCTACTGGCCAATTTAGACATCAAGCCTTAAGCTTAATGAAGGATATTAGTGAACGAGGAAAGATTCCTATTTTAGTAGGCGGCACACAGCTTTATTTTAATGCGTTATTTAATGGCTTAGCGGTATTACCTGTCGCTAATTTAGAGATTAGAAAGCAACTAGATAACGATTTAATGCAGCTTGGTAAAGAGGCGTTGCATCAGCGCCTAGCAGAGGTTGATCCACAAGCTGCCGCCAGAATTCATCCGAATGATCCGCAGCGTGTTCAACGTGCATTGGAAGTTTATGAAATCAGTGGTCAGCCATTAAGTGCTTTCTTTAAGGCTCAAGTCGATAATGAACTGCCTTATCAAGCTATAAAGCTCATCATTGCCCCATCAGATCGAAAAGTACTGCATGATATTATCGCTCAGCGTTTTCGACTCATGTTGGCACAGGGTTTTATTGAAGAAGTACAAGCACTCTATCAACGTGGTGATTTAAATGAACTGATGCCATCAATGCGCGCAGTAGGTTATCGGCAAGTATGGGCTTATTTGCAAGGTATAGATGACCTTGAACTCATGACTGAAAAAGCGATTATTGCTACGCGACAATTAGCAAAGCGCCAATTTACATGGTTACGTAGAGTGACTGATGCGATTAGTTTTCAGACGGGACAAGAGACTTTAGTCGCCGATGTTATGGCATTGCTCAACACGCAACTTGGTCAGATTGACTGAGGTAGAGAGAGTGTTACTTTTAATAAAAGGCCAATACTCGCATGAAACAATAGCTAGTGTTTATCCTGATTTGTCCGCAAAACCCCGCCGTTCAGGGCGGGAATGTAAGGATGATCTTGACTTTTTTTACTCATGAAATATACTCCAGCCAGTAGCAAAGGTTTTAAATCTATATCAGCGATAACCAAGCGATAATAGTAAAGCCTTTAAACTAGGTTAGTTTGTTAGTTAAAAATAACCGTCGGATAGACGGGGCTAGTCTGTGTAGTGAATGGTGCAGTCATGCCGTCAGCAGCAGAAACCAGTGAGCAGTAGCGATACCTACTCACTCTTAGGAAACTAGGAATCCCCTTCCTTCAGGTGGGGAGGATGTCAAAGGGTCATTGTATAATTCACCCATTATTGATTTCTCTGGGACTTCGTCCTTGCTTGTTGTGGTGCTTAAGTTAGGTAAGACGTAATAATAACCCCCCCAATTTTATAGGATGTGCCAAACGATAGGGGGATTTTATTTTTTGCGGTTACCTTAGGCTGGCTCTTTTTGTAGCCATGAACGCTTTAAGTACAGCTTGACAACCGTTTTTAAAACCTTAAGGACTAATTGAAGAATGAATTTAGAAAAAAGCACCATACTTCGCCGTCGTGGCATTTATTTATTGCCTAATTTGTTTACTACAGGTGCTTTATTTGCAGGTTTTTATGCCATTACTTCAGCAATGGGCGGTCGCTTTGAAACTGCAGCGATGGCTATTTTTATAGCCATGATTTTAGATGGTCTCGATGGACGTGTGGCTCGTTTGACTAATACCCAAAGCGACTTTGGCGCTCAATATGATAGCTTATCGGATATGGTTTCCTTTGGTGCTGCTCCCGCTTTAGTGATGTATTTATGGGCTTTTTCAAGTCTGGGTAAATTAGGTCTATTTGCTGCTTTTGTTCATATGGCGGGTGGCGCATTAAGATTAGCGCGTTTTAATACGCAATTAACCTCAGCTGATAAGCGTTACTTTCAAGGCTTGCCAAGTCCTGCGGCAGCAGCAATACTTGCTGGCTTTGTGTTGATTTGTTTAGAATATGGCTATTCCATAGAAATCATAAAGTATCCTGCGGTCATCTTAACCATGAGTACCGGTTTATTGATGGTGAGTAATTTTAGGTACTCCAGCTTTAAAGACATCGATTTAAAAGGTAAAGTGCCTTTTTTTGTAGCGATTGCGGTTATGTTAGCGATTGCCTTTGTAATGGCTCAACCACAAACCATGTTGTTTTTGTTATTCTTGATCTATGCGATTTCAGGGCCGGTAGTCACATTGGTTGCACGTAAGCGTAGAGCAAGGTCTAAATTAGTAAAATCTGCTTGAGAGCCTAAGGCCATTCGCGTATAGTCACAGCCTATGATTATTCTATACCACTCATATTTTGTAGCTATCAATGGCTAACGCTATTAAAAACCAAGGCAGTGTAAGGCTAACCCTCTCTTTAAGATTATTGCCCTGACGGGCGATTATCTTTTTCAAAAGCTAGTGAAATCCCACCTTATTAATTGATATCAATTTAAACGTTGATTTATCTCCATGAATGGAGTTTTTATGAAAGACCATTTAATTATATTTGATACCACCCTGCGCGACGGCGAACAAAGCCCCGGCGCCTCGATGACTCGTGATGAAAAAGTCAGAATAGCCAAAGCCTTGGAACGTCTAAAAGTAGACGTTATTGAAGCCGGTTTTCCAGCGGCAAGTCCCGGCGATTTTGAATCAGTACAAGCGGTCGCTAGTGTTATAAAAGACAGTATTGTCTGTGGTTTGGCGCGTGCGCTCGATAAAGATATAGACCGTGCAGGACTCGCACTTAAAAATGCAAATCGTTCACGCATTCATACTTTTATTGCGACTTCACCTATACATATGCAAATGAAGTTGCAGATGTCGCCCGAACAAGTGATAGAACATGCGGTTAAAGCGGTCAAACGCGCCAGACAATACACAGATGATGTTGAATTTTCACCTGAAGATGCAGGGCGTTCGGATGAGGATTTCTTATGTCGTATATTGGAAGCGGTTATCAATGCTGGCGCAACTACATTAAATATACCGGATACCGTAGGTTATAGTGTACCTTCGCAATTTGGCGCGACCATTGCCAATTTAATTGCGCGTATTCCTAACTCGGATAAAGCCATCTTTTCTGTGCATTGCCATAATGATTTAGGCTTAGCCGTGGCTAATTCCTTGGCAGCCGTTATGAATGGCGCTCGTCAGGTTGAATGTACGATTAATGGCTTAGGTGAACGTGCTGGCAATGCTTCACTAGAAGAAGTGGTAATGGCTGTACGCACACGTCATGACGTATTTACTTGTCAAACGCGTATAGATACTCGAGAAATTTTGACCTGCTCAAAGCTAGTATCATCCATTACTGGATTTCCTGTACAACCTAATAAAGCGATTGTTGGTGCTAATGCCTTTGCTCATGAAGCCGGCATTCATCAAGATGGCGTATTAAAAAGTCGTGAAACCTATGAGATTATGCGCGCCGAAGATGTAGGTTGGTCTGCTAATCGCATGGTGTTAGGTAAGCATTCGGGTAGAAACGCCTTTAAGAGTCGTATCACTGAATTGGGTTCAGAATTCGGCTCTGAAGAAGAATTAAATGAGGCGTTTGCTCGCTTTAAACAATTAGCCGATAAAAAGCATGAGATCTTCGATGAAGATTTACAAGCGCTCATTTCAGAAGCCGGTTTTAAGGCAGAAGACGAATATGTCAAATTAATTGCCTTAAAAGTCTGTTCAGAGACCGGTGAAATCCCTAATGCCACCGTGACACTGCGCATAGTTAATAAAGAAGTAACCGGTAGTTCTGATGGGGGCGGTGCCGTTGATGCCAGCTTGAAAGCCATTGAAAAACTGGTTAAGTCTGAAGCGATCTTAGAACTGTATTCGGTTAACAACATTACTAATGGCACTGATGCGCAAGGCGAGGTCACTGTACGCCTTGAAAAATCAGGACGTATCGTTAATGGCTTAGGGGCTGACACCGATATAGTCATCGCTTCTGCTAAAGCCTATATTAATGCCATTAATAAGTTACATAGCCCTGATAAACGTAGGCATCCTCAACAAGGTGATGTTTAAGATTCAAGCTTAACGTCCTTGGAGATTGAACTTGGATAATGCCTTGCGTTTGCAATATTTGGCAGCGATGGGTATTGATGTCTGGATGCCAAGAAAGAGCGCGGTATCGACAGGCCTTGCTTATCAATCGGAGATGATAGAGCCGGTTGATTTAACGCAGAATATTAATACTGAGCTGTGCTTATGTGATCCCTCTGTTCAACCGTTATTGGGTGTGGGTAATCAACAGGCTGATTGGTTACTGGTCGTTGCAGCGACTAGCACAGACGATATGCAAGACCTGCCTTTTGAAAAGAAGGCCGGTTTATTATTAGCAGAAATGTTACGAGCGATAGAGTTAAATGTCGAAGACGTTTTTATTGTTCCCTTGGTTGCTTGTAAAGCGCTCAATCATGACACTGATCAGATTTGTATGGAAAACTTCATGACTCAGCAAGCGCTTATGCAGCCAAAAATAATACTGGCAATTGGTGATAAGGCTGCCCAAGCCTTATTAAAAACACGACAACCTTTAGCGAGTCTTAGAGGTCAATGTCACTATATTAATAAAATCCCCGTTGTTGTCGTTGAACATCCGGCTTATTTACTGCGCTCTTTATTAGAAAAGCGTCAAGCATGGCAGGATTTATGTTTTGCGAAACAAATACTTAATAATGAAGGTTAACTATGCGTGGCTGGGTAGACAAAATCAAGAGCGTGATAATTTACGATGCAGACAAGGAGTTCTACGCTAAAGTGTTTCCTGATTCCGTACAAAAAAAAGATCTACTGCGTTTACGCATCATGACCCATGGTGATTTACCGGCAGTATTAGCAATAGAAAGAAAAAACTATTTATTTCCTTGGGAAGAAGATATTTTTACCGACTGTTTTAAAGCAGGATATAGTTGCTGGGTCTGCGAATTTGATAATAAAGTATTAGGTTACAGTTTGCTGTCAATGGCCGTAGGTGAAGCACATATCCTTAATCTTTCTGTAGACCCTACTGAGCAAAAACAAGGTGTAGGCCGTAAAATGCTAGAACATCTCATTAGCATTGCCAGAGGCAAAGCCGAATCAGTTTTTTTAGAAGTAAGACCTACTAATGTCCATGCCATTGCTCTCTATGAAGATATGGGCTTTAACGAAATTGGTATAAGAAAAGGCTATTATCCAGCAGAAAATGGCCGTGAAGATGCCATTATGTTGGCCTTACAGTTATTTTAATGTTTAGGCTACCAACTTAAAACGGGACAGATTAGCTTAATCGCTCACTTTTAGCTAAGCGCAGACAAAAGGCGAAAGGTTAAGGGCGAAGGTTAAGTTTAGTATCTACCCCAGTTTAAGTTGCTAGCCAACGTTTAGCTTACGCTTCTAATAACTGCATAGTTGGAGTAAAACAGCTTTAGCTGTTTTAAGTAGCAGATAAAACTCTTAATAAACGACTTACGCTATTAACTAAATAGCATGATTCAGTCTCACTAAAGCATAAGTATGGTAATATTACCTATTTTTTGCTTCACCCTCTATTCGGTTTTATTTACTTATGATTAAACAACGAACTTTAAAAAACATTATTAGGGCTACAGGTGTAGGCTTGCATACTGGCGAAAAGATATATTTAACTTTGCGTCCTGCAGAACCTAATACAGGCATTAAATTTCGTCGAGTAGATTTTGATGTGCCGGTTGTTATTCAAGCAACCCCTGAAAATGTGGGTGAAACCGTGTTATCAACCACGTTAGTGGCGGGTGATGTAAAAATATCGACGATTGAACATTTACTTTCAGCCTTTGCAGGCTTAGGTATAGATAACGCTATTATTGATGTCAGCGCCGCTGAAGTGCCCATTATGGATGGCAGTGCCGGCCCTTTTGTATTTCTATTGCAATCCGCCGGTGTAGAAGAACAAGATTGCCCTAAGCAATATATTAGAATAAAACGTAATATCAGAGTGGATGATGGCGATAAATGGGCCGAATTTAGTCCCTTTGAAGGTTTTAAAGTCACTTTTACCATCGATTTTGAACACCCTGCTTTTGAAGAGCATGTTAAAACTGCAACGATGGATTTTTCATCGACGGCTTTCGTTAAAGAAGTGAGTCGAGCCAGAACTTTTGGCTTCATGAAAGATATTGAGATGTTGCGAGAAAATAATCTAGCCTTAGGCGGAAGTCTTGATAACGCCATTGTGGTTGATGACGATAAAGTCATCAATGAAGATGGTTTGCGTTGTGCAGATGAATTTGTTAAACATAAAATTCTCGACGCTATTGGTGATTTATATTTATTGGGCCATAGTTTAATTGGTGAATTTACCGGTTATAAATCAGGACACGGTTTAAACAATAAATTACTACGAACGCTTTTAGAAAATAAAGATGCTTGGGAAATGGTCACTTTTGATACCGATGAAGAGGCGCCTATTTCTTATATGCCTTCTGCAGAAACGCCTAGAGCGCCGGAATAAAAAGACATTCTGTTTTAAAATCGCATAGATCAGGTTACGCCGTCTTTAACCTGATTGATGGGACTGTTACGGAGCGTTCCAAAACGCTGTTTTCATCGTCATAGGCCACAGTTAATCGAAAATAGTCGTGTGGAGTGCAATAGCTTCAGCTATTGCACTATAAAACAGCTGAAGCTGTTTTGCTCCAAGCACAAAGTACTTGTGTATAAAAATGAGAGCAGAGCTTGCTTGGGAATCAGCGCAATATTAGATTTTTTGATGTTAAATTAGCAAGCTCAATACTTCAATTAATACGTACTTTCCCACACCGCTTGCCATAAAGCAGGCATGACTACTCCGGCATTACCCTGCAAATTACAATCAGCGATTTCATCTAAATCAGTAGGATTAGGATTGACTTGTATGAGATAAGCACCACTAGCTGAGGCGTTGTAAGGTAAGTCTGCTGCTGGATAAACATCCATAGAACAGCCAATGCAAATAAACACCTCGCAATTAAAACAAGCGATCTCAGCTTGATCATAAGCCTCATCAGGCAATGCCTCGCCAAACCACACTACGTCGGGTCGTAATAAACTACCGCATTCTGCACACGATGGCTGGGTTCTCGATGTGCTATTAACATCATGTTTAATAGCATGGCCATGAGCGCGACATTTATCCATTGCTAAACTACCATGTAATTCAATAACGGATTGGTTACCCGCTCGTTGATGAAAGCCATCTATATTTTGAGTAATCACCGTGATATCTTCAGTTTTTTCTTGCCATGCAGCGATGACATGGTGAGCTGCATTAGGTTCTAATGCTTTAAAAGCCTGACGTCGATCCCAATACCATTCCCATACTTTGCTAGGATTATTATCAAAACCTAGTACAGTTGCATAAATCTCAGGGTCAAAGTGTTGCCAAATACTGCTAGGGCCATCACGAAAAGTGGGGATTCCGCTCTCTTGAGACGCACCCGCACCGGTAAAAAACACAATCCGTTGTGCTTGTCTTAGTTGTTCAATTAAGGTACTTTCAAATTTCATTTTATTCCTCTTTATTGCGCCAAACTGTAAGGCATTAGTGTAGGGATACTTAAACAATAATGCTATAGTCCTTAAAATGTTAGGGTGCATTTTTGTAACATCTCATTAGTCACAGGTAAATCCTAAAAAACAGGTTAGAATAGCGACATGGATTCACTTAAGCCACAATTACCAGAAATTAGAAAGGAAGACCGCACGCCGCTAGTCGATATGCTGTTGGAATTTCTTGCGTGGCAGCAAATGCAGATAGACCCGACATTCCGCCCCCCTGCTATCCGGAATCAGCATATAAGTGAACATACCGTTCACCAAGCAGGTTAAGCAAATGATGGTGGTGTTTATTGCAATTTAGTACAACTTCCTGCCAACTGTCTATTAATAACACATGGATG
>Ga0214235_1000820_pt1 | contig 10239 bp, 12 predicted proteins | sample TroBogypolimnion_2_FD_153073 | JGI IMG/M metagenome (GOLD analysis project Ga0214235, IMG submission 153073) | Freshwater microbial communities from Trout Bog Lake, WI - 15JUL2008 hypolimnion | ecosystem: Environmental > Aquatic > Freshwater > Lake > Hypolimnion/Profundal zone ... | reverse complement strand
AATACGCAGCTACAGTATGTTTTCTGATGTTTGGTTAGGACAACCGACTATGGCAGAAATGCCACAGAAAAAAGGGCTTTCGATTTCAATGACTTACAAAAAAACTGCACTTTTGCATGAAAAAGTGCAGTTTTTTATTTAGTTGGTTTTTACTGGAAAACTGTGGTGCAAATGGCAATATTTACGGCTTAAATACGCGATATTTTGACGACTGCTTAAAACGACCTATAAGCGTTTTAAATTGTAGGCCAACTACCCTGGCCAGCGAAGCAACATGATCGCCGCTGTAATTAAAGTTATTTAAGTTCTAGAGTTGTGGGCAAGTTTTGGCGATACTCCGAAATCCACCCACGCACATCAGCTTCATATTCCTCAATAAATTCGGGATCATCAAGATCAGCCATAAACGTAAAACCATCTAACACCTCAAATTCGTCATAAACAGCTTGCGAATGAGAAGATGCGTTTGAGAATAGTAATCTTGCTTCATCAGTTCTTAGCCACATCAGCATTTCATAAAGTTTGTTGTGCTGATCAGAAAACTCCAGAAGATGAGCAAGAAGAGACTGTTCAAATCCAGAAAGAGGTTTTTCATAGACTCTACATGCCATTGCGTAGTCATCCATAGCCTCTAGCCAAGGTAATAGTAAATTTTCAGGAGAGTTTGGATTCATAGACGTCATCTCTTTAAATAATTAATTGACATTGCAAGGCGAACTGCGTTCTCCAGTGATTTCGCTCCCGCTCATCACATTTTATTTCCAAGAATATTCTATATTGTTTTTATAGTGAATTAATACTGATTGATAAACTTTCGCTAGATTCAACCTACACTGAGCCTTAAGCAACAGGCTCAGTAATAGAAAGGACTTTCGCTGAGTTCTTTACTACACCACTTATGGCACAACCAGTTTGGTAAGGGCGGTTTCGCTATCTCCTTTTACGTGCGGCTTGAAACGCAATATATACAAAAGCAATAAGTGGCTACCTTTGTACTAAATCGCAAGTTCGCTGTGTGGGCTTCTTGCTCGTGATCCATAGAGCTATGTTCTACGATCTTTGTGCTAATTCATATACTTGATTCATATTAGTCAGCAAAGCTAATAGCGTCCTGTCAAGGATAGTGAATCAAGTCTCTGCTACCGCCCAGAATTTCCGTCTCCGTGATCAACAATGTCCAGTTTTCGGGTGACATAACGACTGAGTGTCACTACTCTTTTTTCGGTAGTAATAATTTATGGCATACAAAACGTCTTATGTTTTGTCGTCATAGTTATTTAGCAAACCACATAAATTCCTACTTATTTCTGGATTCTTTAGGTTATCTATTTTCAGGTTGCTCAACCGTCAAATCTGATCATATTGTTATAAGTGCCCATTCATTTACTTAGGAGCCCAATATGAGCACACTAGATTCACTCAAACTGGTAACTGTTAACAAACCAGCTAAATTGCCACCTGTTGTCCAAAGGCGAAACAAGCTATCTGACAAGATATGGGAGCAGATCCAATTAGCAGAGGCAAAAAGTAAAGGTAGTACGTATGCTCCACTCAAAGCTAAACGTCTTAAAGATATAGAAGGCAATATCAAGCTACTAGAAGTGCCAAAGCGCATTAAGCCCTGGTGGTTTACGGCTGAGACTGGAAAAGTCTGTTTGATCCTACGCTACGGCTCTAAAACACTTGAAATTGCGCAAGGTAAAGCAGCTATAGAGTTGGATAAGCCTTCCGACCTAATTCCAACATTGCAAAAGATTAAGACTGCTGTAGAGACTGGGGAGCTAGATCACTTAATAGACGCTGCAACTGAAGCAGTAAGACTGGGTTTTAGGCACTAGTTACTAGATTGCTGTAAATACAGTTATGAACAAATATTTCGCAACCATCAAAGTAAAAGGTCAATCTATAAAGACTGCCGTTTTTGCAGATAACTCCATTCATGCCAGATTAATCCTGCAATACCAATTTGGCATGGATTGCATTCTCTCTAGTCCTACGCTATCCACTAAGGAAGATTTGGAGTATGAACCATTAGAAGAAATTATTAATAAGATCAAGCCAATCAAACCCCTTACTATTGATCAAGCTCGCATAAATGACTTAAAACGACAAGATATCGCTCTTAAACAAAGATTAAAGCGTGAACGTTTTAGGCAGGATCAAAAGCATGATTTATTAAAACAAATGAATGACTACAATAAAAATCATTCAAGTCACTAAAAAATTTACCGCGCAATTTTCAGCGTCAACCGAGATCTCGGCCCCTGGTGATTTAATCTAACCCCAAACCAAAATCAGGCGAAATGACCCGAATTCACTTGATTTTTAAGGATTTTTTTATTGATCATTTATCAATTAATAGACAACTGACAGGTATAGCCAAAATACTTTCTAAGCGTTACTTTAAGTAACGCTCATAATGACACCTATAACCACTAACCCAATACCCATGTCCAAAACCATTATTTTCGATACCGAAGCTACAGGCATTAAAGAACCCGTATTAATTGAGGCTGCTTGGGTTGAGCTTGAATCTATTGAGCCCTTTACCGTTACAAACCCTTTTGTACAGCGCTATAACCCTGGCAAACCCATTACCCTAGGTGCACTAGCCACCCATCACATCATGGATGAGGAATTGGTTGATTGCCCACCAGCTGCTAGCTTTAGCTTACACGGACATGTGGACTACATCATTGGGCATAACGTGGACTTTGACTGGGAAGTGATTGGTAAGCCCGAAGTAAAGCGTATTTGCACACTAGCTCTAGCTCGCAAAATTTGGCCCGATTTAGATAGCCATAACCAAAGTGCGCTTATGTATTACTTAGAGCGCGATACAGCACGCGAGCAATTACGCAACGCCCACTCTGCTATAGCGGATGTTGGTATTTGTGCTGTGATCCTAGATCATATTTGCCAACAGCTAGGCATCAAAACTATTGAAGATTTATATGCTGCGTCTGAAAAAGCCAGAACACCAACAACTATGCCCTTTGGTAAACATAAAGGATTGCCATTAGCTGAGGTGCCTGGTGACTACAAACAGTGGTTGCTAACTCAAGGGGATATTGATCCTTACTTAAGGAAGGCTTTAGGGGCTTAAGTTTTTACCCATAAGAATGCTAACGTCCCCAACCAAGATACTTACCAGATATTGCTATTTTTAGAGCGTATTCGACCTCTTCCCACTTCATATTCCACACCTCTTCCTTGTTGAGAAATGGAATATCAGCGAATGGGGTATGTGCCCAGAATAGACTTTCTGTAGCGTATATATTTTGGACAGGATGAAATTCCTTAAGAACCCATTTTTGCCCTGTTTCCTGGACAATTTTTCCGGTTAACTTTTTGTAATTAGTGTTGTGCTCAGCAAGACGCTTTAATGGATCTCGTGTGGTAACGCCAATCTTATAAAGATCATCCTCCGATGGATGAGTCAGCACATAAATGAAGCCAACCTTAGGTTGCCCAGCCATTACTTAAAGCTATAACGCTTAAAACATGTATCTGATCTATTAGCCCTGTCCTTCTCGATTGCTTCTGCTAAGAACCTAGGGAGCTCACAGCTATTTTCCAGCTTCTTAGCCTTGCACTGCATATTCCAATCACGATCGTAATTGAGAGATACATTCTCTAAGCAGTTATCCAAGCTACTTTGCCTGCTGAAATAAATCATTATCAATGCAACACCAAATCCTACGATGCATAATTTGAACCAGTTTGCGGCAATGAATCTTTTAGATGATTCGCTCATAATTTAGTCCTTTAATTTTTTCCAAAAATTATAAGTCTTCTTTAATTATAAAAATCCTTTATCTAAGGAACCCCTTTAAGTCACGCCTACGACTAGATTAAGCCGCCCGCAGCTCTTGTTCAGCCCGCTTCTTACTAGGATAGTTATCCGCAGCTTTGCTTTCTGCCTCAATGAGCTTTCTAGTATTAGTGCCACGTAATTGCTCAATAGCCTGTATTACTTGTAAATGGCTATAGTGTTTTTCAATCATTAATACGCTAGTGCCCATCTGCTTAGCCAGTGTATGTATAGGCACCATATCGTGAGTAAGTGCTAACGTGGCATAGGTATGGCGTAGGCTATAGAACACCCGCTTTTGATTGGTCTTGGGATCAATGAGCAAACCATGGTCAGCTAAGAAGGTATCAAACATATGATTTAAAACATCACTTAAATCTCTACCCTCTTTAGTTCTAAATATGTAGTCATCATTCGTGGGCTTAATCAGCTCAGCTAATGGATCCTTAATAGAACTCTTTACACCATAGTTTCTAAGCGCGATACGCTCTAAGACTCTAATGCTCGGTAATCGTCCAATAATCTGTCTTTGTCCTGTTTTGCCTTTAACTGTCATCTCGCAGCTACGGTTAAGGCTATGGACTTCAATGACTTCACCCTCTTCATCCAATTGATCTGTCACTGTACTAATAGGGTTCATCATGAAACGGATTTGTTTCCATTTCATATCTAGTAGCTCTATGCCTGGTCTAGCTCCCGTGTCTACAAGCATCTCTACATAATCTCTAAGGATCTCACGGCGCTCACGTACATCACGAGTTCTGCCTGATTCTATGTATGGACCTAGGAGTTTTAATAACGCTCTTAGCTCATGGAGCTCAAACGCCGGTCTTCTTTGACTCTCTTTGGTCTTGCCATCTAATTTAGGGCGATTACTCTCAGTCAAGTAACCCCTAACAATGGCTTCATCAAAGACTCTGTTAAATGCGGCATTTTGGGTTTTACGATTGCTATTAGATATTGCTAAACCATACTTAGATTCACGGTCATCGTAGTACTGCTGCAAGGCATCGTAGTCAATATTGGTAATGAGTCTTTGCCCAAGACTGGGTATGAAATGCTCATTAATAATGCGGATATAGTCTTTGTAGATTGACTTACCTAAGCCGCCCTTTAAGTCGCGCTCCATCCTATCAATAGCCAGCATAGCGATATCCTTAAAGCGTTTGGTGACTACTGGAATACCTGAGCGTTTACGAATCTCGGCTTCTACTAATAGATCTTTGGCTTTATTCACCGCCAGATCAAACTGGGTCTCTTTAGTAGTGGCCCTAATCCACTTGTTATCCACCTTATAGCGACATTGCCATACGGCACTGTGCTCGCGTTGATAGAGGGTTAGGTTACGGTGTATGAGTTGATGTGTACTTTCTTTTTTATTTGACATACACATACTTTAGCTTCTGACACCAGGCTAGGACAACCTGATTGGAGAAAAAACAGGGATCAATTTAGCCAAAAGAAAGTGTGGCGAGATATGGTGGAGTTTGGTGATTTTTTGGAGTCTTATGGTGAGCGTTACTTTAAGTAACGGTTGGCAGCTATAAATTCTTGAGCACAATCCAAAATTTATAGCCTACCTGCATAGTAGCTACTGCAGCTGTAATCATAGCTGCCAAAACAATGGTTCTTATAAACGAACTTGAGTGATTAGTTACCAGCATTGCAGCAGTTACTAAAAAAATAAAGAAATAAATTATTGACGCAACAAAAAGATGAGTAAGTAAGTCACGATAATGCCCCTGCTTATTCATTTTTAATAACAATGGCTCATTTGTAATGCTTGCCAAAATTGCTAGTGCAGCCAGCATAAATCCCATCATCGTCGCGCTTACTTGGCAAAAGGTACTAATAACCGATATGAACTCTACGCCAACAGAGAATAAATTAATTTCCAGAAAATAACCGAGCCCAACTAACAAGAGGAAGGTTGAAAGTAAAATTATTGGCCTAAGAATCATGGTTATTCAATAAACTTTTCTAATTGATCTTTGTTTTCATAAAAAGCTCTATCCAATTGATTGTAAATATCAAATGGATCTGGATAATGACCTTGTAATTTAACAGTTATCTTAGAAGAAACTCTGTCAGTAAATAGATCAACAGGATCATCCACACCCTCTAAACCAATCTTCAAGCTTTCAGTACTAGGATCCTTAAATAGATCTTGAATTACACGCTTTACTCTTGAGGAAAGCACTTCACGCCCAGCAGATATACGATATTTTATAGATGAGCCCCCCACATCTTTCATCAAGTCAAACATTGCCGGAGAGTAAGAAGGCACAGTCTGTATTGGCTGATTTGGCAATGCGACTTTAATCTCATAATATTTAACATCGCCATTTAAAATTTTCTTAAGATTTGGTGTATCTACAATCATATTAAGGCCTACACTCAAATTTAGAAGATTAGATAGATAGATCGAAAATCTATTTATTGAACCTACATCCAAATTAAACTGCCATATTAATAAATCACTATTCTTCTTGTATATAAAATGACTCTTTTCAATCAGCATGTCCGTAGGAGACAATGGTAATGGATTCTCGATATCATCCATATCAATAACATTAGGCGCATCAGATCTTAGCCTTCCAAAAACTCCCCTCCATCCATTTTTACTCTTATCAAATTCTAGATCACGAATTTGAAAACGATATCCATCAATTTCTTGTGATGAAAGATGCCCTTTACCAGATAGCGATCCACTCAATTGTGGCAATGCGTCATGAAGTGTCCACCCATTAGCGCCTATGGTCGTTTTATAAAAAAATACTCTATAAGATTTTTCACTCATTCAATTTCCTTCGCCATGAATTCAATATTTACTCTTGAATTCAAAAACCTTAGTTTATTAACTGCTCTGTTGTTGAAGTTTGGCTTCTTTAATATCAATCCTTGCTTTATGACCATGCTTCTGAAGCAGGTGTAATAAATTGGCTCCATTTAATAAAACCAATGGCTTATCTTTGGCAAAAGCATATGCATCTGGTCCGTAATCAGAGGTGGTAACAAGAACGCCCTTATTTGCTCCTTCATTCATAACGGTTCCATAAAGATCTCTCACAGCTGAAACAGTAACCGTATTTGTATATCGCTTAGCTTGGATGACAATCTTTCCTCCACGTATCGGGTCCGGATCAAATGCTACGGCATCTACTCCACCATCTCGGCTAGCCTGAGTAATTTTTACTTCTCCACCGCTAGACGAGAACTCTTTACCAAATAGCTCACGAATAAGATGCTCAAAATCCTGCCAATCCATAGCCGCCAGATTAGTTGAATCATCCATTTGATCTGTTACATCATGGGCAGCTACAAAACGGCTATCTTCCCGCTTCATTGCCATAATTGGCGCCACCGGAGAAATGCCGTGAAGTTTCGAACTGGCAACACCCTTGAGATTTTTAAAGCAAGCCTTGGCCTCTACCAACCCAAGATTAATTGCTAAAAATTCTTCTTTGATAGTTTGTATAGAGACAATACATGCGGAAGCATCGTGACCAGATGTTTTATCAATATAGTTAACAATTCCGTTGAAGACGATGGCTTCTATGTAGTGAGGCTCATCGGCCTTATAGATCTCATACATAGTCCGTAGGGCAGTTTGATAAATGACTTCATCAAAAGCTCTATTTAACTCAGTCTGAGAAATAACTTTTTCTTGGAATTCCTCCTTGGATTGGATGAACTTAACCTCTTTCAAGGTTGGTAGAGCAGAAATATCCGGAAGGAGATACTCAACAATCAGAGTTTTAGTATCAGGAATGTATTCCATCTCAAACTCTTTAGGGAAGCACTCCGGATAATCTGATCGAGAGAGAATTGTCTCGTTGTAATGAATTATTGCTTCGGGCTCCCCTTTTGAATAACCCTCTTTTAAACTATCAATGAGTGTATTTTGTTCATCCCGCTCTTTGAGGTAACGAACTTTATCTTCTTCCCATTTGATACACCCTTCTTCATAGTCCTTTTTGAGTTTGGCACACTCGGACTCATAATTGGCGCAAGCAGCTTCAAAGCCCTGATCAGCCGCAGCTTTTTCTTTTGACCAATAAGCATGATCATTAGCCAACAACTTATTTGCAGCCTCTGTTTTATTTTTAGCTTGGCCAAATATCGTGTCAAAAAATCCAACCTTTGGTTGGTACTTTGCCATTGATCCCAAGGGTTCAGGACCAACATCTTTAAGAATTGGCTTATCTGGATATTTAGGTGGCTTTGGTTTTTTCTCTGAGAAGTCGGCAAAGTTTTTAACCTTATCCCACTCCAATGGACCTGCTTTATCAATAACAGCAGAAATCAACTTAGTTAATTCTTCTAAACGCTCTTGAGCGTCGGCAGTTTTTTCCGAAGCGATGTTTTGGTTTTGATTTCGACTCCAAATCTGACTTGCTTTCTCATCTCTAGCAGCTTGCTTAGCGCAAATTTCTTTCCACTTACCCTCCCATTCCTTTGCTTGAACCTCAGCTAGGGTTGCAACCAAACCGGGTGAGCTTGCTTTTATTACGCGGGATTTATTAAGGCCAGAGTGAAGCACATGCGTGTAGTAGTGCAATACAACCCCTTTTACTGAGTAATGTTCCTGTATTGGCCCAATTTGACTTTTCATAGCCCACTCCAAAAGATAGTATTTTTCAGTATAAAACTTATTCTTTTTGAAGAATAAAGCTTAACCGTTACTTAAAGTAACGCTTGGCCATTAGCCAAATTATTGAGAATATCCACCCAATCTGCAGTTGACTCGCCATATTTAAGAAGTGCGCTTGAGCAAAGTTTCGCCTGATACTTCCATTTCTCTAGAATTCTCTGATTATCTTTAAAGGAATTTATTTTGTATCTAATTACATCGATTATTTTTTCGGGATCAAAAAACTGTACTAGCATATTCCTCATTTCATTTGGGTCATTTGGCTTTGCTATCCAGCCAAATGGGTCAACCACCCAATCCCCAAGATGATCCATCATAACCCCCATATTTTCATGAGTGCCAGTAATCTTTAGTACCTCATCATCTACAAGCACTCTTGAATAGACAGCTTTATTTGACTCAATTGAGTGTGCGTCTAGTAAAGCAGGTCCAAAGATAATCTGATCGAGATGATATAAGTCTCCGGAAGAAATTCCTCCCCGAACTGAAAAACCATTCTGAAGTAATTTGACCATTAAATGCGAAATAGTGTCGTAAATTCTGCCCTTAAATTCAACTGGAATGCTCATAACCAATGAGTCAGAAAAAAATCCAAATTGAACCTCTAACATCAGAGGATTAACTCGATCTCCTAACTCCTCTATCAAAGCATCTCTGTGTGCCTGCGAATTAAATTCAGCCCTTTCAATAATGGGCTTAAGCGCATCAAATAAAAATGGAGGCGCTATTTTGGCGGTTGCATGCGACCACCCTAAAATATCTACATAGGCGATTATTCTTTTTGAATATTTAATTTCCATCTTGATTTCTTGGGTTAAATGTTTGCCCATCAATCAAACCATCAATAATTGATTGTATTTTTTTAAATGCTGCATCTTTAGCGCCAACACTTGTAGCATGGATCTCAATAAACGCCTGCTCTAGTGGAATGGCTATCTCTTTCCCATCAGGAAGCAACCGAAATGCAGCTCTGTCCATCCTAAAAACTATGCCCTCTTGAGTACCTTCAATCCACATTTCATAGTTTCTATATTTGGTAGCATGTAATTTTTGTACCATTTTCTTTTCCCAAAAAAATTGCGATTAAGACAATCGTAATCCTAAGTATTGCTTAAAAAAACAAAACCCCCACCATTTCTGATGAGGGTTTGCTTTTCTGGTGGGCCCACCAGGACTTGAACCTGGGACCAAAGGATTCCGGTTTGTGTTGCTTTCACAACTCCCTGGACTATGCCTTCACCATATAAAGATTTAGATCCTTACTTAGGTGGGTGCCGTCTAGTCTCTACACCTTCAACAGCACTTTCATACTGAAGCTTGGCTCGGCGTTAGCGTATTCATTGCTGAACTTAGCTTTCTCCGAATTTGACACCATTCACACAGCGACTTTCGTCATCTGGTGCACAACTTACGCTATGAGTCCTCTGCTCTAACCAACTGAGCTATAGGCCCTAAAACTTTACTTTTACTACACATCTTTACAGATGTTTTTTACTTCAAAACCACACTAAAACTGCATTTACTACACACCATGAAAAAAGCTCTGGTGTGTAGTCGGTGTGTAGTGAATTTATACCGCCTAATTCACCACTAACCTCTTGAATCTAAAGAGGTCTTTGCGACAAGACCCCTAGGGCTTCTTTCTTATGAGAGCAGACACCCAAAGAAAACCACTAGGATTTCAAGAGCTTACGTCTCCTAAATATCGGTGTGTAGCGTTTTGTGTAGTGGATTTAATGTAATTAGAAGAGCTACTGACCGACTCTTTGGT
>Ga0214235_1000808_pt1 | contig 10389 bp, 10 predicted proteins | sample TroBogypolimnion_2_FD_153073 | JGI IMG/M metagenome (GOLD analysis project Ga0214235, IMG submission 153073) | Freshwater microbial communities from Trout Bog Lake, WI - 15JUL2008 hypolimnion | ecosystem: Environmental > Aquatic > Freshwater > Lake > Hypolimnion/Profundal zone ... | reverse complement strand
GCATCCAAACGTTTCGGTCGGGGTTGCAAACCCCGACCGGCATTGGCGTCGATGTGATGTAATCCAAGCAGGATAGGCTTTGCAAAGCCCGACCAGCATCGTTACAAAGGAAAGCAGAGGCGTGACGGGGTTTATAACCCCGTTACTCACGTTTGGAGGTTATCGAGCATCCAAATGTTTCGGTCGGGGTTGCAAACCCCGACCGGCATTGGCGTCGATGTGATGTAATTCAAGCAGGATAGGCTTTGCAAACCCCGACCAGCGTTGGTGGCTAGCCGAAAATCGCAAATAACGTTAGAGATCATAATGAAAAAAACACGTATCCTTCTTGTCGATGATCACCAGATGTTTCGCAATGCCTTGCGTAGCTTACTAGAAAAGTCGGTGAATTTAGACATCGTTGGAGAAACAGGGGATGCTTTCGAGGTTGTGAAATTGGCACGTAACACCTCGGCTCATATCGTCTGTATGGATATTGGTATGCCCGGCATGAATGGCATAGAAACCACTAGACAACTTATTGCCGCTTGTCCTTTGGTTAAAGTTATCGCCCTGTCTACTTATTCCGATCAGAAATACGTGCAAGATATGATGTATGCCGGTGCTTTTGCCTATGTCACTAAAGTTGAGGCGGCCGACGAATTGTTGCGAGCCATCGAGCTCGTTCAACAAAACCGTAAATACTTATGTCCCGATGTGGCGAATGTCACCATAGGTGAGATGACTCAAAGCCAAGACGTAGAGTCATGCCAGTTGAGTAAACGCGAGCGGCAAGTGCTGTGCTTGGTTGCTGAAGGCCAAACGTCTATGCTTATTGCCGATCAGCTTAATATTGCTAGTTCCACCGTCGATGTACATCGGCGCAACATCTTGCGCAAACTTAAGATGCACAATGTTGCTGAACTAACGAGGTACGCGATCTGTAACAACCTTCTCTAGTGCATTTCATGCGGCGTATTATCCCTAAGCCCTAAGTGTCATCTCCTAAAATGACTTTTTTACTTGCAAATGTTCATGTTTTTATTAAAGTGGTCACTCGACGACATGGTAACGATAGAGAATGACATGCAAGCACTCACGACTATTTTTGATACGACCCAGCTGATGCCTCATGGCTATTGCTTGGTTTGGAACTCGGCATTGCTGTGGTTACATGTCATTTCTGATGCGCTGATTGTTTTGTCAAAGCGTGACGGGGTTTATAACCCCGTTACTCACGTTTGCAGGTTATCGAGCATCCAAACGTTTCGGTCGGGGTTGCAAACCCCGACCGGCATTAGTGGGTAGCCGAAAATCGCAAATAACTTTAGAGAATTGGCGTGACGGGGTTTATAACCCCGTTACTCACGTTTGCAGGTTATCAAGCATTCAAAGGTTTCGGTCGGGGTTGCAAGCCCCGGCCGGCATTAGTTGCAAACCCAGGCCGGCACAAGAAATCCTTCGCCGTAGTCCGTAGCTCTCTCGTTCATGAAAGGAAATCCCTGGCTCAACGGACATACTCACAGTCTCTTGCGAGGAAATCCTTCGCCGTAGTCAGGATCACACACGTTCATGCAAGGAAATCCTTGGCTGAACGGATAGGCTTACCGTCTCTTGCGAGGAAATCCTTCGCCGTAGTCAGGATCACGCGCGTTCATACAAGGATATCCTTGGCTGAACGGATAGACTTACCGTCTCTTGCGAGGAAGTCCTTCGCCCTAGTCAGTATCTCACTACACGGTATAAGGAAATCCTGAGTACACCTGAAATGCGTACCAGCCCGTATTGGGATGTCCTTAGCAGAGCTCACTTATTCACTGCGGCGTGTAAGGATATCCCTAAACCGTCTAAGAATCATACTCCTAGTGCAACGGAGTTCCACTAACTTAAGGGTAGTGTAGTCGCAGCGCCTACTTTTTTAGCAGAGATAGGTGAATACTTACATAAAATACCCTCTTCAGGGTATTTTATGTAAGTATCTTTACCTTTATCATGGTCTTCACAGAGCCAGCGAGATTGCAGTGCGCTATGCCGTAGATGGTAACGTCTTGGTCAACTGAAAGTTCTTGTTAATCAAGATTCTGATTGTCGTTTGTCATTAAATCCTTAAAGGAAAAGCACTATGGCTATTATCAAAAAATCCACTACCCCTGCAAAGGCCGTATCACTGCCTGAAGACAACAAATCTATGGACGACAATAGCAAGTTTATCGATACCACTCGCGAAGCAGAGGCTAAACGCAAGAAGGCTCGCATCCTGACTAAACAACAACAGGCGGCAAAGCGAATCGCTGCGGCAACCACGGTGCTGGCCTCGGGCATTTATCAAGCTGCCTCGGCCTCTGAACAACTAAAACGTGCCTCAGACAAAATTGCCTGTGGTGCAATTGCTGCCGCTAGTGCCGTCGAGGAGTCGCTGGCCTCCTTTAATTTAGTGGGTGCCGCCATCGCCTTGCAGTTGAAAAACGCCGATATTAGTCAGGTAAAAGGTGAGGCCGCACAAATACTGGTCGCTAAGACCGCCGTCGAAGTTGCAAACTTGGTGAGTAATGTCAGTGTCGCCTCACAACGTCAAGCCAATACCGTTGAAATGGTGATCGAACTGGAAAAACAGGCGGCTAATATTGGGGGTATCGTTAAGACGATTGCAGGGATTGCTGACCAGACTAACTTGTTAGCACTGAATGCGGCGATTGAAGCGGCACGGGCTGGCGAGCATGGCAAGGGCTTTGCGGTCGTCGCGGATGAAGTACGCGCGTTGGCTGAAACCTCTGAAAAAAGCGCACAACAGATTCAAGATCTAGTCGGACAAATCCAACAAGATGTGCAAATCATTGCCGAAGGCATTAATGCCTCATCAAAAACCATCGAAGGCGAGATCGAAAATGGCAAGACCATCACCACTCGACTGGAACAGATTCGTGTTGATGCCATTGATATTGTGGCTGGCATTAGGGACATTGCCGCCGGCGCATCGCAGTCTAATATTGCTACTCAACAGGCATTAAGAGGCAATGAAGCCATAGCGACCGCTGCAGAACAGCAATCGTCAGCAGCCAATGATGCGGCCAAAGTGGTGACTGAGCAGTCGCGTGCCTTGGCTGAATCTGAGCAGGCAGCGCAAATTTTGTCGGAACTGGCGGAAGATCTTAAAAATTCCACCGATGTGGCAAAAAGTGCTGAAGATGTGGCATTTACCGCCGAACAACTGTCTTCCGGCGTGAGAGCTATCAATCGTTCAGGTAGTCAGTTAATGGTTTTGATTGAAAATATTCGCAAAAGCGCCCAAATCCAAGCCGCCGCTACCGAAGTCGCGTCTTCGGCCATTAACAATATAGAAAAGGCGCTGGATATGGCACAAACGCTGGCGACGGTGGGGGGTGAAAAGGTCGGAGCCATCAAAAGTTTATTGAATGATAATAAAACTGGGCTTGATGCCCTGATTACCGGTATTTCCACGTCGGCAGATGCGACCCAAGTTAGTATCAAGCACATCAAAAATCTGGAGTTGGTCTCTAGGCGCATAGACAAAATCGTTGATGCGATTGCTACCGTGTCGATACAAACTAATATGTTGGCTGTTAATGGCTCTATTGAAGCGGCGCGTGCCGGTGAATTTGGTAAGGGTTTTGTGGTCGTGGCTAGCGATATTCGCAGCCTAGCCCATGATTCTGCGGAGAATGCCGATCGAATTAAAGATCTAGTCAAAGAGGTGCAAGATCAAATTGATGTGGTCGGTAGGGACTTGGAACAAATCAGGATTTCAGCGCAGGTAGAGGTAGAAAAAGCCAAGGCCATTACTGAAAATCTGGTTTTAATAGAATCTGACATTGTTATCGTAGAAGCCGGTACCAGTGAAATTCTGACCGCGTCTAATGATATTGCCGGCGCGATCGGCCAAGTAAAAATCGGTGTGGAACAAATTTCTAAGGCTGCGCAGCAAGCAGAAAAAGCCGCCGCCGAAGCCGCAGAAGCGGCCACCCAGCAATCACAAAGTGCGATGGAACTGGCTTTTGCCATCGAAGAAATCGCAACGCTTGCCGATGAACTGCAAAGTGCTTAAGTTGATTATAGGAGAGTGTCATGACCACTGAAACATTGGCAGCACTAGAGCATAAAGCTGTTATCGAAGCCGCCACTATCTGCCAGTTAGTCACTTTTTTTGTCGATGATGAGGTCTTTGCTGTTGATATGGGTGTGGTGCAGGAAATTATCCGAATGCCTAGCGTGGTACGGGTGCCGTTGGCAGCGCCTGCATTAGAGGGTCTGGCCAACCTGCGCGGCAAGGTGTTACCGATGGTTTCCTTGAGGCGCATGTTGGGCTTTAAAGCCCGTGCTTATAACGAAGCGACCCGTGCCGTGGTTATTGACTTAGGGCAGTCCATAGGCTTTGTGGTTGATCGTGTCGCCAGTGTGCTCAGTGTCGACTCGTCAAAAATAGCAGCGGTGGATGAGACGCTGCGCAGCACTATAAATAGCCAATGGCTGTCTGGGCAGCTAAAAAACATGGGCGGCCATAAGATAATTATGGTGCTGGACTTTGAAAAACTGATTGCCAGCGAATTTAGCCAGCTCTCGCAAGCCATCAGCCATGCCCCTTTAGTGAACAGCAGTGACCTGCAAGAAGTGGACGAACCCCTGCCTAGTGATGAACGGCAACTGGTCTGCTTTGTGGTGGCGGGACAAGAATACGCGATTGTTATTGATGATGTAGAAGAAATCGTGCCGATACCCGCGCATATTGTTCATGTGCCGCACTCACAAGCGCATGTGTTGGGTATGATGACGCTTAGAAATCGTTTACTGCCCTTAGTGAGCCTGCGTCGTATGTTTGATCTGCCCCAATACGAGGCTAATGAACATAGCCGTATCGTCGTGGTAGCGCTGGGCGATGTTTCCGTTGGGGTGGTGATAGATAGTGTCAACGAAGTCTTGCGTGTGGCCAAGATTGATATGGATACTCTGCCAGTTCTGCTCGCTCGTGACGGCGATTTGTCCGACATTACTGAGGTTTGTAAACTAGACGAGGGTAGGCGCTTGGTGTCCATCATTTCTGTCGCTCATCTATTCAGTCATTCAGCCATCAAAGAGGCATTAAGCACCGTGGATAATTTACATGAAGGACTCATAGAGCAGAGGATACGCAAGGAACACGATGAGCGCATCAGTGAAACGGATGAGCAGGTGGTCATATTCCGTTTGGGCACTGCGGAATTTGGTGTGCCTATCGAAACGGTACAAGAAATTGTACGCGTTCCAGACGAATTAACCCAAGTGCCGAGAGCGCCGGCTTTCGTGCAAGGCGTGATCAACCTTCGTGGTGTGGTGTTGCCCGTTATTGACCAGCGCTTGCGTTTAGGATTGATGGCCTCAGAGCGTAATGATAGACAGCGCATTATGGTGTTTTTATTCAACGGTGTACGCACCGGTTTTATGGTCGATTCGGTGACTGAAGTCTTGAAAATCCCCAAAAAGGCAATAGAGAACGCCCCGCATCTGTCCGATGAGCAGTCCAGACTGATAGGTCGCGTTGCCAATCTGGAGCAACAACAGCGCTTAATACAATTGATTGACCCCTCACAGCTGATCGAAAGTCAGGAATTGAGTGGTTTGACTCAGTTAATGGTTTAAGCTGAACAGGCCGTAGGATGGGCAAAGCTAGCGTGCCCATCAATACAACAAAATAGTTACGATAAAGACTAAATTTAGGAGGAAACATGCCTTTTATTAAAAAAAATAACCCAACTATTGATAGTTACGAGCATGAGCACTCTCGTGATCTTAATGAACTGGCTATTCAACTGGCAGATGGGAATCCTGTCATTAGACGGGGCGCGGCGCTCAATTTAGCGCAACATCAGGACGCTTCTGAAATCCTAGTAGACCGATTAAAACAAGATAACGATACCAGTGTCCGTGATGCGATACTGACGACATTAATCAGTCTTGGCGACAGCTTCGCCGTGATCGGCTTAGTAGAATGTTTACGTAGCGAAGATGCTGCGTTGCGCAATGAAGTCGTCGATGCGATGAAGCAGTTACCTGAAAAAGTGGCGCCCATTATGAACAGTTTACTGGTCGATTCGAACTCGGATGTGCGTATTTTTGCGGTGAATATTCTTGAATCTTTACGGCATCTTCAGGTCGAGACTTGGCTAGATAGGGTCATTGAGGATGATCCTCATATCAATGTTTGCGCCACAGCGGTGGATTTGCTGGGCGAGGTGAGTACGTCAACTTCTCGTGCCGCTCTTATTCATCTTAGATCTAGGTTTCCAGATGAGCCTTATATCTGTTTTGCCGTTAATCTGGCATTAAAACGTATTGGAGAGGATAAAGGCACATGAAAAAAATTATTATCAGTGAAGATGATTTCCAAAAGTTTCGTGAGTTCTTTTATCGTAAAGTAGGCATCTCCTTTGAAAATGACAAACGTTATTTTGTGGATAAACGCCTGATCGAACGAATCGAATTGACAGGTGCTAACGATTTTAGTGATTATTTTATCATGTTACGCTTTGAGGCCAGCGGCCAAGAGTTGCAACAACTGATTAACGTGATGACCATCAACGAAACCTATTTTTTTCGCGAAGAATATCAGTTTAAGTGTCTGGTCAATTCGATACTGGACGAAATCACCCGAAACAAGAAAGATACCTCACCTATCCGTATCTGGTGCGTGCCGTCTTCTTCGGGTGAAGAAGCCTATTCCATTGCGATTTACTTGTTAGAACATTGGCCGGGCATGGCGAAATGGGATGTGGAGATTATTTCTTCAGACATCGACAGCGTGATGATCGAAAGAGCACAACGTGGCCATTATTCGTCGCGTTCGGTGCAATATCTGCCGGCTACGCTACTGACAAAGTATTTCAAACCCAGTGGTGACGGCTATCAAATCTGCGAGGATTTACGGTCTAGTGTGGAGTTTACCTGTGTCAATTTAATGGATAGTGTAGAGATGCGTGCTTATCGAAAATTCGACGTGATTTTCTGTCGCAATCTGCTTATTTATTTTGACGATTTGTCGCGCAGGCTGGCTGCGGAAACCTTTTTTGATGCGCTAAATCCTAACGGTTTTGTGTGTCTGGGTTATTCAGAATCGATGAGCCGAATTTCTTCTTTATTTCGGGTACGTAAGTTCCCAGAGGCGATAGTCTATCAAAAACCTGGAGTAGACCTATGAAACGCATTTTGATCGTTGATGATGCGGCAACGGTACGTTTGTATTATCGCACTATACTTGAGTCGGCAAATTATAGCGTCGAAGAAGCCATTAATGGTATTGAAGCGCTGGAGAAAATCATGTGGATTTCTTTTGACTTGTGCGTGGTTGATATTAATATGCCCAAATTGGATGGCTTTGGTTTTTTGAAGGAATTGCGCCGTCAGGCTATCGATCAGCCGCCAGTTATCATGATCTCAACCGAAGCTCAGGCCAGTGACAGGCAGCAAGCGTATCGGGTTGGTGCAAATCTTTATTTAATTAAGCCGGTAAAACCGTCTGAACTACTGACTCATTTACGTCTATTGCTGGGAGAGGCTAGGGCATGACGCCGCTATTGGAACAATTTCTCTCTGAAACGCGGGAGTTGTTGCAAAGCATCGCTGAAAATTTAATGCAATTAGAAAGCGATTCAGGGCCAGATAGCCCTGTAACGATGAATGAGTTATTTCGATTAGTGCATACTCTGAAAGGCTGTAGCGCCCTGTTCGAGTTTCCAGAAATGACTCAGGTATTACATGCCAGCGAAGATTGGCTGGGTGCGGTGCGCGAGGGTCGAGTGCTTTACTCTCAGGCGCTTGCTGACCGTTTGTTGGATGCGATGGATTTTGTCAGCTTGCTGGCCGACGAAGTGGGTTTGATGGGAGTGACTGGTGCGGGTCATGGAGACAATGCGCTGTATTTGGTTGAAAGGTTACGACAGGCGAAGGTATCAGCCTTAGCTGATGCTAATGATTGCCTAAGTACTTTAAGCCCTCTCGATGAGACGGTGATAGATAGCGATTTTCAGGCGCAACATTTGGTTAATGCGGCGCTGCCAGAAGATGAAGCCTGCATTTTTGAGACTATTTTACAGACACAGCGCGAAATTCTGTCCTTGCCAGATAGTGATTCATGGCTGATCGGTCGATTGACGGGGATTGCTGCAACGCTGGATGCTACTCATCGCTCGGTAGGCTTAACCGAACATTTACCTGAACTTGCCTTAGCATTGGCCGATAGCTTAGCGTGTGCCTGTGCCGCGCCGCTGCTGGCTTGGTTGGATGCCCAAACTGCCCAGCAACACGAGACTGCACCGAAACTAGAGCCCGTGCTTGAATCGGTATTGACTGTTGTTAAAGGGGGAGAGCCAAGCGTTCAGTTTGGACGTCGTGCCGAAGATGCCTACAGCACGCCTAAGACCCTGAAGGTGGATCAGGAAAAGATTGATGTGTTGATGGACTTAATCGGTGAAATGGTGGTGGCTAAAAACAGTCTGCCTTATCTTGCCGTCAAAGCCGAGACCTACTATGGGCTTTTGGAGCTGTCTCGTGAAATTAAGAGCCAGTATGCCATCATCAACCGTATTGCAGAGGATATGCAATATGTGATCATGAAAGTGCGCATGATGCCAGTGTCGTTCATCTTTCAGCGCTTGCCTAGGTTGGTGCGCGACACCTCCATAAAATTGGGCAAGCGCGTAAACTTGATTTTGGAAGGTGAGCAGACTGAAATCGACAAGACTATCGTTGAAGCGCTGGCCGCCCCGCTGATACATATCGTGCGTAACAGCCTAGATCACGGTATTGAGATGCCGGATGTGCGTAGCGCAAAGGGCAAGCCTAAGGAAGGTAAGATCACGATACGTGCGACTCAAGAATCGGGTCGAATTTATATTGATATTGGAGATGACGGCAAAGGCATAGACCCTAATTTCATCAAGTTCAAAGCCTACGAAAAAGGCATCATCGACGAGGCTAAGCTAGAGCGCCTGACCGATCAAGAAGCCTTGAATCTAGTGTTTGCCGCAGGATTGACCACCGTTGATGAAATTTCAGATCTTTCAGGGCGAGGTGTGGGCATGGATGTGGTCCGTAACGCGATGGAAAAAGTTAATGGTATCGTTAGCTTAACTAGCGAAGTGGACAAGGGTACGTTGATACGCTTGTCGTTGCCGCTATCAATGGCGGTCACTCAGGTTATTATCGTAGAGTCAGATAAGCAACTTTTCGGTATACCGATGGAGAGGGTGGAAGAAATCGTTCGTATTCCTAGAGCAGCCATCCATACCATTAAAAAGCGTCAGACCACGGTATTGCGTAACCGTATTGTGCCGCTGGTTGCGCTGAACCAGCTTTTAGCAGTAGCGGCAGAGCCACTGGCTAATGAGGACGATCGGTTTGCAACACTGGTGGTACGCATTAATAATGAATACCTAGGTATTTTGGTTGACGATTTTCGTGACACAGTCGGTGTCATTGTCAAGCCGATGGATGGCATCATCGGTGGGCTTAGCGGCTATGCTGGCTCGGCGCTATTAGGCGACGGTTCGGTGCTGATGATATTAAATCCAAAGGAGTTGCTATAATGGCGCTCATCGTTATACACAAGTTCTCGCGCGAGACGGGGTTTATAACCCCGTCTCAAATGTTTGATTGCCACTCCCTCATTGCTACAAAAAACCTTATTAATGGCAGTGGACGCAGAGCGTGGGAACGATAAAAACACAGTGGCGGCATAGAGCTAATTTCCTCGAACGCTTTCATTATTTAGCCAACTTTTATAATGAGCTAGGCATTTAGTCTATTTCTTAACTTTACTTTCGGTACACAAACGATGCCTGACACCTTAGATGACCCCAATAAAGTAACGGTCACTGTTAATACTGACCCCATGATGCCGATGAACACTTATTTTCAGCTATTTGAACAAATGGCTGATCCGGTGCTGCTGATTAAGGACGGTAAATTTATAAACTGTAACCAAGCCTGTTTGAATGAGCTAGGTTATCCTGATAAAGAGAGTTTTCTTAATCTATCGCCTTGGGATATTTCACCTGAATTTCAAGCAGATGGACTGGCCTCCAAAGAAAAAGCCCTAGCCCTCATTGTCCTTGCCGAGCAGCAAGGTCATCTGAGTTTTGAGTGGCTGCACCAGTGTTATGACGAGACTCTTATTAATGTTGAAGTCACCTTGACAGCCGTCATTGTGTTCGGCGAATGCTTATTACATGTCGTTTGGAGGAACAACACGGCCAAAGTCGTGCAATTAAGGCAGCTGATGGCCGCTTCTGCCTTAGAATCGGCTATTCATAAAAGCACCTTTTTTTCGAGTATCGCCACCGATGTTAATGGTGTGATTCAGATTTTTAATGCCGGAGCTGAAACCATGCTTGGCTATGATGTGCTTGATGTCGTGAACATCAT
>Ga0214235_1000792_pt1 | contig 10487 bp, 8 predicted proteins | sample TroBogypolimnion_2_FD_153073 | JGI IMG/M metagenome (GOLD analysis project Ga0214235, IMG submission 153073) | Freshwater microbial communities from Trout Bog Lake, WI - 15JUL2008 hypolimnion | ecosystem: Environmental > Aquatic > Freshwater > Lake > Hypolimnion/Profundal zone ... | reverse complement strand
TCGATGGGTATTTCAATTTTTCGCGGGCATCCATGTGTTATTAATAGACAGTTGGCAGGAAGTTGTACTAAATTGCAATAAACACCACCATCATTTGCTTAATCTGCTTGGTGAACGGTATGTTCACTTATATGCTGATTCCGGATAGCAGGGGTGCGGAATGTCGGGTATAATTACTCATTGAAAAGGTTTTATCCCTTACGGTTAAGGTCGTTTATTGCTGACAAGTATTGGTTAATACCGGCTTTACAGGTAGCAAGAATAGCAGGCCGTAGTCGATGTGCAAACCCTCAGGGGGATTACATCTGTCGGTTGAAACTGCTCAATCAGGACTCCAGTTGCAAGACCTATCAACGGAAAGCATATGTTTGCATATGAAACTTGAAGCAGTGATAATGGTTCTAACGATGAAACATTAGCTATTGCCAAAACGTCTGAATAGAATTGGGGTAAGTGTACCCTCGCTTACAACGATTAGCTTCACCACAATAATATTTAAATTAAACTCTTAAAGAAATATAAAACATGACGACTAAAGTTGCACTTATAACTGGTATTACCGGACAAGATGGATCTTATTTGGCTGAATTCTTGTTGGCTAAAGGTTATGAAGTACATGGTATTAAGCGTCGCGCCTCTTCGTTTAATACCCAGCGTATTGATCATATTTACGAAGATCCTCATAACTTGCACCCTAAGCTTAAGTTACATTATGGTGACTTAACCGACACTTCTAATATTAATCGTATATTGCAAGAAGTGCAGCCTGATGAAGTTTATAATTTGGGCGCACAATCGCATGTGGCCGTCAGTTTTGAAGCGCCTGAATATACTGCCGATGTTGATGCAACGGGGGCGTTGCGTATTTTAGAAGGCATACGCTTTTTAGGTTTAGAGAAAAAAACCCGCTTTTACCAAGCCAGTACCTCTGAATTGTATGGCTTAGTGCAAGAAACACCGCAAACAGAAACCACGCCATTTTATCCCCGTTCACCTTATGCGGTAGCCAAGCTTTATGCGTATTGGATTACCGTTAATTACCGTGAAGCTTATGGTCTTTATGCCTGTAACGGTATTTTATTTAATCATGAATCACCCCGTCGTGGCGAAACTTTTGTAACTCGTAAAATTACCCGTGGTATGGCTAATATTGCACAAGGTCTTGAAGACTGTTTGTTTATGGGCAACATCGATGCTCTGCGCGATTGGGGTCATGCTAAAGATTATGTAGAAATGCAATGGTTGATGTTGCAACAAGAAACACCTGATGATTTCGTTATAGCCACTGGCGTTCAATACAGTGTCCGTGAATTTATTAATAAAACCGTTGCACAATTGGGTATTGAACTTGCTTGGGAAGGCGAGGCCGTAAATGAAATAGGTCGGGTCGCTGCTATTACTGGCGATAAAGCCCCAGGACTTAAAGTAGGCGATGTCATCGTTAAAATTGATCCACGCTATTTTCGTCCAACTGAAGTAGAAACCTTACTGGGCAACCCTGCTAAAGCGAAAGAAAAGTTAGGTTGGACACCCAAAATCACTTTAGATGAAATGATAGAAGAGATGGTTGCTTATGATCTTGATCAAGCTAGGCAACATGCTTTATTAAAAAACAATGGCTTTAATGTTGTTGTTGGTCGGGAATAATTGATAGTCAGTAGGCACATCCCTGTGCTCTGGATCCCGGCAGTCCATGCCGGGATGACGAATAGTGTTTTTTTATTTAAAGCTTAGCCTAGCCTAGGGTTGCTTATGAAAGTAATTTTATCAATTGATCCTATACGCTTTCCTTTGACCGGCATCGGTCGGTATACGTACGAGCTGGCAAAGCACTTAAAAGAAATTGCTGAGATAGAAGAGATAAAGTTTTTATCGGGTTATCGCTTTACTCAGTTACCAGAGCCTGAGCAAGCGACAAAAACTAATGAAGTATCTTCAACTAAGTTTCGTCAAGCCGTGTTTAAAAACCCATTAACCAGAGAGCTTTATAGTTTAGTTTCACCGTTGTTAAAGCAGCATGCTTTGCGTGGCTATGCGGATCATGTTTACCATGGGCCTAATTTTTATTTGCCCCCCTTTGCTGGGCCATCGGTCTGTACTTTCCATGATCTGTCGATATTTGCATGGGCGCATTGCCACCCACCTGAGCGTGTCAAATATATGCGTAAAGAAATTGCTGCTACGCTAAAACGCGCAAATATGTTGATTACTGATACAGAAACAACACGCCAAGAAGTAGCTGCTTATTTTTCGTGGCCCTTGGATAAAATACGTGCTGTACCTTTAGCGTGCTCTGATGATTTTAGGCCTAGAAGTTTAGAAGAGATAAAACCGGCATTAACAAAACATGGCATAAGCTATCAGGGTTACAGCTTATATGTAGGCACCATTGAGCCGCGCAAAAATTTAGATGTTTTATTAGATGCCTATGCGCTGTTACCGCATGGCATTAGGCAGCAATGGCCATTGATATTGATTGGCTATTATGGTTGGCGTAATGAACAGTTACATGCACGTATAGAAACAGCTATGGCAGAAGGTTGGGCTCGTTATTTAGGCTTTGTAGCGGCCGATGACTTGCCATTAATCTATGCGGGTGCGCGGGTGTTTGTATTTCCGTCTCTATACGAGGGTTTTGGCTTGCCCATATTAGAAGCTATGGCTTCCGGTATTCCGTTGGTCTGTTCTAATGCCTCGACACTGCCAGAAGTTGCAGGAGAAGCGGCCGCGATGTGTGATCCAACGGATGTTGATGGCTTAAGCGAGTTGATTAATAGGGCCTTGCAAGATGAAAGTTGGCGTGAGTTAGCCGTAAAAAAAGGTTTGCAGCAAGCAGTAAAATTTAGTTGGCAACGCTGTGCAAAAGACACAGCTGCGGTTTATAAAGAGATACTTGCTTGACCAAAAAACCGCTGAGGGTATTACATTTTTATAGAACAGCCTTCCCAGATACCATGGGTGGTATAGAGCAGGTTATTAATGAACTTGCTAGAGGTTGTGCACATTTAGGGGTTAAAGTTGACGTATTGTCATTAACGCCTAATAAATCACCTAAGACCATTGAGATTAATGGTTACACGTCGCACCGTGTTAAGTTAAATTTTCAGATCGCATCAACAGGGTTTTCTATTTCTGCTTTTTGGCGGTTTTACCAATTGGCTAAGCAAGCAGACATTATTCATTACCATTATCCGTGGCCGTTTATGGATGTCGTGCATTTTGCAACGCGTGTTTGTAAACCAACGGTAGTGACATACCATTCTGATATTATCCGTCAGGTGCATTTAAATAAGCTTTATCGCCCGTTAAAACGACAGTTTTTGGATTGTATTGATTGCATAGTAGCCACGTCGCCCAACTATTTAGCAACTAGCACCGTTTTAGCTAAGTATAAAAATAAGGTAAAAGTGATTCCGATAGGGCTTGATAAAAGCCGCTATCCAGAGGTTTTTCCAGAAAGATTGCAGTTTTGGCAAGAAAAAGTAGGGGGCAAATTCTTCTTGTTTGTCGGATTGATTCGCTACTATAAAGGGCTGCATATTTTATTAGAGGCTGTCCAAGGAACAGGCTATCCCCTTGTTATTGTGGGGGCTGGCCCTATTGAACAAGAATTAAAAGAAAGCGTAAAAAAATTAGGCTTAAAAAATATTTACTTTTTAGGCTATCAGTCTGATGAAGATAAAGTGGCGCTGCTTACTTTAAGCTATGCGGTTGTATTTCCCTCACATTTACGTTCAGAAGCTTTTGGTGTTTCTTTACTAGAAGGTGCAATGTATGCAAAACCGTTAATCTCCAGTGAGATTGGTACCGGTACAACGTATATTAATATTGCCGATGATACTGGTTTGGTAGTCCCGCCTAGTGATCCGCTAGCGCTAAGAGCAGCCATGACTTATTTGTGGGATCATCCTAAGCAAGCCGCAGAAATGGGCCAGCGTGCTGAGAAACGCTATTATGAGTTTTTTACGGCTGATAAAATGGTGAAGTCTTATGTTGATTTGTACAGAAAATTACAGGTTATCAATTAATAATTCGTTAATAGGAAAGCTTATGAACTCAAAAAATATCTTTGTTATCACTACATTAATCTGTCTTAACTTAGTAGCCTGCGGAGAACAGGAAGAAGTTACGGCGCCTGTTCCACTTGTAGAAGTACACAATGGTTATAATGCAACGCTTGCAGAAGGTATTCAGTTTGCAGAAAAACCTGATTATCCAGCCTTTATAAAGTCTGTTTCAGGAATGTCAGGGTATGAAACTATAGGTAGATGGACCGAGGGTAAGGATGTGGATTTTGTTTTTACACAGAATTTACCGAGTAAATTTACCTTAAATTTAGAGTTTGCACCGGCTTTTGGCCCTAATGTAGGAAAGGTCGCTCAGATTCAGGTCGGAGAGTGGAAAAGTACCTTTATTGCCAGTGATAGACCTAAAAAGGTATCTTTTTTAATTGAGACGTCAACTGCCACTAACAGTATTAAATTTGTAGTGCCCGCCCCTTTAAGTCCTGAAGACCTTGGTGTAGGTGAAGATACAAGAAAAGTGGGTATTATGTTTAAACGCCTGAGTATTGTTACAGATCAACCCAGCGTTGTACCTGCACCTGTTGAAAATAAAGCATCAAAAACAACAACTAAGACACCTAATCCAAGCGAAAAATGAAAAAAACTGCACTGATTACCGGCATAGGAGGGCAGGACGGCGTTTACCTTGCTCGATTTTTACTCGGCAAAGGCTATGTCGTATTCGGAACTTCTCGTGATGCCGGTGCATCGAGTTTTAGCTCTTTGGCTCGCTTAGGCATTATTGGGCAGGTTAGTTTATTGTCTATGGCACCACATGATTTTAAAAGTACCTTAACTGTTATAGCAAAAGTAAAGCCGGATGAGATTTATCATTTAGCCGGACAAACCTCGGTGGGCTTGTCATTTGAGCAACCTTCAGAAACTATTGAGAGCATTACTATTGGTACACTTAACATTCTGGAAGCCTTAAGATTTTTAAAATTGCCTGCAAAACTTTACCATGCCAGTTCTAGTGAATGTTTTGGCGATACCCAAGGCGCACTAGCCGATGAACACACGCTCTTCAATCCAGTAAGCCCTTATGCTGTAGCAAAAGCAGCTGCGCATTGGTTGGTTAGAAATTATCGAGAAGCACATGCTATGTTTGCAGTTAATGGTATTTTGTTTAATCACGAATCACCCTTACGCCCCGAACGTTTTGTAACACAAAAAGTAGTCCGTGCTGCCTATAAAATTTCCCAAGGCTCAACAGATAAATTAACACTCGGTGCTTTATCTATCTCTCGTGATTGGGGTTGGGCTCCAGAATATGTAGAAGCCATGTGGTTAATGTTACAAGCACAACACCCAGAAGATTTTGTTATTGCCACGGGCCAAGCTAATTCACTGAAAGATTTTGTAGCTCAGACCTTTGCTTGCTTTGGATTAGATTGGACGCAACATGTAGAGCATGATGACTTATTGATGCGCCCCAATGAAATAGCCTTGAGCCAAGGCAATCCAGAAAAAGCTAAACAGTTATTGGGATGGCATGCTGAGCTACGCATGAGCGATGTCATTAAAAATCTATGTGCTTATGAACAAAGCAGGCACTCTGCTACTGAGCAAATTGCACAACAAGGAAAGAGTCAATGCTAAATATGCTTTACTCATTATGGGCTTATCGAGGGTTTATTTTTGGTAGCGTTAAGCGAGAGTTTCAGCTGAAGTATCGTAATTCTTTGTTAGGTGCGGCTTGGAATATTATCAATCCCTTAGCTATGATTGTGGTTTATACCGTTATTTTTTCACAATTGATGCATTCTAGATTGTCTAGTGTTGATAATAGTGTCTATGGCTATAGTGTTTATTTGTGCGCCGGCACATTGACTTGGGGCTTGTTTGCAGAAATTGTTGGGCGATCACAAAATACCTTTATAGAAAATGCTACGTTATTAAAAAAACTTAGCTTTCCGCGATTATGCTTGCCGGTTGTTGTTATTATAAATGCGCTTATTAATTTTTCTATAACCATTAGTCTGTTCACCCTTTTTTTGTTACTAACCGATAATTTTCCTGGGTGGGTTTATGTAGCCATTTTCCCTTTGTTGCTTATTTTAATGGGTTTTGCTATTGGCCTAGGTATTACCCTAGGGGTATTAAATGTTTTTTTTCGAGATGTAGGACATTCTTTTGGCATCTTTCTGCAATTTTGGTTTTGGTTTACCCCGATTATTTATCCAATCACTACCTTGCCAGAAGTGCTGCAAAAACTAATGGTCTATAATCCCATGGCGTCCATAATCTCTGCTTTTCAGACAGTGTTTGTCTATCGATTATGGCCACAATGGGATGCATTAATCTATCCAGTTATATTGGCCTTTTTGTTTTGTATATTAGGGCTGTATATCTTTCGGATGCACGTCGGTGAAATGGTGGATGAGCTCTAATGGGAACGATTACTGTTAAAAATTTGGGTAAAGCCTATCGACAATATCCCACACGTTTATCGCGATTAATTGAGTGGATTGATCCAAGAGGTAAGCCTAGGCATAAACAGCATTGGGTATTGCAAGATATTAATTTTACCATTACCCCAGGAGAGGCAGTCGGCATTATTGGTATTAATGGTGCAGGTAAAAGTACCTTATTAAAAATGATAACAGGTACTACGCAACCGACTACCGGGCATGTAAATCTAACGGGGAGTGTCGCTGCTTTGTTAGAGTTGGGTATGGGATTTCATCCTGATTTTACGGGCAGACAAAATGTGTACATGGCCTCACAACTTGCAGGCATGAGTAATAGCGAAATTACTGCCAAAATGGCAGAAATTGAAGAGTTTGCCGAAATTGGGGAGTATATCGACCAGCCTGTGCGTACTTATTCCAGCGGCATGCAAGTGCGCTTATCTTTTAGTGTGGCGACGGCGGTAAGGCCAGATATTTTAATTGTCGATGAGGCGTTGTCAGTCGGTGATGCTTATTTTCAACATAAAAGTTTTGACCGTATTCGGCAATTTCGTGATCAGGGCACGACCTTGCTTTTTGTATCACATAGTGCAGGGGCCATAAAATCACTTTGCGATCGCGCCATCTTAATTGATGGTGGCATTGTCTTACGTAACGATTCACCTGATGCAGTACTTGATTATTACAATGCCGCCATTGCAAAACAACAGGCTGATTACGATATAAAACAAACAGAACATTTGACAGGGCAAAAAATGACCCGCTCCGGTTCGGGTGATGCAACCATAGAAATAGTTGAATTATACGTCAATGATCAGCCAGTAAGGGCCGTGTTAAGTGGTGTTGAAGCAAGGTTACGAATTTCTGGTAATACGCTTGCAAATATTGATGAGCTGACGGTGGGTATATTAATTAGAGACCGCCTAGGTAATGATGTGTTTGGTACTAATACCTATCATCATGAGCTTAGCCAACAAAACGTAGCCCAAAACACATCTTTTAGGGTTGATTTTAAATTTCCGGCCTTAAATCTGGGTATTGGAAGTTATAGCTTAACAGTTGCGTTACATAGTAGGGATGCTCATGTGACTGATAACTATGATTGGTGGGATCGTGTATTAGTATTTCAGGTTTTGCCAGGTAACTCGCCGACATCTATAGGTGTCAGTCATTTACCTTTATCCATCCATTGGCAGGAAACCATAGTAAATAAAGTAGATAAAGCTGAAAAAGCCATGCTTGTTGAAGTAGTAGCAAAGCAAATACAGGGCATTACCATTAGTTGTGTAGAATCAATAGCACAAATGACCGTGAATCAGCACTATACATTAAAGGTCGCGCTACAAAATGGTACTGAGCAGCTACTTTCTAGTAGCAATTCTGAACCATTTAATTTAAGCTATCACTGGTTTGATGAAAATAACAATGTTGTGGTTTTTGATGGCCTGCGTTCACCGTTAAAGTCACCGTGCTTACCTTACACAGACGCTCAAGGCTATGAAGTGGTTGTTAAAGCACCTGAAAACATAGGGCAATACCGATTAGATATTGCCTTGGTACAAGAAGGGGTAAGGTGGTATGAATCTGCAGATACTGCATCACTAAAAATACAAGTAGTCGCTATTTTATAAATAAAACTAAGACTAAGACTAAGACATATGATTGAAGCAAACTCACCAGAAATTAACGTTGAAGATTTAATGCGTCATATACGTGAAGAAATCCTTAAGCAAAAACATCAGCTTGATCAGTCCTCTGCTCCAGGTAAGGCTGATGGCCAGATAGCAGAAAAACAGAGTTATGAAATAGCTGATTTTTTAGTTTATGACGATGAAGCCTTTATCTCTAATGCTTATCGGGGCATATTGCGCCGCGAACCAGACGACGAGGGTTTTTGGAGTGCGCTTAATCAGTTGCGAGATAATTCAGTTAGTAAATTGACTCTATTGATTAACATGAGATTTTCACCAGAAGGTAAGGTCTGTGGAGTGACGGTGCATGGCTTGTTAAAAAGTTATCTGAGTCAACATAACGAACAAAGCCATAAAAATGAATTGCGTATGGAGTCTCTTGCTATTAATGAGCTTGATAACATCACTATACAATGTGTAGACAAATTAGATACCTTGCAAATAGCACAGGAGTGCTTAGTAAAAGTAAAACTGACTAACGCATCTAATCGTATATTGTCTAGTTGTGCGCCTAATCCCTTTAATTTAAGTTATCATTGGGAAATAGAAAAAACAGGTGAGATCGTTATTTATGAAGGCTTACGTACCCCGTTAAATACTCCCTGCTTAATGGTTTTAGGAACAGAGTATGAGATAAAAGTTAAAGCGCCTGATGAGGTAGGGACTTATGTTTTAAAAATTGTCGGTGTACAAGAAGGTGTGCGTTGGCATGACTCAGCTGAATCAGCTACATTGAGCATTAACGTTATTCAATAATCTAACCTATTACTAGTAACATTCAATAATGACTGAAAATAATAATCCAGAAATTAATGTGCAAGATTTGATGGCGCAAATACGTCATGAGGTTTCTCAAAAGAAAGCCCCTGTATCAGAAAATAATGCTAAATTGACTCAGTATATTCACGAAGGTATCGTTTTAAATCGCATTAGTGAAAATAAGAATTGTATAGCAGATAAGCCTAAATACACGCTGGCTGAATTTCTTGAATATCAAGATGCTGATTTTATTCGCTCTGCTTATCGTGGTGTTTTGCGCCGTGAACCGGATGCCAGTGGTTACGATCATTATGGTAATTTACTGTATACCGGTAAGATGAGTAAAATTGAAATTCTGGGTCGACTAAGGTTCTCAGCAGAAGGGCGATTTTGTAGAGTGCCGGTACATGGATTGTTAAAGCCTTTTTTAGCACGCACTGCGTTCCGCATGCCAGTATTGGGTACGGCCGCCGCCATTGCTAGTGCTGTTGTTAAACTACCTAATATTGTGCGTAATCAGGTCAGTTTCGAGAATTATACTTATCGCCATCAGCGCGAGCATGTAGAGCAAATTAACGTCATAGCCGAGCAGATAGAAGGGGCTATTGCTCAGATTCAAAAAAGCTTTGTTAGCCTTGCCCAAACCATAGATACACAAGCGATCAGTATTGAAGACGCTAATAGACGCCTGCAAGGCTTAACTTTAGCCTTTGATACTAAGGCTGATAACGATCAATTGATTAAATTGACCAATCATTTGGTCAATTTAGTTCAAGCTAAGGTGGATGCAGTACAACTAGAAGCCCACAAAGCAGAAAACGAGGCGCAACTACAAAGCATCAACTTAGCTCTGAATAGCAAAGCGGATGCCGCCGAGCTGGCAACCACAAGTGAGTTATTGCTAGCCGAGTTAGAACAAAAAGCCGGTATTAGCGAATTAGCCGCACATAAAGCAGAAAGTGAGGCGCAACTACAAAGCATCAACTTAGCTCTGAATAACAAAGCGGATGCCGCCGAACTGGCAACCACAAGTGAATTATTACTTGCCGAGTTAGAACAAAAAGCCGGTGTAAGCGAATTAGCTGCGCACAAAGCAGAAAGCGAGGCCCAACTACAAAACCTAAACATAGCCTTAGCTACAAAGGTTGATACGGCAGTAAAAAGCTTAACCTTGGCCTTGGATACTAAGGCTGATAACGAGCAATTAACTAAATTGTCCAATCATTTGGTCAATTTAGTCCAAGTTAAGGCGGATGCAGTACAAATAGAAGCCCATAAAGCAGAAAGCGAGGCCCAACTACAAAGCCTAAACTTAGCTCTGGATAGCAAAGCGGATGCCGCTGAGCTGGCGACTACGAGTGAATTATTGCTAGCCGAGTTAGAACAAAAAGCCGGTGTAAGCGAATTAGCCGCGCACAAAGCAGAAAACGAAACGCAACTACAAAGCCTAAACTTAGCTCTGGATAGCAAAGCGGATGCCGCTGAGCTGGCGACTACGAGTGAATTATTGCTAGCCGAGTTAGAACAAAAAGCCGGTGTAAGCGAATTAGCCGCGCACAAAG
>Ga0214235_1000788_pt1 | contig 10585 bp, 8 predicted proteins | sample TroBogypolimnion_2_FD_153073 | JGI IMG/M metagenome (GOLD analysis project Ga0214235, IMG submission 153073) | Freshwater microbial communities from Trout Bog Lake, WI - 15JUL2008 hypolimnion | ecosystem: Environmental > Aquatic > Freshwater > Lake > Hypolimnion/Profundal zone ... | reverse complement strand
CTGGAGGAATCCTTTGAGGTTAGGTCCAATCAGGAGGATCAGATTTTCACCCCCGCAGAGTTGAAAAAAGAACTATCGAGTGTTGTAGGGGCTTTAGTCACAGGGAGTGAGCGAATAGATGCTGAAGCTCTATCGGAGGCTCCAAACTTAAAAATTGTTGCCAATATTGCGGTGGGGTATAACAATTTTGATATTCCTTCAATAAGTGCTGCTGGGGTAATGGCGACCAACACACCTGATGTGTTAACTGATACCACTGCAGATTTTGGTTTTGCGTTACTGATGGCAACTGCTAGACGCATTACGGAATCCGAACATTGGCTACGGGCGGGCAAATGGGATAAGTGGTCTATTGTCAGTAATCCTTTGGGTATGGATGTACACCACACTACCATTGGCATCATCGGTATGGGTCGCATTGGTCAGGGAATTGCCAGGCGTGCCCTTGGATTTGAGATGAAGGTTATTTATCACAATCGTAGCCGCTTATCAGAGGCTGATGAAAAGGCGTGTAAGGCCACTTACGTTTCGAAAGAGGATTTGCTTCGGAATGCAGATCACGTGGTTTTGGTTTTACCTTATACCGCAGAGAATCATCACACCATTGGTGCTAAAGAAATTGACTTGATGAAACCCACTGCAACCCTTATAAACATTGCGCGCGGTGGAATTGTGGATGATCTGGCCTTAGCGGAAGCACTTAAGGCGGGAAAAATATTCGCAGCAGGTTTAGATGTATTTGAAGGTGAACCCAAAGTCAATCCAGAATTACTCAAGCTCAGTAATATTGTCTTAGCTCCACATATTGCAAGTTCTACTGAAAAAACGCGCAGGGCAATGGGTGATCTCGCCATTCAAAATTTGCGAGCGGCACTTGACAATAAAAGACCGCCAAGTCTAATCAATGCTGAAGTGTTTAAGGAATGAACGAGACTTAGTTACTGCAAAAAATTGAAACAGAGTAAGAAGTTACTCTGTTTCAATTTCTTCTGAAAGGTCTCTGAGGGCTAATTCGATCCCGCCAAATTTACCAGCAACCCAGTTGTAAACTTTGCAGGCAATCCACAGTAAGGCGAAGCCAAGCAAGGCATTAAGTATTAAGGCTGAGAGCACCGTAAAACCAGGGATTGCGCCATCACGTATAAAGGCGACAAACAGGGCCAACAACACAATTGGCACCGAGAAGCAGAGATAAACCAAAACAAGTGTTTTGGCTGTATGCATGGGGTCTAGAAAGACAATTTCTTTTTTGCTAAGTTTCATAATGGGCTCAATCTTAAAGCAGTCCATCAAAAAGTGCCACATCTACTGAGTCCCCAGCACTAATATTTCCTTGGTCATGACCAAGGATCACGAAGCAGTTAGCCTCACTCATTGATCTCAAAATCCCAGCGCCTTGACTGCCCGTAAGACTTACAGTGGGCCTTCCATCAGCCCGCCGACTCAAGATAGCACGCTGAAATTCAGTGCGGCCCGGCCTCTTCCGAATCGCCTCCGCTGCAATCGCTTGAGTAATTGGCGGTTCAGTTTGACTGGCACCATTCAATTGCAGTAAGGCAGAGCGTACAAATTGATAGAAGGTCACCATGACGGCTACAGGGTTTCCAGGCAAACCAAAAAATAGAGTTTTGCGAGCCGGAAATTTTCCTGAAGCAGGTTTAAGTACGCCAAAGGCCATGGGGCGACCTGGCCTCATGGCAATTTTCCAGAAGCCGACATCACCTAGCTCTTGCATGATTTGTTTGGTGTAGTCAGCCTCACCTACGGAGACTCCGCCAGAAGAAATCAATACATCCGCTTGTTTTGCAGCCTGAGAAAATGCGGCCTTGAGAGCGGCTGGATCATCGCGCACAATACCGCAATCCACAATTTCTAAATTTAGGCGATTGAGAAGGCCGATAAGGCTATAGCGATTGCTATCATAAATACAACCAGGATCTAAAGTTTGCCCTATTGAACGCAACTCATCGCCAGAGGACAAAATCGCCACCTTAATTCTACGATGGACCCTCAGGGTGGCGATTCCCAAGGAAGCAGCCAAACCCAGATCGGATGGTCGCAGGAGACGTCCGGCAACAATAGCGGGTTTGCCGGCTTGCAGATCTTCTCCACGTAAACGGCGGTTCTCGCCAGGCTTTAACTGTTCTGTTTTAAATTGAATGACGGAGCTGTTGTTGGGGATTGGATTAGCGGTAAATTCTTGTGGAACAACGGTGTCGCAGCCATCGGGCATAATCGCCCCAGTCATGATTTTAAGGCATTCACCTCGCCCGACATTTCCTTCATAGGGCTTGCCAGCATAAGCAGTGCCGATTACTTTAAGTTTGATAACGGCATCATTAGTGTTTAAAAAGTCACCGTGAAAAGCAAAGCCATCCATTGCAGAGTTATCTGCAGAGGGTACATCCATCGGAGAAAGTAAGTCCTCCGCTAAAATTCTATTGATGGTCTGATCTAAAGCTAATACCTCAATATCGTTAGGATCATGCATGGCTCTTGACTCAGAAATGAGCTCTTCTACCAATCCTGCAATAGCTATGCGAGCATCATCAACATGTAAAGATCCTGTCAGCATAACTGCATTGTTAGGGGGCGATGTTTTCGATTCAGTCAATTGGATGCCTCTTCTAATGCCTGTAATTCTTCCGGTGTGTTTACATTGGCAAAGGGTTTTGCATCTTCAAATATTACTGTGCCACTACGCAAATTCTTAAACCAATGATCAATCTTCAAATCGCCTGTACTTAGAAAGATTTTTAATGAATCTTCAAGATTGCTATGCATCAGACAAAAAACAGGTTGTGCCCAAATCTTGTCATCCACCTCTTTAGTTGATGCATAAACCAAATCTAATGTGCCGCTCTCGAGTTTGGCGGCTAGTTGTTGAGCAAGATCATTGGGCAATAGTGGCGAATCACAGGGGGATGTTAATAGATAAGGTGTCTTACAGTTTTTTAGGCCAACGGAAAATCCAGCCAGTGGACCTGAAAAGTCTGCAGTCTCATCCATCAGCACAGGATAGCCGTAACTTGCATATTTAGTGATATTGCGATTGGCATTAATAAGAATGGGGCCAACTTGAGCTTTCAAACGGGCAATGGCAGATTCAATCAAAGGTTTGCCGTGAAAGGGGATTAAGCCTTTATCTATTCCCCCCATTCTTTGGGCGCGGCCACCAGCTAATATCAGTCCTGTAATTTGGTCACTTGAAATCATTAACCGCCAATATACGACATCTCTACTTTTCGACTAGAGGTGCTTGTTGGCATATTTGCGCCCCGAATTTCAGAGTAGTGATCATCTCGCCCCGCCCAAGTGCCCATAATGGCATTAGCAATCTCAAGATCACTTTTCCCAGAGCGCAACAATGTTTTGAAATCAAACCCTTCATTAGCAAACAAGCAGAGGTAAAGCTGCCCATCCGTAGAGATCCGAGCACGAGTGCATTCATGACAGAAAGTTTGGGTCACGCTAGAGATCACGCCAATTTCGCCAGATCCATCAACATAGCGCCAACGCTGCGCTACTTCCCCTGGGTAGTTGGCTTCAATAACCTCCAAAGGAAAAACCTCATGAATTCTGGAGATTACCTCTTTTGAGGGGAGTACTTGAGCCATATCCCAGCCATTAGAGCTCCCCACATCCATGAATTCAATAAAACGCAAAGTGACGCCACTACCTTTGAAATGGCTGGCCATGGCAACAATCTCTTGATCATTCGTGCCCTTTTTAACCACCATATTTACTTTGAGATCTTTAAAGCCTAACTCTTGTGCGGTAGCAATGCCAGTCAATACGTCGGTAACAGGAAAATCAACATCATTCATTTTCTTAAATACGTTGTCGTTCAACCCATCGAGACTCACAGTAATCCTGTCTAAACCCGCCGCTTTAAGTAAGGCTGCTTTTTTATGAAGGATGCTGCCATTCGTTGTCAAAGTGAGATCCAATGGCTTACCATCGGTCGTTCGAATTTTCGCTAACATCTCAACTAGAATTTCTAAATTTTTACGGAGTAAGGGCTCGCCACCTGTGAGGCGAATTTTCTCCACACCTAGCGAGGCAAAAATAGTACTCAGTCGAGCGATCTCTTCAAAGCTCAGTAGCTCTTGATGAGATAGGTAAGGATAGTTTTTATCAAACACTTCCTTGGGCATGCAATAGGTGCAGCGGAAGTTGCAGCGATCAGTGACAGAAATGCGCAAATCTCGAAGCGAGCGCGTACGGGTATCTTGAATGGGGGCATTAGCGGCAAAGAGCTCATTGGGAATAGACGGCTTGCGTCCTCTTCCTTCGTCAATGCGGATAGGGATTACTTTTTTCACCATCAGCTAATTATGGATGTGAAACAGTATTTCTGCCAAACCGCCAAATATCTTTTTGGGATAAATGACGGTCTGGAGAAAAAGATTAAACAGGTTTTTCTGAGCTACCAGTTTCTACTAAGACCATAGGTTCAGCAGATAAAATCACTGGAGCCTTAGGAGCTCGGCCTAACTTGGTAACTTCTGGCTCAACTTTCATTTGGGACTGTGCATCTGCATGCTTCCCAGAATCCGTTGCTACCCAGACCATACCGGCAGATTCAACTACGCTATGCAAAGGCTTTTCCTCAAGTGCTTGGAAGGCTACCTTCGGAAGCTCAGGTATTGGCTTAGTAATGATCTCGATAGGTGTGGTGACTGGAGAAGCTTGCGCTAAGGGCGTCGCAGGCTGTGCAGAACGATTGCTTTGACGAGGTGCGCGTGGCTCTCTTGCCTCACGCGGTGCTCTTTCTTTAACTTGGTTAGGAGCAACAACAGGAGCAACAGTATTAAAACTTTGCGTAATATTTTGGATTGGCATAGAAGCGGATGCTCCAGCCATTCCTACTGGGGGTCCTGAAAAAGTAGTATTAACGACCACTGTTGCTTCAGAGGCAGGTCCTGCTTCTGAAGCATTTTCTGTGCGTTCGCCACGCTGACCACGACCACGACCACGACGGTTGCGACCACGACCACGACGCTCTTCACTATCTCCGCTAGGAGTTACTTCAGTTCCAGGCGTAGCCTCGGTTGCTGGAGTGACGGATGTTGGAGTCTCTGGTTTAGGATTATTTGGATTGCGGTTATTACGACCACGACCATCTTGACGAGCCTTACCTTCGCGTGGAGCGGTGGTGCTTTCAACATTTGTTGCTACACCTTCAACATTTGCTGTTGGACGTTCCGTGCGCTCACCCCGACGACCACGGTTACGATTGCCGTTAGCGGTGCGATTATTTGGGTTGCGACCACGAGGTGCAATTGGGGCAGGCTTTACTTCAGGGGCAGGCGATGAAGAGAAGAGGCTCTTAATGAAGCCAAAAAATCCGCCACCACTAGTTTCTACAGGAGTCTTATCCGCACGAGCAGGGCGTGGCTGGCTTACAGGAGCTGGTTGATTGGGTGTAATGCCTTTAACAGCCGCTTCTGGGCGAGCTTTTACTTCTGCATCTTTACGGCTTACTGTAGTGTCAGTCTCAAGCTCACGCGCAGCTTCTTCAGCCATGACATAGCTTGCTTTTTGGTCATCTAAACGAGGGTCGTCATGACGCAAGCGCTCAAGTTTGTAATGTGGAGTTTCCAAATGCTTATTAGGAATCATTAAGACATTTACTTTGAAGCGAGATTCAATCTTGATCACTTCAGCACGCTTTTCATTAAGCAGGAAGGCGGCCACTTCGACCGGTACCTGAGTATGAATTGCCGCTGTATTTTCTTTCATTGCCTCTTCTTGAATAATGCGCAAGACCTGCAATGCTGATGACTCAGTATCTCGAATGTGACCAGTGCCATTACAACGTGGGCAAGTCACATGGCTACCTTCAGAGAGGGCGGGACGCAAACGTTGGCGTGACATTTCCATTAAGCCAAATTTGGAAATCTTACCCATTTGAACGCGAGCGCGGTCATGACGTAAAGCGTCGCGCAGGCGATTCTCTACATCTTTTTGTGCTTTGCTAGACTCCATGTCGATGAAGTCGATCACAATTAAACCGCCCAAATCGCGTAAGCGCGCTTGACGGGCAATTTCATCGGCCGCTTCCAAGTTGGTGCGGGTAGCAGTTTCTTCAATGTCAGAACCACGGGTAGCTCGTGCGGAGTTCACGTCGACAGAAACCAAGGCTTCGGTATGGTCAATCACGATGGCGCCACCAGATGGTAAGGGCACGGTCCGTGAATATGCCGTTTCAATTTGATGTTCAATTTGAAAGCGTGAGAACAAAGGTACATCATCTTGATAGCGTTTTACTCTTGGCAAGTTATCAGGCATAACTACTGACATGAATGCCGCAGCTTGTTCGTAAATATCATCGGTATCGATGAGGATCTCACCAATATCAGGCTGGAAATAATCACGAATCGCGCGAATTACCAAGCTAGACTCGAGATAAATTAATAGGGGCGCCGAATTTCCTTTTGCCGCCTCATCAATTGCTCCCCACAATTGCATAAGGTAACTTAAGTCCCACTGCAATTCAGTAGCATCACGACCTATACCAGCGGTGCGAGCAATAATGCTCATGCCCTCTGACACTTCTAATTGAGCCATTGCTTCGCGGAGCTCTTGACGGTCTTCGCCTTCAATGCGACGCGATACACCGCCTCCACGCGGATTATTAGGCATTAATACCAAATAACGACCAGCCAGGGAAACAAAGGAAGTTAACGCTGCACCTTTTTGGCCGCGCTCTTCTTTTTCTACCTGAACAATAATTTCTTGACCTTCGCGCAGAGCTTCTTTAATGGAAGCGTTACGAACATCAACACCTTCTTTAAAGTAAGTACGAGCCACTTCTTTAAATGGGAGGAAGCCATGGCGTTCCTCACCGTAATTTACAAAGCAAGCTTCAAGCGATGGCTCAATGCGAGTAATAACACCTTTGTAAATATTGCCTTTGCGTTGTTCGCGACCGGCAGCTTCGATATCAATATCAATAAGTTTTTGACCATCGACGATGGCAACTCGCAACTCTTCTTGTTGAGTTGCATTAAATAACATGCGTTTCATAAAACTCTCCTATGGGGGAGGTCGTCGTAGCGCGCTGCGATAGGGAGAAGTTATAAACCGCTTGGGGCATAGCCCACCAGCAGCTTGAGAGTGTGGATCAAGCAAATCTAGGCACATTTTGCCTAGTACGCAGACTTAAACCTTGGTTCAATCAGCGCCACACTTGACGATCGCCGCAGAGACCTCCTTTAGGTCATCAATGCAGGCGCGCGCCTGAAAACTGTCTTCTAATCGCGGGTCGCGGCATACGGCACACCAACCCTGCGCCTCATTGCAACGGGGGAGGGGCAACCCCGGGAGTCTATTAAGGGCGACTCCAAGCCCCACGATTCAAACCTGACTTCAGGCTGGTCTCGGACCAATAAATTGGCTAGAGCGTTGATTATACGGTACAAGTTGAATGACAATGGGGTATTGTTAAGTCCCTCGCCGAGGTGGCGAGAGAGATAAATCATGAAACCCGAACCCAATTCTCAGCCTTTAAAGGCCAAAACAGCATCTTCCCCTGCAGTACATCTTCAGACTATTGGCCCAGAAGAGGCTGGTCAGCGCTTGGACAACTATCTATTACGGTGGGCAAAAGGGGTTCCTAAAAGCCATGTTTATCGGATTATTCGCTCTGGTGAGGTTCGGGTAAACAAGAAGCGAGCCGAGCCAACTACGCGTTTAATTGAGGGTGATGTCGTCCGACTCCCCCCTGTTCGCTTGGCCGAACCAGCCCAAATTGCAGCAGTTAATACCGCCCAAACCAAATCTAGGGCACGCGGATATTCCGACAAAATGCCTATTCTTTATGAGGATGACGCTCTTTTAATAGTGAATAAACCGACTGGTTTGGCTGTCCATGGGGGCTCAGGAATAGCCCTAGGCGTGATTGAGACTTTACGAATTACCCGTCCCGAACTCAATTTCCTAGAATTAGTTCATCGTTTGGATCGAGATACTTCAGGGGTATTGCTATTGGCTAAGAAGCGTAGTGCTTTAGTTGAGATGCATCGCCAAATTCGCGAAGGTCAGACTGATAAACGCTACTTCCTGTTAGCACATGGCGAAGTTGAGCAGGGCGCTGGGGTGATGCAACTGAAGTTTCCGTTGCATAAGTATCTGTTGCCAAATGGTGAGCGACGCGTACGCGTTGACCCTAACGGTTTACCAAGTCATACCGCCTTGCGTGTAATTAAGACAATGAAGCGCGCGGATGCCACTATCACCTTGGCTGAGGCACAGCTAAAGACAGGGCGAACTCACCAAATTCGCGTGCATCTGCAAAAATTGGGTCATGCCATTTTAGGCGACGATAAGTATGGATTTGAAGATCTAGATAAGCAGATTAAATCGAAGCGCCTCTATTTACATGCCCACCTTGCTGGTTTTACACATCCCCGTACAGGTGAAAAAATGCGCATTGAATCACCGTTACCCGCAGAATTTACAATGATGATGAGTCACTTTGAGTCATTAGTTGATAAGACATCGGCGACCAAAGAACTTAATGATTGAGAAAAAAACGCCAGATAGACGCTATGACCTCATTGTTTGGGATTGGGATGGAACCATTATGGATTCGACGCCAACGATCGTTTATTGCATTCAGCAAGCTTGCCGTGACTTAGGGTTTAAAGAGCCCGATGACACTTTAGCGAGTTCAGTTATTGGCTTGGGAATTCATGATTCATTGCGCAGGGCGGTGCCGTGGATTGAGCCAGCGCATTTTCCTAAGCTAACTGAATGTTTTCGACGTCACTACCTAGCTAAAGACCATGAGCTCCATCTATTTGCTGGAATTCGGCAGTTGCTTGAAGATTTGCGAGAGAGCGGCTATCTGTTAGGCGTGGCTACAGGTAAGTCTCGGGCAGGTCTAGATCGCTCCCTTGCGCACCATCAAATTGGTCATTTGTTTCATGAGACTCGGACGGCTGACGAGTCCTTTTCCAAACCCCATCCCGGGATGTTATTGGAGTTATCTGATGTGATGCAGGTGCCTATGCGTCGGATGCTGATGATTGGCGATACTACCCATGATTTAAATATGGCCGCCAATGCTGGTGTTGATGCCGTTGCAGTGACGTATGGCGCGCATCCACCGGATACTTTAAAAGAAGCTAACTCACTCATCCACGTGGATGATGTTCCACAATTAGCTAAATGGCTGGATGAAAATCTTACCGTGAGAAGCCAATAAGATTGCTGTAAGAATAAACACAATACCGAAGACCTTTACACCAGGAATCAGAAAAGATGGATCAAAATCAGAATTGGGAACGTCAAGCTCTTGAGCATTTGCTCTTGGAGAGTTTAAAAGAGACCCGTAAAGCGCGACGCTGGAAAGCAGTGTTGCGCGTACTTACTTTGGCAGTCTTTATTGGGGTTATTTTTGCTGTATTTGATTTTCGTTTGCCTGGGCGTGGGATCGGCGTGGAGAAGCACACCGCATTAGTGACGCTTGAGGGCGAGATTTCATCAAGCTCTATGGCTAATGCGTCAGATATCAATTCTTCTTTAAGCTCAGCGTTTGAGAACGAGCATAGTGCTGGCGTGGTATTGCGGATTAATAGTCCAGGCGGATCGCCAGTCCAGGCTGGCATGATTAATGATGAGATTCATCGTTTACGCAAGCTCTACCCGACTAAGCCATTTTATGTAGTTGTAGAGGATATATGTGCTTCTGGTGGTTATTACGTGGCAGTTGCATCCGATCAAATCTTGGTTGATAAAGCCAGCTTGGTTGGATCCATTGGCGTGATTATGGAGGGCTTTGGCTTTACTGGTTTGATGGATAAATTGGGCGTTACTCGCCGCATGATTACTGCTGGCTCAAATAAGGGCATGATGGATCCTTTTTCGAAAGAAAATCCACAGCAAGTAGAAATGATTAAAACCATGATTGATGAGATCCATCAGCAATTTATCGCAGTGGTTAAAGAAGGCCGTGGCATTCGCTTAAAGGAAACCCCAGATCTTTTTTCGGGTCGAATTTGGAATGGCGAACAAGCCATCAAGATTGGTTTAGTAGATGGTTACGGAACGGTGGACTCAGTTGCTCGCGATATTCTTAAGGCCCCTGATGTCTTGGATTACACCCAGAAAGAAAACTTTGCTGAGCGAGTTGCTAAACGCTTTGGCGCAGAGGCGGGTTCAGCCGCTGGTAAGGCGCTTATTAAAACGCCAGACTTAAGGTAGTGCAATAAGGGACTCAGCTTTAAGCCAGCAGTAGAAATACTGCTGGTCGATTCTGCAAGCCGATACACGCTGCTTCATTGGGGTAGCGTTTACGCCACTCAGTGATCGATAAGGTCGTAATAATCTCTGATTTAAGACTGAGATCCATGCCAAGGCAAAGTAGTGATTGTGGCGCCAAACAATTTAAGCATGCCATCAGCATTGCCACATTGCGGTAGGGTGTCTCGATCCAAATTTGAGTCTGTTGTAATTTTCTAGACTCTATTTCCAGTTGTTTGAGTCTTATAGTTCGCTCTTGCCCATCATGGGGTAGATAACCTTGGAACGCAAATTGCTGACCATTCAGGCCGCTTGCCATCAACCCCAGTAGGAT
>Ga0214235_1000783_pt1 | contig 10672 bp, 9 predicted proteins | sample TroBogypolimnion_2_FD_153073 | JGI IMG/M metagenome (GOLD analysis project Ga0214235, IMG submission 153073) | Freshwater microbial communities from Trout Bog Lake, WI - 15JUL2008 hypolimnion | ecosystem: Environmental > Aquatic > Freshwater > Lake > Hypolimnion/Profundal zone ... | reverse complement strand
TAAGTAACGCTTGTGAGATTAAAGAAGTGTGTAGGCGGCACTACACACTTTTCCTACTCGCCACATGAATCCATTGTTTTGGTTGGGGTTAATTAATCCTTTGATTATTCTTTGGGATCAGCCTTTGTTTTTACAGATGCTTTTGGATCGATATAAACGGTGTCATAGCCCATATCTTTTGCATGAATCTCATTCTTACAAAAATCGCATATTACCAAAGGCGTGAAGTCGTGACCACATTTGGCATGAGTCAAAATGATTGGGGGACCATCTTTTGCTAGCCACTTATCTCCCCAAGCCAGCATAGACATAAAACTTGAAAATATTGCTCGCCCTTTTGTTGTTAGTCGATATTCAAATCGATCCGGATTGCTTTGATATTGAACCTTTTGGAACATACCCTCTTCTAAAAAGTGATTTAACCTATTTGCGAGGGTATTTGGAGAAATACCTAATTTGTTTTGAATCTGATCAAACCTTCTTACTTTGAAAAATGCCTCCCTAAGAACCATAAAACCCCATTGGTCGCCAATTGTCCTGAGGGCTCTGGCCACAGAGCTCGGTCTTCTTTTTTCAAGCAGCAAAGGATCAGCAGATTTGCGAAGCTTTGGTCCTGGGTAGGCGGGTTCATAACCAAAGCCAGGTCCATTTCTGTAAGTTACTTCTGATGCTGTAATTTCTTGTCTGCAGTGAGGGCATCCCACAAATGGATGAGATTCATAATTGCAGATTTTATGTTTTAACTTTAACGGCTGCTTTGGAGTTGCCTCAATCCATTTATCTCCAAACGACATCAGTGCAATCATGACCTTATAAAGATCAATTCCTTGCTCGGTAAGTTTATATTCAAGCCGTTTCTTTGCCGGATCCAATAAAGTTTTTTTAAGAATATTTTCAGCAACTAATTTATTCAATCTAGCCGAGAGTGTGCCGCGAGGAATGTTCAAGATTTCTTGAAAATCTTGAAAGCGACGAATGCCAAAATAGCACTCTCGCAAAATCATAAATGTCCAACCGTCACCAATGATATTTACTGTTCTTCTAACGGAGCAGTTTTCTGCCATTAGGGGTTCAATATTTTCAGCTATTGAATTCACAATATTGTTGGTACTTCTGATTTCTCTAAAAATAAGCCCCCAAACGAGGGGGGCTTATCGATCATTTTACAGCGTAATTATTTTTTAACTAAGTAGCATGAGCTCTCGCTAAGTGGGCGATAAGCTTGTGCAGCTGGAATAGTCTCTTTTAGATCAAGGTAATCCCATGCGTATTTAGATTCAGCGGGTGACTTCACTTGATAAACATACATATCGTGAACCATACGACCATCCTCACGAATTCGACCATTAGTAGCAAAGAAGTCATTGATTGGCGTTGATTTTAGTTTGGCCATTACTGCACTAGTCTCATCTGTGCCTGCTGCTTGAACTGCTTTTAGGTACTGCATGGTTGAGGAGTAGTCACCCGCATCACCCATATGAGGCATGCGCTTCATACGCTCATAAAAACGTTTTGACCAGGCGCGTGATTCAGGTGTTCTATCCCAGTAGAAACCAGAAGTCATGATCATTCCTTGAGCTTCTTTTAGACCGAGTGCATGTATATCTGTATCCCAGACAAGCAAGCCAGCAATGGTTTGTCCACCTTTAGTGATCCCAAATTCGCGCGCAGACTTAACGGCGTTAATAAATCCCTGTCCAGAGCCAGCCAGAGCAACGACTTTTGCTTTAGATGATTGTGCTTTTAATAGGAAGGAAGAGTGATCGGCTGTGTCCATTGGATATCTTGTTGACCCGACTACCGTTCCACCATAAGCCTTAATGTTTGCTGTTGCATCTGCCTCAAGCGCATGACCAAATGCGTAATCGGCCGTTAGAAAATACCATGTATCAAGTTTTCTTTGCTTAATGAGGTATTTGGTTGTGCCAGTTGCTAGCGCATATGTGTCGTAGGCATAGTGAATACTGACTGGTGTACAGCCTTCATTGGTAAGCTTAGAGCTTCCAGAGCCATTAATAATGGCAATCTTATTTTTATCTTTTGCAACGCTAGTAACCGATAATGCTACACCAGAGTTAATAAGCCCTGCAATCATATCGACCCCTGAGTCATACCACTCACGTGCTTTAATAGCTCCAACGTCTGGCTTATTTTGATGGTCAGCCGAAATGACCTCGATTGGCTTGCCGAGTACCTTGCCACCAAAATCTTCTACTGCCATCTTCACTGCTGTTACTGATCCTTCGCCAGACTCATGCGAAAACTGACCAGACATATCTTGCAGAACTCCAATACGAAGAACGTCGCCAGAAATTTGAGCGGATGCTGGTGGTGCCATTAAAGCTGATGACATTGCAATGATGCTGATTGAGGCTAGCAATTTTTTCTTAAACATGTCAAAACTCCTTGTCCCGGGTAATTAGTTATTAGTGGTGCAGTTGATGGTGTGTATCTAAGTAAATACTAGTAACTTAAGTTCATTAAGACAAGTATCTATTTTTATATTATTTTTAGGAAATTTATAAAAAACACAATTAAAACAATAACTTAAGACAACTTATAGGTGTTTACACCTAAATTTTTATAGAAGACTCCAAATTATTTTTCTCATATGATCTAATAACAATAGTAACTAATAGCTATTTTGGGCTATTAAGGTCAGGAACTTTCAGAACTCATTTAAGGCGTGGAGATTGGGCATGATCAAGACTGATGTGATTAAACCGCTCGGGCAATTATTAGAAGAAAGAGCAGCTCAATATGGGGCAAAAGTCGCTTACTGGGATAGCTATGCACAGACTAGCTATGCAGAGTTAAACCGCCAAAGTAGAAATATCGCCAAAAAGTTACGTGAAAATGGCTTGCTGCCCTCCGATAAAGTGGCTATCTACCTTCCTAATTCAGTAAATTGGGTTTTGGCATGCTTTGGAGCAGTTCGTGCGGGTTTGGTAGTCGTTCCTATTTCTAATGATGCAGCTCCCGGTGAAGTGAGCTACAGGATTACTGATTCTGGAGCCAAAGTGATCATTACTTCTAAAGATCGCTTGGGGGTGCTCGAAGGGCTAAAGAGTGAAATTGATACAAGCCTAAAAATTATTATTGTTGATAAAGAGCAAATTACAGGATGCGAGAACTTCTCAACCTATTGTGCCGACTCAAAAGGCTCATTTGATGAGAATGGCTTAACTAGTATTGATGATGTTGCTTTCATCGTTTACACATCAGGAACTACAGGTAAAGCAAAAGGAGTTCTATTAACTGTCCGCTCAATGTTATGGGTCGTAGCAGCTTGCTGGATCCCGGTAGCAGAACTGAATGAAGATGACGTTGTACTTTCACCATTGCCGTTATTCCATTCATATGCACTCAATTTCTCAGTGCTGTCTATTGTTGCGGCTGGTGCTAGTGAATTTATTGTTGAGAAATATTCGTCTAGCCAAGTTTTAAGCTTGTTGCAAACAGGAAAATTTACAGTTCTTCCTGGGGTTCCAACAATGTTCCACTACATCCTAGAGTCTGCTAAGGCAGATTCTGCAGTGAAATTAAATGGTATGCGTTTGTGTATTTCAGCGGGCGCAATATTGCCAGCAGATTTAAATCGAGGGTTTGAGGAATTTTTTGGTATCAAATTACTAGATGGTTATGGAATTACTGAAACCTCAACAATGGTGACAATGAACTCTCCTATCTGGGGAAGAACACTTGGTTCATGTGGTCTTCCGGTAGTTGGAGTGGCGGTTCGAATTGTTGATCCTGCTACGGGTGCTGATTTAGGGCCTGGGCAGGAAGGTGAGCTGATTGTTCGCGGCCCTAATGTGATGGTGGGTTATCACAATAAGCCAGTCGAGACAGCAGCAGCACTCAAAAATGGCTGGTATCACACAGGTGATTTGGCAAAAGCTGATGCTAATGGGTACCTAACAATTACCGGTCGCCTTAAGGAGCTCATTATTAGAGGCGGTCAGAACATTGCTCCGGGTGAGGTTGAAGAGGCAGTACTTCGTCACCCAGCAGTGTTAGATTGCGCCGCAGTTGGAATCGAACATAAACATCTTGGGGAAATTCCAGTTGTCTTCATTGTATTAAGAGAAGGTCAGAGTGTGGAGTCAGAAGCGCTCATTGAATTTACAAAGGGCCACCTTTCCTCATATAAGGTTCCTTCAGAGGTGCACGTAGTAAAAGAGATCCCAAGAACGGGTTCAGGAAAAGTAATGCGCTTTAAATTAAAAGAAGCAATTTAATAGATTAAGCAAGGGGCAAATATGCAATTTGACTTTCACTCAACACGCTCGATCCTTGTCGAAAGAGGTGGTGCAACCAATCTTGCAAAAAGAATTTTGGAGCGAGGCGGAAAATCTACCTTGATCATTACAGACCCTGGAGTTTTATCCGCAGGGTTATTGGATAAGGCATTGCTCCAATTTAAAGAGCTAGGTCTTGCAGTTCAGGTATTTTCAGATGTGCAAGCAGATCCTCCTGTAGCGGTGATTGATGCTGCGGTTCATGCTGCACAATCTGCCAATACTGATTACATCGTGGGTTTTGGCGGCGGTAGCTCAATGGACGTTGCAAAATTAGTCGCACTGTTGGCATCTGGTAAAGAAAAGCTAGCTGATGTTTATGGTGTTGGTATGGCAAAAGGTCCTCGATTACCTTTAATCTTAGTTCCTACTACAGCAGGAACGGGTTCTGAAGTAACCACAATATCGATTGTGACAGTGAGCGAGAGTGAGAAAAAGGGAGTTGTTTCTCCACAATTACTTCCTGATGTGGCATTGCTTGATGCAGAGTTGACACTTAGACTTCCTGCGCATGTTACCGCAGCAACAGGTATTGATGCGATGGTTCATGCAATTGAGGCTTATACGACCAAGCGATTGAAGAATCCCGTTTCCGATTGCTTGGCAAAAGAGGCACTACGACTTTTAGCTGGCAATCTTCATAAGGCAGTGAAGTCTGGCAGCGATATTGAAGCGCGTGAAAATATGCTGCTTGGCGCTTGTCTTGCTGGCATGGCATTTACAAATGCACCGGTTGCCGGCGTACACGCCTTGGCTTATCCAATTGGCGCAAGATTCCATGTCCCACACGGACTATCTAACTCACTCATGTTGGGGCCGGTGATGCGCTTCAATTTACAGGCAGCACACCACATGTATGCAGAGTTGGGTCAAATCATTAAGCCTGGTTTGCAAGGCTCAACAATTGAACAGGCAACTCAGTTGGCAAACTATCTTGGCGGTCTTGCTGGAGAGTTGGATTTGCCACAACGCTTAGTCGAGGTGGGTATAACTGCTAATGATGTTGATCAGTTGGCGGCTGATGCCATGCTACAAACCCGGTTACTACAAAATAGTCCGCGCGAAATTACATTAAATGACGCTGCAATTCTTTATAGAGAGGCTTTATGAGCGATAAGAAGCCTTCTCCCCCAGTGCGCGCAGATTTTATAGCGTTCGAAGACGTTCATTCCAGATGGATGGATAACGATGTGTATGGCCATATTAATAACGTTGTCTACTACTCTTTTTTTGATACTGCAGTCAATCGTTACTTAATTGAAAGAAACGTATTGGACGTTGTTAAAAGCGAGACGATTGGTTTAGTGATTGAAACCCAGTGTAAGTATTTTTCACCAATCGCATATCCAGACATGATTCATGTTGGTTTGAAGGTTGCTCATTTAGGAAATAGTAGCGTTAAATATGAGGTAGCAATTTTTAAGAATGAAGATGATATTGCTTCTGCAATGGGCCATTTTGTGCATGTTTATGTTGATCGTAAAACCAATAAACCTACACCTATCCCTAAAAAAGTGCGCGACGTACTACAGCAGCTTGTAAAAATTAATTAGAAAATCCTCACCCGGAGAATTAAGATGGATATGGTAGGCGAAGCACGTATAGAGGCATCAAGAAGTGTTGTTTGGGATGCCCTAAATGATCCTGAAATTTTAAAAAAGAGCATACCTGGCTGCGAAGAATTGCAGAAGCTATCTGATACTTCTTATACCGCTGTTGTAGTTTCTAGGGTTGGCCCAATTAAGGCGCGCTTCTTAGGGAATGTAACTCTCTCTGAGATTAATGCTCCTTCAAGCTATATATTGATTGGTGAAGGTCAAGGTGGGATGGCAGGGTTTGCCAAAGCAGAGATACGGGTAGAGCTTGAGGAGTTGGATCAGTCTTTAACTCTTTTACGTTATACCGTTAAGGCCAATGTGGGAGGCAAGTTAGCCCAACTAGGTTCACGCTTAATTGATGCAACTGCACGTAAAAATGCAGATGATTTCTTTGATGGTTTTGGCAAGGCTGTGGGTGGAATTGATTCAAAGCCAGCTGCAAGTGTAGATTTTTCACAATATCAGCAAGAGTCCTTGGTCACTTCTCAAGTCCAGACGGTAAAGAAAGCCAATACTTCAAATGGTAGTGGCGAAGCTAAGTTGGGGTATGGGATTGGCGATACAGCATTTATGTTTGGATCTAATGATCCGGATGTGATGGATGTATGGGTGGATGACAAGATCAAAATTTGGATCTCGGATCATATTGCTGTTATCACTTTTAACAGGCCTAAAACTAAAAATGCAATGACATTAGGAATGTGGAAAGCAATTCCTGGGATCCTAGGTGCTTTGGAAAGAGATCCAAATGTGCGATCGGTCATTTTGACGGGGGCCGGGGAGGACTTTAGTGCTGGTGCAGATATCTCTGAGTTTGGCAAAGTTCGAGCGACTGATAAGCAGGTTTGGGATTATGAAGTGGCGGTTGATGCATGTTGTGATGCGATTGCAAACATCAATAAACCCACTATTGCAGTCATTCGTGGCTTTTGTTTGGGTGGCGGCGCTCATTTGGCCATGTCATGCGATTTCCGCTATGCATCTTCTAGCGCGAAATTTGGTATACCAGCAGCACGCTTATCCATTATCTATGGAGTAAAGGGTACACAAAAGCTTCTCAATTTAGTGGGATTAGTACAGGCTAAGAAAATTTTATTTGGATCACAACGCTTTGCCGCTCCCGAAGCATTAAAGCTTGGTTTTATTGATCATATGTCTGGAAGTATTGCTCTAGTTGTAAAGCCTAGTTTCTTTGAAAAATTACTTGGTAAGAAAAATCAAAGCGAGCAGAAACTATCTGATGACCCCATGATTGCAGCACGAAGTTTTGCAAAACTGCTAGCGTCCAATGCGCCGCTAAGTATTTCTGGTGCCAAGTACATACTAAATGGTGTAGCTATGGGACGGGGCGCTCTTGATAGTGATTTGGCAGAAGAGTTAATCGCAGCCGCTGGCAAGAGTAATGATTATCACGAAGGTCGTAAAGCCTTTGCTGAAAAAAGAGAACCGCAGTTTCAAGGTAATTAATGAAGCCCGTACCGTTCAACTATCTTTGTGCATACTCCTTAGAGGAGGCGCTTATTCACTTGCGCAACTCTGAGGACGCCAAAGTGATAGCTGGCGGTCAAAGCTTAATGCCGATGCTCAATTTTCGCGTTGTTCAACCATCCCTGTTGGTTGATATTGGGAAATTAGTGGAGCTCGACTTTATTAAAGAAGATGGGGAATATATTGTCATTGGAGCATTAACACGCCACAACACCGTAGCTCAGTCTGATTTGGTAATAGATCATTTGCCCATCATGCATGAAGCACTAAAGCATGTCGCTCACTTAGCGGTTCGAAATCGCGGAACTATCGGTGGCAGTTTGTCTCATGCTGACCCTGCAGCCGAATATCCTATGTTGAGCCTTTTACTTGACGCCATCATCATCTGTGAGTCGGTCGATGGCAAGCGGGAGATTTCAGCAAATGAATTTTTTGTCGGCTCACTCTCTACAGTTATTGCGGACGATGAGATTCTGACTCAAATTCGTTTTCCAAAGATAAAAGCCAGTACTGGTTGGGCTTTTGAAGAATTTGCACAACGCGACGGCGACTTTGCATTGGCAGCTGTTGGCATATTAGTAGACAAGGATTCTGAGAGCCGTATTAGTAATCTGCGAGTTGGGATGATGGGTGTGGGTGAAACACCTCTCAGACTTGCTTCCTTAGAGGAAGAGCTCAATGGGCATGTATATTCAGATCAATTGCTTGAAGAGGCTGTTGCTAGCTTGAGTTCTTTACTTTTGCCTAATACCGATTTGCATGCTTCTGAAGAATATCGTCTGCATCTAGCGGGTCAACTGTTCAAGCGAACCTTCAAAAATGCCTGGAATATGGCCTCTACAGAGAAATAATATGAGCGATATTGAAAAAGTCTCTTTATGGGTAATAGTCAATGGCAAGGTTCATGAGGATTTGATCGATCCAAGATTGCTGTTATCAGACTATCTGCGTAATCATTTAGGATTAACAGGCACTCATGTTGGATGTGAGCATGGCGTATGTGGCGCTTGCACAATTTTAGTGGATGGCGCAAGCGCCAGATCATGCTTAATGTTGGCAATTCAGGCTAATGGTTTAGAAATCAATACAGTGGAAAGTTTAGGGTCACCAGAACAACTCAATCCCTTACAAAAAGCTTTCAATGAGCATCATGGCTTGCAGTGTGGATTTTGTACTCCTGGAATGCTCATGACTGCCACAGAGATGCTGCAAAAATACCCCCTAAAAACAGATGAAGAAATTCGGGAGCTCTTATCTGGAAATCTTTGTCGATGCACTGGTTATCAAGGCATTGTTGATGCAGTTAGAGAGTGCGCTCAAATGCGTGATTCTGGTGCTATCACTATCAAAGATATATCCCCAAGAGCTGAGGAGTCATTATGAAAATGCACGCTTTATCAGGCGGTCGTCTAAGAATGCGTAAAAGTGTGTATATGCCCGCTGCTGAAAAAACTGAGACGATTGAGTTGCCCGTAACTTGCTATCTCATTCGACACGAACAAGGCAATATCTTATTTGACACAGGCTGCCACCCCTCTGTAGCAGAGAATGCTGAAGATCGATGGGGCTCTATGGCAAAAGTAATGGTTCCAATTAATGCTCCACAAGACAATTTAATCAACCAACTAGATTTGGTTGGCCTAAAGCCAGACGATATTGATGTAGTGATTAATTCACATTTTCATTCTGATCATTGTGGCTGCAATGAATTTTTTAAACGTGCCACTATTTTTTGCCACCTATTTGAATTAGAAGCAGCACAAGCTGAAGATGGACTGCAAAAGGGTTATATCCCTAAGGATTGGAAGCATGAAAACGAGATCAAAACCATCACTGGTCAATATGATCTTCTGGGAAATGACAAAGTGGTATTGCTACCTTTACCGGGCCATACGCCGGGGATGATAGGCGCAATGGTCAATTTAGATAAAGACGGCTCCTTTTTATTGGCTTCAGATGCAGTACCTATGAAAGCGAATTTAGACTTAGAGCTCAATCCAAAAAATACCTGGAACCCTGATCTATCTATTGCATCTATGGGTGAGGTTAGGCGTATTCAGGCACAAGGTTCCCAAATCTTATTTGGTCATGATGATGAGCAATGGCAATCCATGCGTAAGGGGCCTGCTTTCTATGAGTAAGGCTTTTTCATTGCTAGTTCATCAGCGAGGATATGAGCCAGTCAAAAGTGGGGCTGGTGAGCGCCTAGTTGGGCAGCCTGTTCGAAGAACTGAGGATGCGCGTTTACTTTGTGGGATGGGTAGGTATGTAGACGACATTCAGTTAGCTGATGTTTTGCATATGAGTGTTTATAGAAGTGATAAGCCATATGCAAAAGTAGTCTCAATAAATGCTGAGAAGGCTAAAGCTCTCCCGGGTGTGTATGGTGTTTATACCTGGCACGATATAGCCGATCAAGTGAAGCCGGCAGTTGCCACTTCACGAATGGCTGATTATCAATCTACCGCAATTTATCCACTGGCAAATGGAGTAGTCCGTTATGTGGGTGAGCCCATTGCAGTCGTATTGGCTTCAAGTCGCTACATTGCAGAAGATGCATTAAATTTATTAGAGATATCTTTAGATCCTTTAGATATTGAGTTTGATCCTGTCAAAGCTAGCCAACCCAATGCACCGTTATTGCATGAAAATTTAACAAGCAATATATTGGTTAAAAGATCGTTTGCTAAAGGAGAGATAAACCAGGCATTTGAAAACCCTCATGCATTGATTGAGGCGCAATTTCGTTTTCATCGTAAAACCTCTGTAGCAATGGAAAATCGGGTTTACCTAGCTGATTACGAGAAAAGCAGAAATGCAATTAAGTTATATACGTCCAGTCAAGTGCCCGGCATTATCAGAGATGCCTTAGCCGAATTATTGGATATGCCAGGAAGTCAATTAAGCGTGGCTTCTCCTGATGTGGGCGGTGGTTTTGGGGGAAAAACTTCTCTCTATCCAGAGGAGATGATTGTTTGTGCTTTGGCAAAAAAAGTTCAGCGACCTATTAAATGGACGGGCGACCGACTAGAAGATTTAATTTCTACTAGTCAAGCATTTGATGAACGCATTCATGCTCGTTTGGCTGTGGATGCAGAAGGAAATATTCTAGGATTAACTGCTGAAGTCATTAGTGACATTGGCGCTTATTCGATATATCCATGGACAGCAGGCATTGAGCCAGTACAAGTGATTAGTTTTATGCCGGGTCCTTATTGTGTCCCTGCATATCACGGAAGTGTGATTGCGGTATCTACCCCTAAGGCGCCTACTGGACCTTATCGA
>Ga0214235_1000769_pt1 | contig 10880 bp, 10 predicted proteins | sample TroBogypolimnion_2_FD_153073 | JGI IMG/M metagenome (GOLD analysis project Ga0214235, IMG submission 153073) | Freshwater microbial communities from Trout Bog Lake, WI - 15JUL2008 hypolimnion | ecosystem: Environmental > Aquatic > Freshwater > Lake > Hypolimnion/Profundal zone ... | reverse complement strand
TCATTGGAGAGCATGTGAGCCACCCCTTGTTGGGTGGCGAACGAGTGACCAGGACGGCTGGGGCTTGCGTAGCAATTTAATTTGTCGCGGTATTTTTGAGGATTTACACGCTGGGAGCAAGGGAAATTTTTACTCAAAAATAGCGACTCCCCGCTCATTACCCAAAGGTAGTTGGTGTAGGAATTCTTTCGAATAACAGAAGGATATTTCTTTCTTCTTATGGTCTATTCCTTAGATAATGCCAAAATGAAATATTGTACTTTAAGTAAGTCTTTTTTAAATTGAGTAAAAGTATCGCGACACTTTCGCCAAGTCCCACAGTCTGTGTACTACGACTTACTCTTCGTTTTTTGGCGCAATCCTGAATATTTCACTCGCCTAGGTGTGACTACTTAGTAGGTATTAAAAGTCTCAAATTTATATTCTGAATGATCAAGTTCCCCCTGATAATCTTTGAAAAATGAGCCTTCTGGAATTTTTGCAGGTTCATGTTGAGGGTGGCTTAGTGCTTAAAAATTTGTATGGCTGGAATGCTTGTAATCTATGGTGTACCTCAAAATATGGCATTTTAGCTGCTGAAGCTAATCGTCTTAAAGTCTGTGGTTTTAACTTTATGACTGAAATAAATATTTAAGCGTAATCTATTATAAAAGCAAATACATGGCTTATCGTGAAGGCAATCGTTAACATACGCAGAAATTGAAAATATATATTTGTTGTAAAATAATTTATAAATTGGAGAAGAAAAATTCGTAGCGAATATTTAAAATTACCTAAAAAAAGGCAAGATTTTTCTGTTGCAATAATTGGCGGTGGTCCTTCAGGTTTAATGGCGGCAGAAGTATTAGTTAACGCTGGATTTAAAGTTGACCTGTATGAAGCAATGCCAACTGTCGGGCGAAAATTTCTTATGGCTGGTAAAGGCGGCATGAATATATCAAACGACGAGCCATACGATGTGTTTTTATCGAGATTTGGTGATCGAGAAAGTCATATCAAGGCTGTAATTGATAGCTTTTCTCCCGTTGAATTGAAATGCTGGTTGCATGAGTTGGGTATTGATACATTCGTAGGTTCCTCGGGACGAGTGTTTCCGTCTGATATGAAGGCGGCACCTCTATTACGCAAGTGGTTGCAAAGATTGCGGTCAGCAGGAGTTAGCTTTCATATGCGCCATCAATGGAGGGGATGGGTTGATGGTAATGATCAAGTGTTAATATTCAATGTAAAAGGGGGGCGGTGTGAGGTTAATGTAGATGCGGTCATATTAGCGTTAGGCGGGGCGAGCTGGCCTCAGCTTGGATCTACAGGAGATTGGGTATCTATATTAGCAAAGCAAAATGTATCAATAGCACCGCTTCGACCTTCTAACTGTGGTTTTGATGTAATGTGGAGTGATTATTTTCGTAATCGTTATTCTGGCCAGCCATTAAAATCAGTTAGTATTTCAGTTAGCAGCAAGGAAGGATTAGAAGTTTTCCATAAAGGCGAGTTGATAGTAACTGACTATGGTTTAGAGGGAGGAGCAATCTATGCCTTATCTGCGATGGTGCGTGATGAAATTGCTGTAACCGGTTATGCTATGATTTATTTAGATTTAATTCCTAATATAAATAAAGCAGTGGCCGTTAATAAAATAACTCAAGATCGTGGTAAACAATCAATGGCAAATCATTTGCGTAAGCAGCTAGGTATTAATGGTGTTAAAGCTGGCTTATTAAGAGAAATAGTTCAGGTCTCGTGTTTTAGCAATGCTGAGGAACTTTGTTCTTTTATTAAGTCGATGCCAATTAAGTTGATTGCGGCAAGGCCAATTGCAGAGGCTATTAGTTCAGCAGGTGGGGTTGAGTTTGCAGAGCTAGATCGTAATTTAATGATAATAAAGAAGCCTGGGGTGTTTTGTGCAGGTGAAATGCTAGATTGGGAGGCGCCAACAGGCGGCTATTTGCTAACAGCTTGCCTTTCGCTAGGTCGTGCAGCAGGAATGGGAGTAATTGCTAATTTAGATTTTCTACGTAAAAGATCAAATGACTTAATAATGTAATAAGCATTAGTAGTTAATAGGTTCAAAAAAATTGAAGCATATGGGCAAGTGTAGCTAAATATATAGCGTTATAAGGGGTATGAAATGAAAACACCAAAAAGTCTAGAGGCGCTTGTGCGTGATGGACTGGTTGATAAGGTGGTGAGACCATTGAAAAGTGGTAAAGAAGCTACTGTTTATGTGGTGCTGTCAGAAGGCGAGATTCGTTGTGCCAAAGTATATAAGGAGGCAAATAAGCGAGGTTTTCATAAGCAGGCTTTATACCAAGAAGGTAGAAAGGTGCGAAATAGTCGTCAAGCCAGGGCAATGGAAAAGAATAGTCGGTTTGGACGAAAGCAACAAGAAGAAGTGTGGCAAAATGCAGAGGTTGAAGCATTATATAAATTATCAGCAGCTGGTGTTCGCGTACCACAGCCATATAATTTTGTTGAGGGCGTTTTGCTTATGGAGTTAGTTGTAGATAATCAGGGGGCAGCAGCCCCAAGGCTTAATGATTTAACTTTGTCCAAAGAGCTAGCGATTGAGTATCATGATCTCCTTATAAAAGAAGTAGTTAGAATGCTATGTGCTGGTATTGTTCATGGTGATCTATCGGAATTTAATATATTAATCGATTCAAGTGGGCCAGTAATTATTGATTTACCGCAAGCAGTAGATGCGGCGGCCAATAATAATGCGCCGAGTATGTTGGAGCGTGATGTAAGTAATTTAGCCGCATACTTTGGGCGATTTGCACCTGAGCTATTAGCGACTAATTATGGTAAGGAAATGTGGAAGGTATACGAAAGTGGTAACTTGAGACCTGATTATTTGTTGACGGGAAACTTTAAGCAGAATGAAAAGCGAGCCGATGTAAATAGTGTGATGAGGGAAATCAATGATGCACGTGATGATGCTATTCGACGTAAATATGAACAAACTGAAACATAGTCTGTGGCGAAATTGTTATGCAGTGTGTCAATGTAAAGCCTAGTATATTTACGTAAGTTGAGTATTTAGTGCTGAAAATGTTAATTATAAAATATAGATAATCGTTTATAACGCATTAATATTGAATTGAATTTAGGATAAATAATTTTTTTTATTTAAATATAACTAATAAAAATAAAATTTCAATAAGTTTTTGACTTGACAAGGATAATTGAGCTGGTAGACTGACCCCTCACTAAATTGACTTGGTGGCATCAATTTCTTTTATTAACAAGAATAGATGGGAAAATGGAAATATACTATAGAGTCTTGGTCAACAGGCCGGGGATTTGTTAATTTTTAGGAGGTAGAAATGGCAGCTACAACTGAATCAGTGAAAACTGATGCTGCGGAAGCACCGCTGTTAAATGTAAGAAATATGATATTAGGCTCTTTGGTCTATATCTTGTTTTACGGTTGGGTACGTTGGTACGAAGGTGTTTATGGCTGGTCAGCTGGTCTAGATTCATTTGCACCAGAATTCGAAACATATTGGATGAACTTCCTATATATCGAATTCGTTTTAGAAGTTTCTACTGCAGGTATTCTGTGGGGTTACCTCTGGAAATCACGTGATCGTAAAGTTATGTCAATCACTCCTAGAGAAGAGTTGAGAAGACATTTTACACATTGGACTTGGTTAGTAATGTACGCATGGGCTATTTATTATGGCGCTAGCTACTTCACTGAGCAAGATGGTACTTGGCATCAAACTATCGTTCGTGATACTGACTTTACACCAAGTCACATTATCGAATTTTACTTGAGCTATCCTATCTATATCATTACTGGTGGCGCATGTTTCTTATACGCCAAAACAAGATTACCAACCTATCAAAAAGGTTTGTCTCTTCAGTATTTGGTAGCAGTTGTTGGTCCTTTCATGATTTTACCAAATGTTGGTTTGAATGAATGGGGTCATACATTCTGGTTTATGGAAGAGTTGTTTGTTGCTCCTTTACACTACGGTTTCGTATTCTTCGGATGGGCTGCTTTAGGTGTAATGGGTGTTGTAAACATAGAAGTTCAAGCTATCGCTAAACTTCTGAAAAAAGACTTAGCATAATTTAGGTCTTGGTTGTAATAGCTATCTCCTCACTGTTTCGCCCTATTTCAAGGCGAAACAGTAAAGTGGAAGATAGTCATTAATAAAAATAATTTAAATCCTTTAGGAGGTAAGCTAATGAGCGCATCTCAATCAGCTGTACGTTCACGCGCTGAAGCAGTAAAAGCTTCACGCACGTTCGATTGGCTAATTTTGTTTACATTGTTCTTCGTTGTACTTGGTGGTTATCACATTCACTATATGTTAACCGGTGGTGACTGGGATTTCTGGACAGATTGGAAAGATAGACGTCTATGGGTAACTGTAGCTCCAATCGTTTCAATCACTTTCCCTGCTGCAGTTCAAGCTGTATTGTGGTGGAGATACCGTTTACCTTTTGGTGCGGTAGTATGTATTTTAGGTCTTCTTTTAGGTGAGTGGATCAACAGATACTTGAATTTCTGGGGTTGGACTTATTTCCCAGTAAACTTCTGCTTCCCATCTAACTTAATGCCAGGTGCTATAGTACTTGACGTTGTGTTGATGTTGTCAGGTAGTATGACTGTAACTGCTGTTATCGGTGGATTGGCTTATGGCCTATTGTTCTACCCAGGTAACTGGCCAGTTATTGCTCCATTACACGTACCAGTTGAATATAACGGTATGATGATGACATTAGCTGATTTACAAGGTTACCACTATGTAAGAACTGGTACTCCTGAATATATCAGAATGGTAGAAAAAGGTACATTAAGAACATTCGGTAAAGACGTTGCTCCAGTATCAGCGTTCTTCTCTGGTTTCGTGAGTATCTTAATATACTTCTTGTGGCATTTCTTCGGCAAATGGTTCGGAAGCACCGCTTTCGTAGAAGCTGCATAAGACTGTTACATCGAAAAATAAAAAGACTGATGATAATGTTAAGTTATCGTTAGATACTCAAAAAACAATAGATTCTCTATTATAGAGGAGGATATATGAAAATATTCAAAGACAAGGTTGCTAAATTATCCTTTGTCGCACTGCTGATCACTATGACAGCAGCGATGTTTTACACACCAACTGCATCTGCTCATGGTGAAAAGTCGCAAGCAGCATTTATGCGTATGCGTACAATTCACTGGTTTGACCTGAATTGGTCAAAAGAAGAAGTGCCAGTTAATGATACAATGACAATTTCAGGTAAATTCTTCGTATTTACTGGATGGCCCGAAACTGTTGATAAACCCGAAATCTCTTTCTTGAACATCGGTATTCCTGGTCCTGTATTTATTCGTGCAGGGTCTTGGATCGGTGGTCAATTAGTTCCACGTTCAGTATCTTTAGAGCTTGGTGAGACTTATGAGTTTAAAGTATTGTTAAAAGCACGTCGTCCAGGTGACTGGCACGTTCACACTATGTTGAACGTAAAAGGCGGTGGTCCAATTATTGGTCCAGGTAAATGGGTAACTGTTACTGGTTCTATGTCTTCATTTGTTAACCCAATCACTACTTTGACTGGCGAAACTGTTGATTTAGAAACTTATAACTTAAGCAATACTTACTTCTGGCATGCTTTGTGGTACGGTATTGGTATTCTATGGGTTGCTTACTGGGCTCGTAAACCAATGTTTGTTCCACGTTTGATTGCTATTGACGCTGGTAAAGCTGATACATTGATTTCTGCTGCTGATAGAAAAGTTGCATTAGGTTTTGGTGTAGGTGTTATTGTTATTGTTGCTATGTCAATGGCTAGCACTAACGAGAAATTCCCTATTACTACTCCTTTGCAAGCTGGTTTGTTACGTGGTATTAAATCAATCGACATGCCTGTACCAACAGTTGCTGTTAAAATTGAAGATGCTACTTACCGTGTACCAGGTCGTGCCATGCAAATGACCATGACTATCACTAACAATGGTGATTCAGCAGTTCGTTTAGGCGAATTTAACACTGCTGGTGTACGTTTCATGGATGCAAATGTTGCACAAGACGAATCAGGTTATCCTGATGACTTATTGGCTGAAGAAGGTTTGACTGTTAGTGATAACAGCCCGCTTGCTCCAGGTCAAAAAAGAACAGTTCAAGTAACTGCGTCTGATGCTGCATGGGAAGTTTACCGTTTAGCTGACTTGATCTACGATCCAGACAGTCGTTTTGCTGGCTTGTTATTCTTCTGGGATGCAGCTGGTAATCGTCAATTGGTAACAATCGATGCTCCATTAATTCCAACTTTCATTTAATGAAGTAATTAACTAACCATTTGATGGTTGGTTAAGGAATTGAGAACCCCTACTACCTTTTGGTAGTGGGGGTTTTTTTTTGATTAAATTTTGTACGAAATAATAATCTTTGTATAGTTGGGGGTGTGATTTACAAAATATAGAGGCTTTTGTTAATTAAGCTACATAGGCTTTCCTGCTAATCATGCCTGTTCTTAGGTCTTATATTTTTCATGTCGCTTAATCAGATCGGGGATCTATATCGCTCAAATTGGATAAGTAAATATTGTGCTAGAATATTAAGTGCAATGATAAATTTTTTACAAAATATTTAGTTGATCAAATTAAATGCTTACTAAATCTATAATATATACGAGCCATCCTTTAACAATTGCCATTAATTTGATTATTTGTGTTAAAATCCTGCCCGTTAACTAGGATAACTAGCAACTTATCAAGTCAGATAAGTTTGTTTTGTGAATAGTTATAATATAATTTAAATATCAACATAAGGTTTATTGAACAATGCGTGCAATTAATAAAGTATTAACATCTATTCTGATGGCTGCATCAATGGCAGTCATTTCAACAAATGCAATTGCTGAACCTAAAGGTGAAGCTGCAGTTAAAGAAGCTATTGAAAACACGCTTTCAGGCATCACCGCAGCCCAAGCTGAAATTAAAGCTGGTAACTTACCTGCTGCGTCAAAAACTATTCTTGAGGCATCACAAGCTTCAAAAGAATTTCGTTTTGAAATTACTGAGCGTCAACGTCAAAAAGCAACTGATGTATTAAAAGCTGCGCGTAAATCAGTTGATGCTGGTGATGCAACTACTGCAGAAGCTGGCTTGGCAGATGCATTAAAATCATTTTCAGAAATGAAAGCTAAATACGATTTAACTCATTAATTAAGTACTCTAAATACATCAGGCTATTTTATATGTGGTCTGATGTATTGCTTTAGAAAGTAATAAATTACTTAATATTTAATTTTACATACATTGTAAGTTAATTACTTACAATGTATGGTAGAATTAATTCGATAAATAATATTTGTATTATTTAGTATAATTATACATAACAACAAGTTAAGGGTGAGTTAAATATGAATACCTTGAAAAAAACCATGCTGTCTATATTAATGGCTTCAACTATGGCGTTAATTTCTACATCTGCTTCAGCTGAAACTGATGCAGGCAGAGCAACTTATAAGCCTGCTGAAGCTATTGATATCGTTTCTACTAGAATTCAAACAGCAATTGAAGCAATTAGCAAAGGTGCGACTAACGAAGAAGCCGCTGCACTTATCAAGCCAGCAATTGATTTTAGTAAGGAAATTAATGCTAATGATAAGGTTGATAATGCACGTGCCAAAGCAAATAAAAAATTAAAATCTGCTATGACACATGCAAAAGAATCAGCTTTGCAAGAAGCGGAACAAGAATTAAGAGATGCTAAAAAAGATTTCGAAGCACTGAAAAGCTTAATTTAATTAAGCTCAATAATAGCCCTATCGAGTATTGCTTAGATAGGGCTATTATATGCAAAGTTTTACAAAATATAAGTATGCCTGATTATTACATTTCGGTTCAAGTCTATGGTGAGAATATTGGGTCTGGCCTAAGGGTGCTCTTAATGACCTTGCTTTAAATTAACAACTAGTTTATTCCTTTAATTCATTGTACTAATCTAACTATTAGAGCTGTATAGCAGCGAGTCTGATAGATTGTTACAGGTGAGTTCCTATTGCTGGTAATAAAAAAGCCAGTAAGCTCGCATTCATAAGCTTTTAAGCGATCACTTTGTTTAATTTTTTTTGTTAAATTGTAGAGCTATGTTCAATAATGCGTACGCGCTGAGTAATGCCACATACTAACGTATAAGGAATAGTGTCCGCACACTGTGCAATTTCTTCGATAGCTAAGCCATTGCCCCATAGAGTAACAGAATCACCCGGCATAGCCATTGGCTGGCTTTCTAAGTCGACAGTAATCATATCCATTGATACCCTACCAATTAATGGTACGCGCTGGCCGTTAACCAATACAGGTGTTCCTGCCTTAGCATGACGAGGGTAGCCATCTCCATAACCTATAGCAACAATACCTAGTTGGGTTGGCTTTGTACAGGTCCATGTTCCTGAATAGCCGACTTTATCGCCTTTAAGTAAAGGCTTGACTGCAATAAGACGTGAATGTAAGCCCATTACTGGTTTTAATTGCCAGTACTCGCCAGTGTTTTCTGGAAACGGCGATATGCCATATAACATAATACCCGGGCGCACCCAGTCTGTTAATGAGATTGGCCAAGCTAAAATGCCAGCAGAATTAGCAATGCTACAAGCACAGCTGACTTTACTCTCAATCGTTTGATCAGCGAACAGCGTTGTTATCGTGTCATTAAATAAAGCGATTTGCTTAAGTGTAGTCGTATCCTCTGTAATATCAGCATTGGCTAAATGGGTCATTAAATTGATAGGCCCTTTAATCAAAGAGCAGTGCTTTAGTCGCTGGAAAGCGGTAATAAATTCCTCTGCTTTAAATCCTAATCGATTCATGCCTGTATCAAGTTTTAGCCAAATCGAACAAGCATTCAATTCTGGTCTCGCTTCAAACATGCTCAACTGAGTAAATGAATGCACTACAGTATCCAGCTGATAAGCTAATATAGCCTCCAGTTCATTGACACAGCTAAAGCCTTCCAAAACTGTAATTATGTTTGTTATACCTGCCTTACGTAAGCGCACGCCTTCATCTACTCTCGCTACGGCAAAGGCATCAGCCGATTGTAAGGCTGATGCAACACGAAGCATGCCATGGCCGTATGCATTTGCTTTAATAACGGGCATTATTTTTGCATTAGGAGCAAACTTGCGAACTATTTGTAAATTATGTTGCAATGCATCTAAGTTGACGACTGCATAAGCAGGTGAGGTCATTCATAGTCTCCCGAGCTATAAGATGTCCCTGTAAAGTTTTCAAAGCGCGTGTATTGCCCCAAAAAGGTCAGTCTAACAGTGCCTAAGGGGCCATTACGTTGTTTGCCAATAATAATCTCTGCAATACCTTTGTCTGGGCTGTCTTCGTTATAGACCTCATCACGATAAACAAATACGATTAAGTCAGCATCTTGCTCGATTGCCCCCGAGTCTCGCAAGTCTGACATAACAGGACGTTTATTAGGGCGTTGCTCTAAGTTACGGTTTAACTGTGACAAAGCAACGACAGGTACATTCAATTCTTTTGCTAATGCTTTTAAGCCTCTTGAAATATCAGAAATTTGCTGTACACGATTATCACCGCTAGACGGAGATTGCATCAGTTGTAAATAATCCACTACAATCAAACCTAATTGGCCATGTTCACGAGCAAGTCGTCTCGCTCTAGCTCGGACTTCAGTAGGTGATAAGGCGGGTGAATCATCAATAAACAATTGGGTGCCAGCCAGTAAATTAATGGCTGAGGTTAATCGTGGCCAATCATCTTCATCTAATTTCCCCGTTCTAACTTTATGTTGATCTATACGACCTAAAGAAGACATCATGCGCATAGCTAATGAGTCACCGGGCATTTCCATACTAAACACTGCTACTGGCTTATTGCCTTTAAGAGCGATGTTTTCAGCCATATTCATGGCAATAGTCGTTTTGCCCATAGAGGGTCTTCCTGCAACAATAATTAAATCAGCAGGTTGTAAACCGGAGGTCAATTCATCAAAATCGGTAAATCCAGTGCCAGCACCAGTAATGGCACCTTCTTGTTCAAACAGGGTTTCGATTTTATCAACGGCATTGGCCAGCAAAGATTTTATAGGAATGAAGCCGCCTCCTTGTCCTCGTTGGCGCTGTTCAGCAATTTGAAAAACTTGGCGTTCAGCATTTTCTAGCAATTCAGCAGTATCACGACCTTCGGTATTAAATGCAGAATCAGAAATTTGCGTACCGATATGGATAAGTTGCCTTAAAACCGAGCGATCTCTAACAATATCAGCATATGCAGTGATATTGGCGGCACTAGGGGTGTCTTTAGCCAGCATGATCAAATAAGCGAGACCTCCCACATTCTCAAGTTCACCAATAACTTTTAATGAATCTGATAAGGTGATGATATCAAAAGGGATTTGTTTTTCTGCAAGCTCTTCTATTTTTCTAAAAATGAGCTGATGACTGCGTCGATAAAAATCAATTTCAACGACTTTGTCAGCGATTGAGTCCCATGTTTGATTATCTAGCATTAAGCCACCTAATACTGACTGCTCAGCTTGTATTGAATTGGGTGGGACTTTTAGAGCGTCCAGAGAATAGTCACGATCGAGAGAGTAGTTGTCAGGCATGAATAGGTGCGCAAAAAATGAGGATCATAACATGATGACGTAGTAATACATAAGCGTTGCTACTCATCAATTAATATATTAGTAGAGCTTGGAAAATAAAAGACGTTTTGTAGGATGCGATCTATAAGGCTTAAAAAATATAGAGGGCTCAGCGGCATATTTTCAATGTCATTAAACTCACTACATGACTAAAAGCATGTAAAATGTAAGTTTTTCTATAGCCACTAACAATGCCCACACATGAAGTTATCGACGCCATTAGCCCCCCCCCCCCCCCCCCCCCCCCCC
>Ga0214235_1000754_pt1 | contig 10958 bp, 9 predicted proteins | sample TroBogypolimnion_2_FD_153073 | JGI IMG/M metagenome (GOLD analysis project Ga0214235, IMG submission 153073) | Freshwater microbial communities from Trout Bog Lake, WI - 15JUL2008 hypolimnion | ecosystem: Environmental > Aquatic > Freshwater > Lake > Hypolimnion/Profundal zone ... | reverse complement strand
AAGGACGGATGGATATCATTGGAAATGCAGACATCGATATTAAATTCTCTGGAATGACCGCGTTACCACGCATGTTTTTTATCGTCGATCTATCCGAGGTGAACTTTATTGCTTCAATAGGTATACGCACCCTGCTTCTAAGCACCAAGGCAATTCATAACCGTGGCGGTAAAATAGTTATACTTAATCCTGACATCCACGTTAAAAAAATTCTGTTAATGGCTGGCATAGATATGGTATTGCCTATCATTGACACCTTAGAGTTAGCAATTGCTGCAATGCAAAAAAATGATGTTTTGTGAAATACGACTTTAGCAAAAGACGCACGACCAGTGTAGCCTGCTAACTTCATAGCTTTTTATTCACATGACATGCTCAATACGTCTTGCTCTGCAAGATGGGTCGGCCAAGCGGTAACACTTGATCATTAAAATGTGTCCTTATAGACATCTTTCCAAAATACAACCATAGTGCTTTTTCGTTAATTTCAAAACGAAGCGTCACAGCCATTATAAGTTAAAGTTTGCTATAGAATTGTGGGAATAGCTTTAGCTATGATAATCGTGGCTAAAGCCACTCCTGCCACGGCATACTGAATGCCATTAATTGAATGGTCGTGGAGCAAAGTTTAGGAACGAGCACACAAGCGTGATGACTCTATTTAGGAAATAGTCTGTTATTTATTTGTCATTATGCTGCGATATTCTATTCATTGTTACGATGGTTTTATCCGAACGTTTAATAGACTAATGAGTAAGTTTTTATGAGTGCCATGCAAAAAGAAATTGATAATACTCTATTTGATAATATTATTATTCCGCCTAGACCGACTATTCTGTTAATGATACAACAGGCTCAAGAGCAAGATGCTGATTTGGCTGAAATTGCTGAATTAATTGCTCAAGATATAGGATTATCTGCCGCTGTATTAAAAACTATTAACTCGCCTTATTATAGCCTAACAAACAAGGTTACCTCCTTAAAGCAGGCTGCCTCCTTATTAGGTATAAAACAAATTTCCATACTGGTTACAGGCTTGTCGCTAAGAAAGATCGGCGGAACTTTAAATTTTGATCTGTTTTGGAAGCATAGCGTCGAAATTTCATCCATTTCTGCATTTATTGCCAAATATCTGGGAGGTATTAATGTTTGCGATGCGCAACTATTTGGATTATTTCATGATTGCGGTAAAATTTTATTACCTCAGCAATTTGATGATTATCAAGATACGCTAAAAATAGCAACAGGCTTAGATCAATCCGTAGTCGCTTTTGAAAGACATCAGCACGGGACTGACCATGGCTTAGTAGGCGCTTTATTAAGTCATACCTGGTGTTTGCCTACTACGATTACTGATGCTATCAGACACCATCACGATATAACTGTATTTCGTGATGGCAATGTGCCTGATCATGTTTTATCTTTGTTAGCGATTAATTATCTAGCAGAATATTTAACTAATCATAATAATGACTATCATTATAGCGAGTGGTCAATACATGCTGATGAACTCATGGAATATCTGCATATAACCGAGAATGATTTAACGAATTTGCATAGCCAGGTTAATAATCTGTTAACGAATTTAAGCGACTAACTATCGCCATGATTAACATCACAACTTAAATTACCATCCTGAACGTAGCGGTTTTACGGACAAAGCATGATAAAGATGACTGTCTCTGGCACAAGATACCTGCAGGTATGACGACTAGTTAGGAAAGGTGCCTACTATTTTGTAGCTTTAACGCAACGAAACTGTTTCGGTGTATGGTAAATGGAACTTATCCACATATATGAAAAAAACGTCTATACACAAAAGGTTAACGCCAAAAATTCAATTGGCCTGCATTTTTCTTTGTGCAGTATTGCTCATGGCAGCCTATGAACTGTTGAAAGAATTATATTTTAAAGGCAGCTTATCTTTATGGGAATCTCATACAATAACAGTCTTCATTACGGCCATATTTTCCACAATAGCTGCATTTTTAACGATTAAATTAGCCGACGAACTCACAAAAGACTCAAAACAAGCACATTTAAAGGTCGAAAGCATCAACGATGCTTTATTTGATGCGGTTATTTTGATCAATGAACGCGGCATTATCGAAACTATTAACTCAGCAACTGAAAGGATGTTTGGCTATAGCGATAAAGAACTCATTGGTTCTAACATCGCCATGTTAATGCCCGAACCTTTTGCTAGCGCACACGATAGTTATCTTCATAATTTTTTGACGACCAGAATCCCCAAAATTATCGGCAAGACTCGACGAGAGGTTTTAGCTAAGCGAGCTAATGGCGATATTTTCCCAATAGATTTGGTTGTTAGCGAAATGATGAACAACGGACGATCTGAGTTTATTGGAATTGTCAGGGATTTGACTGATTATAAACGCGCCGAACTTGAAATAGTAAGGCTCAGGCAAGTCGAGCAGCAAAAGCTAGACAACCTTCAACACGAACTTGAAATGGCAGCTCAAGTGCAGAAAAATATGCTCCCCACCAATTTTCCACTTTACCCTCAATGTAAAGAATTTGACGTGCTTGCCGCTATGATTCCGGCTAAACAGGTTGGTGGTGATTTTTATGATGTATTTCTTATGAATGAAAATAAATTGTTTATCGCTATCGGTGATGTATCGGGTAAGGGCATTTCAGCAGCGATGCATATGGCGCAATGTATGGCACACTTGCGTATGCTTTCGCTACACGAATCACGACCGCATAAAATATTGCGCAAATTAAATAACCTTCTTTGCGAGAATAATGGTTCTGGTATGTTCATAACACTATGTTGCGGCGTCCTTGATATTAAAACGGGTGAGTTTATTTATTCCAATGCTGGACATAATCCACCACTGACCAATGCGATTAATGACTGCTTTGAATTTATGCCGGTGCCTAAATCTATCATTCTTGGCTACATGAGAGATGTGAAATACACCTCTTTAACGGTGCAACTAAGCCCTGGCCATACTGTTTTTCTGTATACCGATGGTGTTACCGAAGCCGAAAATCAACAGCAGGATTTATTTTCAGATGAACGATTGTTAAAGCTTTTGCTCGATTTTGGGGAAATTGGTGTCCAGAAAATCATTGAACTCGTCAATGCTGAAATAGACCGATTTACTGAAGGTAGTGAACAGTCGGATGACATCACCATGTTGGCGCTGCACTATCTTGGTAGCCGTAGCAACCATTTATAATTAATAGGTATTTCATAACCTTGTCATTTTCAACTGTTAGAATGACTTGAATTAATATTTTTCACTGTGATAAAAAAAAATGCAACATATCGATTGTTTCGAACTACAAATCCGTAACGACCTGATAGAGCTTAGGTCTATGAGTGAATGGTTGCATAAAGCATGTGAAAAATTGACTATCACTGACGAACTGGCTAGAGATTTAGATGCTTGCGCTAATGAAGCCGTTGCCAATATCATACTTTACGCCTATGAAGATCGTGAAAGCCACCCAATCAATATGCACCTTGAACTTAAAGACTCATCATTAATTTTCACGATTCAGGATGACGGCATAGCTTTCGACCCCTTTAATTCTAAAGCCACTCTGTCGCAGTCATACGATACCATTGGCGATATAACAATCGGCGGATTTGGAATTAAATTAATTCGTAGCTTAGCAAATGAATGCAGCTATTGTCGGTCCGATAACAAAAACATTATTAGCCTGAGTTTTTATTTATACCAGGCATCTGCCACCTCGATTCTCGGTGAAAATTCACCTTTTTTTTTAAATAGCTGTCATTACTGAACTAGACTAGGAGTAACCATGGAAATAAATTGCGAATCATTAGAGGGAGATATCTACAAAATTAATTTAAAAGGACGGATGGATATCATTGGAAATGCAGACATCGATATTAAATTCTCTGGAATGACCGCGTTACCACGCATGTTTTTTATCGTCGATCTATCCGAGGTGAACTTTATTGCTTCAATAGGTATACGTACCCTTCTTCTGAGTACCAAGGCAATTCATAACCGTGGCGGTAAAATAGTTATACTTAATCCTGACATCCACGTTAAAAAAATTCTGTTAATGGCCGGCATAGATATGGTATTGCCTATCATTGACACCTTAGAGTTAGCAATTGCTGCAATGCATTAAAACGAGAAGAAATATAATCCTAATACGGCTACTTTTTTATCATGCTTTGTCGGCAAAACATCGCCGTTCAGGGCGGGGATATAAGGATGCTCTTGACTTTTTTTGCTCATAAAATACACTCTAAATCAGTAGTAAAGGTTTTAAATCTGTATCAGCGATAACCAAGCGATAATAGTAAAGTCTTAAACTCTGTTTTTTAGTTAAAAATAACCGTCGGATAGACGGGGCTAGTCTGTGAAGTGAACGGTGCAGTAATGTCGTCAGCAGCAGAAACCAGTGAGCAGTAGCGATGCCTACTCACTCTTAGGAAACTAGGAATCCCCTTCCTTCAGGTGGGGGAGGATGTCAAGGGTATACACCATTACTAATGGCCTATAAATACCTAGAATACCCAAGTTTACACTGCGATTGGTCTATTGCTGACCTTATAGTGGGCTATTTACACCGTGCTATTAGCTGCTGGCGATCTGAAGTTAGCTATTCGTGTAATAAATACCTCCATTCGAGATGTGACGTTAGCTTAGCACGGCATGCGATGAACTGTTTGAGGTATGCGATGGGCTGTTCGAGGTATGAAATCGGGTACTCACAGTATGAAGCTAGCCTTTCGCGGTATGAAGCTAGCTATTCATAGTAAGTGATGGACTGTTCATGGTGTGGAGTTGGCGAAGCAGGTTATGAATGAGGGTAGGCACACAAAATGTCTACCAATTTAAGACAGCACAGATGCTAGGCTTAACCTGAAACTGTCCCCCCCCTAAAGTAATAACCCTATTTAACTGCTCTAGCTTTATCAAGTTACCCCCAGAACCTGTGGATAACTCTGTGGACAAAGGAGTTATAGACACGCTAACTCTATAATTTTTAGCTAAGTTTCTTAGATTGTCCAAATTTTATACAATAGAATTCTATAATATAAAATCAATGACTTACAAGAAATTCCAGCATCATATTTAACAACCCATTGATAACTACTGGCTTTATATCCACTAATATTAATATGTGTATAAGCTATCAAGAGTCTTTGCCCTATATTTCATTGTCAAGTAAATAGATGACAAACCGTCACCTTAAATAAAAAACTAGCTTTTAAAAACAACTACCATAATCCAGCAATAATTCCTCACAGCCAAAAAATAGACGAGGATAATCTAAGCGTATTAATAACTTTAAACCGTATTCAAAAAATACGGCTAAAGTCAGCAAGCGACTGGCTGCTGCAAAAATACTCTGAGTCGTGTTTTCTGAACAGCGCCAAACAGCAGTAGTCCACCAAATGATAGGCAATAACAGCATCAAGTGTACATCATCCCAACTGGAGACCGTTAACAGACCCATTTTTGCTAACGTATCAGCGACATACAAACTAATATTTAATAAAATAAAAAAAGGCCAGAACACCCAGCGCAGCCATACACAACCCGTCCAAGCCGAAAATAAATAATTCGTTAAAGAGAGCTGCCCTGTGTTCTCTACGCACGCTGGCGCACTCAGAAACAATACCAGCAACATAGCGACAACTATCAAGAGCAACTCAACGGGGCTTGCCCAAGCCATTTCAGTAAAAAATAACCCTAAGGTATAAATGAACATAACTGCGCCTATTAGGTAGAAAAAGGATTCATGCTGGGCGTTTGTTAAAACTGGTTACCAACTTAAGGCGTCGCAGATACTAGGCTTAACCCTTAAACCTTCGCCCTTTGTCTGCTCTTAAGACAGCCCTGTCTAAAAGTGAACCATTAAGCTAAACTGTCCCGCTTTAAGTTGGTAGCCTTAAAACTCAATGCCCTGCTCTGCTTTAATGCCTTGCTGATAAGCATGTTTTATTTTTGTCATATCCGTTACGGTATCAGCCACGGCGATGACTTCGGGTGCGGCATTACGACCGGTCATAATCAAATGCAACCAAGGTGGTTTCTCATCACGTATAAAATCGGCCACTTCTTGACCAGTAATCCATTGATAACCACAGCAATAATTGATTTCATCCAATAACACTACGTCAAATTCTTCAGACAAAATCTTTTGTTTACTAAGCTCCCATATCGCTCGGCTGGTTTTAATATCTTGCTCAGGATTTTTAGTATCCCAAGTAAAGCCATCTCCTAAAGCATGCCATTCAATATTATCAAAACGCTGCGCCGCTTTTTGTTCGCCGGTTTGCCATTGACCTTTAATATACTGAATAACACAGACTTTCATATCCCAACCGGCGGCACGAAACACCATACCAAAGGCACTTGAAGATTTACCTTTACCTTCACCCGTATTCACTACAACCAATCCATGACGCCTATCTCTTGATTTCATAAGTTTTTCCGTAAGTCGACTCGTTTTCACGCTTTAGCGCCATTGCCATGCAATTAAGCAGGCTTGGAGTGCAATAGCTGAAGCGCTTGCTTTTTAAAACAGCTAAAGTTGTTTTACTCCAACATTAATAGCAATGACACTTAAACGCATAATAAAAGTTATTAATTTTGTATGAACGCATTGAGCACTTTCAATCTAAGCAAAGTTGCCCTATTCTTTACGTCATTCATTGTAACCTTAAAAAACGATTATGACCGAAGCAACTGTTTTATTTTCCAATGCCAAACACGTTATTCCCGGTGGCGTCAATTCACCGGTACGCTCTTTTAGCGGCGTAGGCGGTACACCTGTATTTATCGACCATGCCAGTGGCGCTTATATTTATGACCATAAACAAAAGCGCTATATTGATTATGTAGGCTCTTGGGGGCCTATGATTTTAGGCCATGCCCATCCTGAGGTTATAGCGGCGGTTAAACTGGCGGCCGATAAAGGCTTGAGTTTTGGTGCACCTACCGAAGTAGAAACCTTAATGGCCAATAAAGTCTGTGAGCTGATGCCCGCCATTGAAATGGTCAGAATGGTCAGCTCTGGTACTGAAGCCACCATGAGCGCAATACGTTTAGCGAGAGGTTATACTGGGCGTGATAAAATCGTTAAATTTGAAGGCTGTTATCACGGGCACTCTGATTCTCTATTAGTTAAAGCCGGTTCTGGCGCCTTAACCTTTGGCGTACCTAGTTCTCCTGGCGTACCGGCAACGGTTGCTGCTGATACCCTGACCTTAACTTACAATGATAGCGAATCAGTCATCGCCTTATTTGCTGAATTAGGCGAGCAAATTGCCTGTATTATCGTAGAGCCAGTCGCAGGTAATATGAACTGCATCCCTCCAGCTTCCGGCTTTCTGGAAACCTTACGGCTAGTGTGTGACCGTTATCAAAGTGTGTTAATTTTTGATGAAGTTATGACCGGCTTTAGAGTGGCTTTAAATGGTGCTCAAGGGCTTTATAACATTAAGCCCGATTTAACCACGCTAGGTAAAATCTTAGGGGGTGGCATGCCGGTAGGTGCCTTTGGTGGACAGCGAAAAATCATGGAATACCTTGCGCCTTTAGGACCTGTTTATCAAGCAGGCACCTTATCAGGTAATCCGATTGCTATCGCGGCTGGATTAAAAACCTTGGAACTTATTTCCCAAGCCGGCTTTTATGAATCAGTCAGTGCCAAAACTGAAAAATTAACCACTGGCTTAAAAAAACTCGCTGATCAAGCCGGCATCCCCTTGACTACCAACAATGTTGGTGCAATGTTTGGTCTATTTTTCAGTACAGAAACGCAAGTTGATAGTTTCGCCAAAGTGATGCAATGCGATCAAGATAGATTCAAACGTTTCTTTCATGCCATGCTTGAAAAGGGTATCTACTTAGCGCCCTCGGCTTTTGAAGCGGGTTTCGTTTCAGCCGCACACAGCGAGGCTGATCTGGATGAAACATTAGAGACAGCAGCGGCCATATTTAAGCATTTATAATTAAACACTTAGTGAAAGACGCTGAACTTAGGCTGATCCATCAATATAAAAAAAAGGCGCTTATCTTACTTTAAGCGCCTTTTGAGGGGTGACGACGGAGAGAACAATAACACAATAATAGATAGCAGTTGTTATGCCAATAGTTAAAGAAGCCTTTATTTACGGGCTATTATCCATAAAAAATGACGTAGTTACTTTATAGCTGTGATCAGTTACGCTCTATTTATGGGCAAAAAAACCTATCTATGCGCCCTTATTGTGCAAATCAGCCAGCCTTTTTTCAAAGAGAAGGTCTGAATAACAAGCAAAAATGGAGTGCAATAGCTTCAGCTATTGCCTTTTAAAACAGCTAAAGCTGTTTTACTCCAACTTAACGGCAGCAACTTAACTTAATGGCAGTGCTTTGTAGAGGGTGATTTAAGTTATTATGACTCGCTTAGTTTGGCGCCTAACTAAACGTTTCGGCATTTTGACAGCCTACTTTGAGGATCTTTAAAAATCAAACATATTGCCCTGCACACCAAGCCGACGACCACGCCCACTGAAAATTATAACCACCTAACCAACCACTGACATCCACCACTTCACCTATAAAATAAAGCCCTGGCACTTGCTTACTGGCCATCGTTTTAGAGGACAAGGCATCACAATCAACACCGCCTAAAGTAACCTCAGCGGTACGATAACCTTCCGTGGCATTGGGCTTGATCTGCCAACGCTGTAATTGCTGAGCAACTATCTGTATCTGGTGATCAGATAAATCAGGCAAGGTGCAACTTAATAACTCCTCGGGCAGAAAACAACTAAGTAAGCGCTTAGGCAAGTAGCTATCTAAGACTGTCTTTAAGGTGCTTTTTACCTTATCACGACGCTTTTCTTTCAAGGTAGCTACTAGATCTAGCTGTGGTAATAAATTAATTTCCAAGTCTTCACCCGCAAACCAATAAGACGACATTTGTAAGGCCACAGGACCACTCAGACCTCGATGCGTAAACAATAAGGCCGCAGTAAAAGACTGACGGTGATTGCTAATCGTACAAGGCACGGCAATCCCTGATAGCAAAGAAAACGTCTCCTTATCGTCTGGCTGCAAGGTTAACGGCACTAGGCCGGCTCGAGTAGGCACAATGGCAATACCAAATTGTTGCGCTATTTGATAGCCGAACGGTGTCGCCCCCATTTTTGGAATAGACAAGCCCCCCGTCGCGATCACTAAAGAAGCACTATTAAATACCCCCTGAGTAGTTTCAAGCATAAAACCATCAGCACAGTTTTTTATGCTATCTATCTGCGTATCTAGCTGCACCGTGACATGGACTGCCGCACATTCAGCCAGCAACATCGTCAAAATGTCTTTAGCGCTGTCATTGCAAAATAATTGCCCGTGCTCACGCTCATGAAAATTAATATGATGACGTTCAACTAAAGCCAAGAAATTCCATTGATTAAAACGACTCAAGGCTGACTTACAAAAATGGGCATTATTAGAAATAAAGTTTTCAGGCTCTACCGTGATATTGGTAAAATTACAGCGCCCCCCCCCTGACATAAGAATCTTTTTTCCCGGCTTGTTAGCATGATCAATGACCAATACCCGTCGTCCACGTTTACCTGCCTCAATCGCACACATCAAGCCTGACGCGCCCGCACCAACAATAACGACATCAGTTTTTATCATGAGCTATACCCACACAAAACGACTAAATCATAAGCTACTATTTTTAAATACACTGTTAAAACACCCATTCCATTAACTTGCCCTCGCTATTAACCACATCGTAGATGAAAATGAAATTCTAGCCGTCATGCCACCTACCGATAGGCATCACCCAAAATACCTCATGAGCTATCTTGTAGTTTAGCGTTTTTAGAGGCCGATGATTGAGTTTTTGCATGACATCATCAACAGGTCTGTCCGTTATAGTTAACATCTGGTTTTAAGTTAATCGCCATAGCAATAGCAATAGCAATAGACAGAAAGTAAACTATCAAATTAAACTACTAGCTGATTTACAGGTATTTATACGAATGATAATTTGTTAGTGACTTGCTATTATCGTTGCAACGTTAAGCCTCTGTGTTTTCCCCAGATCTTATCATAGCGCTCAAACAGGTCAAAACCACTATTTAGTAGTCGCTTAAAATAGCATATAGTATCCACTAATGTCTAATAAACCCATGCTCATCACTCAATTAAGGCTTAATGCCATTATTACGTCATGTCATTACTAAAAAAAGCTAACATTAGCTCAACTGCTTGGATGACAGCACTCATGATGAGTGTTGTTGGTGTTATATTTGGCCTCTATGTTTATACCGAAAAGTCGATTGACCTTGCCAATATGCAGCGACAAGCCGGTTTTCAAGTGGTCGCTCAGTTGCGTCAAAGTTCAGATGACTTAACCCAAATGGTCTGGCTCTATGTCATCACCGGAAACCCTCGCTACAAGCACTACTATCAAAACATACTAGATATTCGTAATGGCAAAATGGCTAGGCCGGAAGGCTATACCTATAGCTATTGGGATCTGGTCATCGCGGGTGATTTAGCGCCGCCACCAGAAAACGGCAAAGGTATTCCTCTAGTCGACCTGATGCAGCAGTCAGGCTTTACTGAGGATGAAGTCCGTCATCTGCTGGCTGCAAAAAATAATTCAGATACGCTGACTACGATTGAATTTGAGGCTATGACCTTAGTTGAAGCCGTTAGCCCAGAGACAGTAGACAAGCGAGCAGAGGCACGCCAACTGTTATTTAGCGATCGTTATTATCAGGCCAAGTCCAAGATTATGCAGCCCATTAACAACTTCTATCATCTGATGGATCAGCGTACGCTTAGCACTATCAATAACGCCATCGCCATGGCTCGTAATCATTCACACCCCTGCCACATAAACAGGCAATGGGGACACAAATAGCCCAGCCCGCCTATTAGCAATGACCTCCGCTAAATATCGCCAAGGTGAACATTGGCGTATCC
>Ga0214235_1000735_pt1 | contig 11327 bp, 15 predicted proteins | sample TroBogypolimnion_2_FD_153073 | JGI IMG/M metagenome (GOLD analysis project Ga0214235, IMG submission 153073) | Freshwater microbial communities from Trout Bog Lake, WI - 15JUL2008 hypolimnion | ecosystem: Environmental > Aquatic > Freshwater > Lake > Hypolimnion/Profundal zone ... | reverse complement strand
GCACCGTACGTTACGATTGGCTTAATCAATACCTCTTTGAATCGATTGATGAAGTTCAAGACTTTGCTACCGATTGGATGTGGACATACAATCATGAAAGACCGAACATGGGCTTAGGTGGAATTACGCCAAAGCAAAAACTAGCACTTGCAGTACCAGCTTCTACTTTTAGCTTAAGTTAAAAATGGGGGGATTACCAAGTCACTTGCCTACATCATTGGCGTGATGAATATGATTTTGCATGGGGTCGAGGCTCCAAATATTCTTCATACGAATACCCTTGGTGAAAATATCGCCGATATCCAAGAAAAAGACAGGGTTGATATTGTTCTAGCCAATCCACCTTTTGGGGGCAATGAAAGAATTGAGGTTCAAGAGAACTTCCCAATCCGCACAAGCGAGACAGCCTATCTATTTCTTCAGCACTTCATCAAGATCCTTAAGGCTGGTGGACGCTGTGGTGTAGTTATCAAAAATACCTTTTTAAGCAATACAGATAACGCCAGCGTAGCCATAAGAAAGCAGTTGCTTGAAGAATGTGATCTTTATGCTGTTCTTGAATTACCACAAGGAGCATTTACTGGTACTGGAGTGAAGACTGTTGTCCTGTTCTTTGAGAAGGGTAGACCTACTCAGAAGGTTTGGTACTACTCCCTTAATCTTGAGCGTAATTTAGGTAAGACAAATAGCCTGAATGAGAGTGACCTAGAGGAGTTCGTTAAATTCTCAACCAAGCAAGTGGATAGCGAAAATTCATGGTCTGTAAGCATTAACGATATTAATAAGACTACATGGGACTTAACTGCTAACAACCCCAATCGTAAAGATACTTCTGATAAGCGTACGCCTGAAGAGATCTTAGCCGAGATCGAGGAGTTAGATTTAGAGGCGGCTACTGCTATTGCGGCAATCAAGGAATTGCTGTGAGTTGGGTTGAGAGTAACTTGGGTGAAAGTTGCGAGTTATATCAACCGCAAACAATTACTACCAAAGATTTGATTGAGGATGGAAAGTATCTTGTCTATGGTGCCAATGGTGTTATCGGTAAGTACGATAAATACAATCATGAAGAGCCGCAACTACTTGTTACATGTCGAGGAGCAACATGTGGTTCCGTTAATATTTCCTCTCCTTTTTCTTGGATTAATGGAAATGCTATGGTTGTTAAGCCAAAGCATAAGGAAATAAGTGTTAGGTATCTTGAGTATTTTTTTAGGGGTGCCGTTGACCTAACAAAAGCAATTACGGGTGCGGCACAACCACAAATAACAAGACAATCCTTAAGTCCAATTGGATTCAAGTACCCGCAATTAATAACCCAACAAAAGATAGTTGCCAAACTTGACGCGATCTTTGCTGAGATTGACAAGGCTACTGCGGCGGCTGAGGCTAACGCTAAAAATGCTGAAGCACTATTTCAAAGTTACTTAACTGAAATTTTTGAGCGTGGTGGTGATGGATGGGTAGAGGCATCTCTACAGGAACTTTTGGATAAGAAGTGGATTATTAGCCATTTAGATGGAAATCATGGGAGTGACTATCCCCGCAAAGAGGAATTTATAAACTCTGGTATTCCTTATATTTCAGCAAATTGTTTAGATGGTGATCTTCTCAATATGGATAGGTGTAAATATCTATCCAAAGAGCGAGCATCAAGTTTGAGAAAGGGATTGGCAAAAAATGAGGATGTTTTATTCGCCCATAATGCAACCGTTGGTCCTGTTGCTATCTTGCAAACAAAAGAAAAGGTAGTGATTTTAGGGACTTCCTTAACTTATTATCGCTGTGATAAACAATATATTGAGCCTGAATATCTAGCAAACTATATGCGTTCGGCTAAGTTTAAGAATCAGTACCTATTAATTATGAGGCAGTCAACACGCAATCAAATACCAATAACTAAACAGCGTGAATTTTTCCATATCATTCCTCCATTAAAAGTTCAAAGAGAGTTATTAGGTAAATTTAATGTACTGTTGGAGATGAAATTTAAGTACGAGTCGAGTCTTATTAATAAAATTAAATCTTTGTCTGCATTAAAGAATTCAATCCTCCAGCAAGCCTTCAATGGTGAGTTAGTTAAGGACTAACAATGAACGAAGCCGATACCCGAGCGGAACTAATTGACCCTCAACTCAAAGCCTCAGGCTGGGGTGATGGCGAGAGTCGTGTTCATCGTGAGTACAACATCAATGCTGGTGAGATCCGTGCTGGTGGCATTCGTACTGGTCAGTTAAAGGCTGACTACATCCTCAGTTATAAGAATAGAAAACTCGCTGTAGTCGAGGCTAAGAGTGATGAGTTGGAGGTTGGTGAGGGAGTAGCCCAAGCCAAGGTGTACGCACAAAAACTCCAACTAGGCACAACTTACTCGGCTAACGGTAGGCATATTTACGAGATCTCTCTCCTGACGGGAATAGAGGGTCTAGTTGATTCGTTTCCAACTCCTGATGAACTTTGGCATAGAACCTTCGGCGATAGAAATGAGTGGCTCGAGAAGTTCAATGCAGTCCCGTTTGAAGACATCAACGGTACAAGGCAGGCTCGCTACTACCAAGAGATAGCCGTTAATAGGACTATGGAGGCAATAGCGGACAACAAGTCACGCATATTGCTTACATTGGCTACTGGTACAGGAAAGACCTTCATAGCCTTTCAGATCGCATGGAAACTATTTAATGCTAGGTGGAACTTACAAAGAGACGGCAAGCGTTCGCCACGAATCCTCTTCTTAGCCGATAGAAATATCTTAGCCAACCAAGCCTATCTAGACTTTAGTGCTTTCCCTGATGATGCTTTGGTTCGAATCAATCCAAGCCAAATTACTAAGCGTGGCGAGGTTCCCATGAACGGGAGCGTCTTCTTCACGATCTTTCAGACCTTCATGAGCGGTCCTGACGGTAACCCAAACTTCGGAGAGTATCCCCCCGACTTCTTTGATTTCATCATTGTTGATGAGTGCCATAGAGGCGGAGCCAATGATGAGAGTACATGGAGAGAGATCCTCGAGTACTTCAAACCTGCCGTGCATCTAGGTTTAACAGCCACTCCAAAGCGTGACGAGAATGTGGATACCTATAAGTACTTTGGTAACCCGATCTACACCTATAGCCTCAAAGAGGGCATTCAGGATGGCTTTTTAACTCCGTTTAAGGTGAAGCGTATTCAAACCACGATGGATGAATATGTTTACACCTCTGACGATGTAGTCACAGAGGGTGAAGTTGAAGAGGGCAAGGTCTATACAGAGAGTGACTTTAATAAGAAGATCGTCATCGAGGCTAGGGAGCGGAAAAGAGTTCAAGAACTCCTTAAGGCTATTAATCCAAATGAGAAGACGATTGTCTTTTGTGCCAACCAAGCCCATGCGGCAATGGTTAGAGACCTAATTAACCAAGAGTCTCCAGTAAAGAGACCTGACTACTGCGTTCGAGTAACTGCAAATGACGGTGCAATAGGTGATACCTACCTGCGTCAGTTTCAAGATAACGACAAGACCATCCCAACCATTCTCACTACGAGTCAGAAGTTAACGACTGGGGTAGATGCTCGCAATGTTAGGAATGTAGTCCTGATGAGACCCGTGAACTCGATGATTGAGTTCAAACAGATCATTGGTCGTGGAACTCGTCTATTTGAAGGTAAACACTACTTCACCATTATTGATTTCGTTAACGCCTATCACCTATTTAATGACCCTGATTGGGACGGAACACCTCTTGAGCCTGAGGTAACTAAGCCAAGAAATCCTAGAGAGCCAAAAGAACCAGTTGATGTAGTAGAGCGTCCAACTCGGATTAAGATTAAGTTAAGCGACGGCAAGGAGCGTGAGATCCAAAGCATGTCTTCCACGATGTTCTATGTTGATGGGAAGCCGATTAGTGCTGAGGAGTTCTTGCAACGCCTATTCAACACTCTAAAACTGCCTGAGTTGCTCGGTAGCGAAGAGTCATTGCGTAAGTTATGGTCTAGCCCTATAACCCGTAGAGAGTTGCTAGGACGCCTTGAGAGTGAGGGCTGTGCCAAGGCAGACCTAATCAAACTACAGGAGATGATTAGTGCTGAGAATAGTGACCTGTTCGATGTGCTTGAATACATTAGTTATGCCCGTAAGCCAATTAGCCGAGAAGACAGGGTTAAGGCTAACGAGACCAATATCTACGCTTTATTGAATACGAATCAAAAAGACTTCATTAGTTTTGTACTGCGTAACTATATTCAAGATGGTGTGGATGAATTGGATATTGCCAAACTCAGCACGATTATTAAGTCGAAGTACGGCGGCATTCCTGAGGCTGAGAAGGTCTTGGGAGATGTCGACCAAATTAATAAGGTGTTTATCGATTTCCAACGACACCTCTATGAACAGATGGTTGCCTAACCCAAGGTATATATGACAGAAGTAAAGAAGTCCCTATCTGCAACAATCAAAGAGGCACTCGCCAAGAAGCACGCTAGCCTGCATCCTGACTCAAAGAATTCCAATGAGGGTGGTGTTACAAAGAAGCGTACTGGACCACCAGCAGGGGCTGGTAAGGTCATGAAGAAGGCGGCTGGTAGGGGTAGATAGAGCAATATCACCCCTCAGGGAAATTTAAGTTATCTACGGCTATTTATAAATATTTCTTAGTCACGCTTAACCTGTTGGGCTTAATGGCAATAACTAGCAGTTAGCAATTCATACCCCCTAGTATTAGGTGGTCACTTCTCGAGTGCTTGATGGTAGCGTAGATGGTTAATTTAAATCATATAGGCTTACCTCATGAAGTTATCACCCCCACTAATACTCATGATCATTTCTTTAGTTGGTTTAACTGCCTGCGTCGCTACTACACCAGTTGGAGAAACGACCGAGAAAAGTAATTTAACTGCTGGGCAAGTTAGTCTCACACTTAAAAAAGGCATAACAACTCAAACTGAGGTTGTTGAGACATTTGGTGCTCCAAATTTAGTAACTCAAAACTCTGATGGTGAAGAGGTTTGGACATATCAAAAACATGCAACTGTTGCAAATGCAAGTTCAAATTCTACTTACGCCACGATTATTTTGGCAGGAGGATCCAGTAAAGCTTCGGGCTTTGAGCAGTCGAGTCGTACGATAACCCTGATTATCAAATTTAAAGAGGTTAAGGGTAAAAAGATCATCTCTGACTTTTCATCTAGGTACTCGTCATTTTGAAAAAGATACTTTCTCTTACTATTTGTGGAATGTTTGCTTTTTCAGGCTGTTCACCTGCTCCGATTCAACCCTTGAGAACACCACTAGAAATTCAAGCCATTCAATCTAAATCTTTCGACGCCAATAAAAAAGTTACTTTTAACGCTGTAATGTCCGTCCTGCAAGATTTGGGCTACATAGTAGGGTCAGCCAGTCTTGAGACGGGCTTTATAACTGCCGAGTCTCCACTCAAGCAGGAGGAGTCCTCAAGAGCAGGGTTCGATAAATTTGTGTGGGGAATTACCGTACACAATAAAACATTGGTGACTGTATCTATAGAAGAGTTAACTGCCAAGACCACTAAAGTTCGCCTAAACTTTTTAGTAAAGACTGCTGTGACATCGCCCAGCCCTAATGCTCGAGATGATATTCAGGTTACTGATCCAAAGGCATACGAAATTGCATTTGACAAAATTGGTGAAGCTATCTTTGTTAGGACGGCACAGAAATAATTTATGAATATTCAAATTATCCCAACAGTTCTTGCAACGATAGCGTGGGGTTGCTCCTTAAACATGTTGGTTTTTGGTGCTCATGCTATTAAAGAAGGTTGGAATGTTCCATCGGTAGCATTCATGAGTGCCCCCCGAATTCTTGGAAGGGTTGGTTGTTTTGTTCCATGTGTGTTGCAGCTTGGGCTGCTGGGTGGTGGTCTATCCCTATTGCTATAGGTGGGGGACTTCTATTTGCTGGTATATCAACCACAATCCTTAAGGAATCAACATTAACCACCTCATTAGGTCTTGGTCTTGTCTTTAATATTGCGGCTGTTCTATATCTTGTATTTATATAAAAAATGGTGGGTATACCCAGTTGAGCCAATTGATAAGCTAATAGGACATCCATGACCGAAGCAAAGAAAACTACACCATCAGAAATTAAAGAGCCAATTTCAAAAGATTTAGAAGAATTCTCATCAGTACCTGATGGTGAGGATTCGATCTTTAAGAACTCATCACCTCGTAGTAGGGAAATAATGAGGAGAGCGGTGATGGAGAAATTCCTAGAGGATCGGAAGTTAAAACTTTTAAATAATAATCAGGAGACTTCGGCAATACGGGAACATGAGGCGGAGACACCCGAGGACAACCTAAGGTCGGCACAACTACGAGTCGAAAAGATTTGCCAGCAAACAGCAAATGCTAAGGGTGATGCGTTATTGAGCAATCTTTTCAACATCAAGCCATTGCCAATAGTCAACGAGCCACCACCTACCAATAGTCAGGAGACATCAATGACACCCAACTGGGACGAGGAAACAGGTACACCGGAGGATAATCTCAAGGTGGGTCAGTTACGCCTTGCAAGATATCAACATCAATCAGAGCAGTTCAGAGAGCAATCAAAGGAGTCGCTATCAAAAAAGCAGGCTAACCAATACTTTGAATCAAAGGACTTTAAAGATGACGGTGCTACCAATGCTGGTGATAGATAATGACACAAGCCCAAACAGCACAGAATCCTATCTCCGAAGCGGCATTGCAGGTATACAGCAAGGAAGAGTTGCAGGCGATGTCTCCAGTTTCGAGAACGAATTTAGGGATAATGATCAATCGCAGATTGCAGGAGGGAAGACCTCCGACAGTAGCGGAGTTGCAGGGGATCAAGAAACTAGCGTCAACGGTCTTCAACCATCCAGCGTTCAAAGAGCCGTCCAAGGAATAGCCAACCTCAATGAAGGCGAATTGGAGAAGATAGTTCTTGCCCAAGAATTAAACTTGGTAGGGCTTTGAAGGGGGCTGTAACCTATATTCAATCAATGACCCGTTTTAAATGATTTAAGGTGTATAAGTGAATTTAATCAATTAATTTCGGAAAATCAAAATGCATACAGTCAGCGGAAATAGAGAGAGCAACGGTGGTAAACGGGAAGGTGCTGGTCGCAAGAGAGGTGCAGGTGCAATCAGAACTCAAGAGATTAGCAAAGCCTTCATCGAGACTAATCAAAAGACTCCGCTAGACATCATCTTAATTGCGATGACTCGTGCTCATAACGAAATGCAAGCACTTGACCCAAGTGATTCTCAGTATGCAGAACTCGAAACTAGAGCAGTCAACATGGCAGTCTTAGCGGCTCCCTACATTCATGCCAAACTAGCGAGTGTTACAGCGGCAGTTACAAGTGGCATTGAACTTATCGTCATAAGCGGAGTTCCTGAGCGGACTCACTAACTCTGACTTAGTGGGGGATCTAGGTTGTAAATGACCTAGAGTCCCCTTTCCTTGTGGCTGTTTGGCGGAAGTATCCTCTGCCTCAAGATCCCCAGCTATCTCAATTAGTTTTTAGTTGGGACAAGGACTGGGACATTTCCCCTCTAAAGAGGGGGGAATGTGTCCCGAATGTCCCGAAGGACAACTTGAATTTATATGTCCTAAAAGTGTCCCGACAGTAAAGTCAATACCACAATAGGTTTGCAGGTTTCATGGGACAACCTTGGGACAAGAATGGGACAGTTTCAATTTGGTAAAAGTCTGTCCCAAAAGCGTCCCAATGGGACAACATTTGCCCCGTTAGTAATTGCATTTATCGCCCATCATTTCACGACCTCTTTTAGTTAGTTTTCTACTTTGAGTAAGGCATCCATCGTGCATTAACTTTTTCACAGCCCTCTCAGCCTTCTTCTTACGACTACTCATTGCTGTGGGATCTAAAAGAGGTTCATTTGGCTTCATGAAATACTTATCTCCAAGTGTTTGGTATGGAGTATCGAACTTGATATTGAGTGCCTTCAGAAGATCTGTGTCTTGATACATTTGCGTATGCTCAATGCTTTCTGCCTCATCATCACTCATGATCTCAAACTTACTTGTTGTAACCTGTTTACCAAAGTTGTTGAATACACCGTCAAACTTATAGGTTAATAACCTAAGATTGATCGGATCAAATGGTAGTTGCCTAGCCTTTCCAATGCGAAGGGTGGCTTTATCCCCACTCTTCCATAGCGTAAGGTTGGTATCGATCTCATTCATTGCCGAACCACCGCCGTAAGGGATTAGATTATCTTCCGTGGCATTTTTTATTGGATGTGCCAAAATTAGAACGAATGGATTTCCTTTTAACTGAGTAAGCCTTCTTGCTGATTGAAAGTGTGAAAGCATTTCACCGTTGCCATTCATATCTCCATCGCCAAAATACGACTGGTTCGAGTCAACAAAGACGCCAACATACTCTGCGGTTGCCTGCTTTAACTGCTGGTCAATATTTTCCTTGAGGTCGTAAGGCATATTTACAACATCTACCATGGTCATATCAACTTCCAAGGCAACCAGTTTTAGCATCGTGTCAGATGTATTCTCTCCCGATAGAAGCAGTACACGACCCTTAACACTTCTCAGTCCACCAAGATTTGCTCCCTCAGTAATAGTCTTAATAAGGAGAGCCATTAAGGTTGTCTTCCCGTGATTGTTCCTAGCGGTGAGGGTGTACTCATAACCCTTAACTAGGATGTCCTCAAGAATGAAGAAGGGCGGCTCAAGATTACCAGCAAGTAATGTGGCTGGCATTGGCGTGAGATTCGGAAGATTCAACTGTCGTTTTGCTTCAACCTCGAGCAAGGCTTTCCCTGAATTAAGCATGATTCACCTCATTGAACAGGATGATTAACTTCTGACCCTCAAGCCTCAAAATATCAATCTCATCGTCCTCAAGACCAATAGTCATTAATCTCTCGAGGAGCAAGGCGACACTACTTATTGATTCACCACCGAGTTCGCAGATCTGCCTTGGAGACCATTTGCGTTTAGTCGCTCTGATGTGGATTGGAAGGTCTGTCTTCTCATAGAAATCACTTGCAGTAAGACCAACTGACTCCATGATCGCAATGCCGCCGCAATGCTGTGAATGACACTTCACTACAAAAGTGTCACCTTTCTCTGAGACTGACATTGATGGGTGCTTGTCATCATGGGCTGGACAGCAGGCTACCCACTCTCCATTACCAACCTGCTTTACCTTATCTAGTCTTGAGAGGAAGTTCTCGATCGGGGTCATTTGGATGCCTCTACACCTTCTGTCAGGAAGAACACTCCTGAGCGATGTTTTGCATGACCTGAAGTTGCTAGGGCTATAAGAGGAATACCAGCCTCTGTATTGGGCTCAAAGCCCTCAACAAATACCATTGACTCTGACTGGCGGATTACTTTGTGTGGCGTCCATTTGAATGAGCCACCTTGCTTACTTACTGTCCAAAGTTCTTTTATGCGTTTCATTTTTATCTTCCGAAGTGATTCCTATGGGCGTGTTTATTCAGTAAATGCCATAAAGACATCTCATAAGTTGTTTCTTAATTAATTAAAGAGACTTCAAGTATTGACGGAGTTCGCCAACATTCCAGCCGACCATGTTTGGGGCTAGCTTCTTGTTCTGCGGAAACTCTCCAGCATTCATCAGTCGATAGACAGTAACTGCGGTGCAGTCGCCTAGGAGTGAGCAGACGGTCTTCATGCGGACGAAAGCCTCATCAGGTAGATCTACGAAGTTAGATCGTGGTGTAGGCTTGTAGATAGCCTTCTTGCGTGGTTTGATTGCTACTGCTAAGTTAGTTGTGTTCATCTTGGTAATTCCTCTTCTTTGGAGGTATGATTACCGTGCCTCTGTGGCTTGGTAACCCTCCGGGTTTATCAATAGACCTCAATAGTTTGTAGCTACTGGGGTCTTTCTATTTGTGCTTCCAATCCCTTATTCGCCTGTCATGTATTGCAAGATACAGGCAATTATTTTTATAACGGGTAAAGCGGATTACTCGCCAACAACCCCACGATATAGCGACTTCTATTTGTAACGGGTACTGTCTCTTACTTGCAATAACTCAACAATAAAGTCACTTTTATTTGTAACGGGGACTCAATACCTAATTGCCTCCCTCTACTAGTTGTCAGTCATGAGTATTAATTAATTTAGGTTGACTTTAAGATGACTTAGGCAATCTTTATGGCTAGTTGTTCAGGGTTTGGGTGGTAATAGCGTTTCAGCATAGCGAGGCTTTTATGACCTGATACCGCAGATAGTTCAATGAGGTTTGGCAGTTTTTCTGCTAGGCGAGTGATGGCAGTATGCCTAAGATCATGAATGCGTAAGTCGAGCAATTCAGCACGCTCTCTCGCTCGTTTAAAGTTGTTTTCAAGTGCCGCAAAGTTAATGGGCAATACTCTGCCATCAATGCTTCTAGGGAGTGCTTGTAGAGTCTCTATTGCCCTTGTAGATAGCGGAACCGTTCTAGATTCGCCATTCTTGGTCAGTAGGATAAATGCCGTCCTTTTGTGAATGTCTATGTTTATCCACTTAAGTCCCAAGAGTTCGCCTCTACGCATGGCAGTCTCCAGTGCAAGAATTACAAACGGGCGGGTATAGATATTGCGGTTTGCTTTGGGTTCGCAGGCATACAGTAATTTCCGCTCTTCTTCATAAGTGAGAATGCGATTTCTGCCTTGAGGTGAGGGAGGCTTACGAACCAGTAGGACAGGATTGGCAATATTAATATCCCACTCTCGCCTTGCGTGATTAATGATCGAGGAAAAGTAGGCAAGTTCCCTGATGACTGTGCCTGCACTTACCTCCTTTAAACGCTCATCACGATATTTGGCTATCAGACTGCTATTGAGTAAAAGGGTATTGACCTTGGCAATCGGTCTTCTCATGATGGCTTTGAGGCGAATGGTGTCAGCACCTGCTCCACGCATGGTTGGAGTCACTTCTCGCAGATACCGCTCGATGAGTTCCCCAAAGGTCGTCTTTTGGGCTTGGTGGGTATTGGTATAAGTTCCCTTGTCCCATTCCACCTCAATACTTCTTGCCCAGCGTTCAGCATCTTCTTTGGACTGAAAGGTTTTAACTAAAGACTGTTCGCCTTTACGGGAAATGCGGGCTTGCCATTTGTTACTTCTAAATCGGATTGATGCCATTTCTTATCCTTCATTTGGACAAGATTTGGACAAGACTAAAAGTTACATGTGCGGGGTGCCAGTTTGATTAGCGTTCACTAACCTACTTTCCAATCCCCAGACTTCCCACCACTCTTTTCGAGTAGCTTGATATCGCTCATGACCATAGCTCTATCAACAGCTTTGCACATGTCATAAATGGTGAGGAGGGCGACTTGGACCGCGGTAA
>Ga0214235_1000726_pt1 | contig 11475 bp, 10 predicted proteins | sample TroBogypolimnion_2_FD_153073 | JGI IMG/M metagenome (GOLD analysis project Ga0214235, IMG submission 153073) | Freshwater microbial communities from Trout Bog Lake, WI - 15JUL2008 hypolimnion | ecosystem: Environmental > Aquatic > Freshwater > Lake > Hypolimnion/Profundal zone ... | reverse complement strand
CTATTTTTGGCCTCTATTTTCTCCAGATTTCCGCCTAGCTCGGAATGACTCGATACCTTAATCTATTCCTACCCGAATGCATTTTGCCTATACAATCAAGTAGGGGCTAGGTAAAATGGCATGAGAGTGTTTTCGCATAGCCTACTTCATGTTGAATTAGGCGCCATATTTACTATGCATTGGGAAATAGCATGCTGTTAATGATAGATAACTACGATTCATTCACCTATAACTTGGTCCAGTATTTGGCTGAGTTAGGTCAAGAAGTGCAGGTGTATCGTAATGATGAGATTGATTTAGCTAAAGTTGCTGCCCTAAAACCTACGCATATTGTCATATCACCTGGTCCATGCACCCCAAACGAGGCCGGCATTAGCGTGCCTTTAATTAAAGAGTTTGCTGGAAAAATTCCTTTGCTGGGGGTATGCCTTGGTCATCAGAGTATAGGCCAGGCCTTTGGTGGGAATATTGTGCATGCCAAGCAACTGATGCATGGCAAAACGTCCTTAATTCATCATCATAATTTCGGTGTTTTCAGAGATTTGCCGAATCCATTTACTGCGACTCGCTATCATTCATTAGTGATTGAAAAAGATACCTTGCCGGATTGTTTGGAAATTACAGCTTGGACTGATGATGGTGAAATTATGGGAGTGCGCCATAGAACTTTGCGTGTTGAAGGCGTGCAGTTTCACCCAGAATCGATACTGACCGAACATGGACATGCCTTGTTAAATAATTTCTTGAAAGAGTAATCGGGTGTCGTATTCACAACTCCTTAATCAAGTGGTCAATGGCGATGATTTAAGCCATGATTCTATGTTGAGCATCATGCACCAGGTCATGGCCGGCGAGTTAACCCAAGCTCAAATTGCAGCTTTGCTCGTGGCACTGCGAATTAAAGGTGAAACGGTGGATGAGATTTCTGCCGCTGCGACTGTGATGCGTGAGCTGTCAGCCAAAGTCCATATTACCGATCGAAGCCACCTAATAGATACCTGTGGTACCGGTGGTGATGGCATTCAAACTTTTAATGTGTCGACCGCCTGTGCGTTTGTGGCAGCCGCGGCAGGGGCAAAGGTCGCTAAACACGGTGGCCGATCAGTGTCATCTAGCTGTGGAAGTGCCGACGTTCTTGAAGCCTTAGGGGTCAATGTTCAACAAACTGCGGCGCAGGTAGCGCATTGCGTTGATAAGATAGGGTTAGGTTTCATGTTCGCGCCTAATCATCATAGTGCGATGAAGCATTCTGCATCGGTACGTCGTGAGCTAGGTGTGCGAACCCTATTTAATTTACTTGGTCCTCTGACTAATCCAGCAAATGCCAATCGACAACTACTGGGTGTGTTCTCCTCCGCCTTAACGGGTAAGTTAGCCCATGTATTGCAGCAGCTTGGCAGTGAGCATGTGATGGTCGTGTGTGGTGCTGATGGGATGGATGAGCTTTCATTTTCTGGGGATAGCTTTGTAGCTGAACTTAAAAATAATGAGATCAAAGAGTACATCATCAACCCACAACAATTTGGTTTGGAGCTACATGCACTGTCTACTATTCAGGTAAGAAACGCTGAGGAATCTAAGGCGATGTTGCTGGGTGTGTTAACAGGCAAAATGGGGCCAGCAAGAGACATCGTTTTACTGAATGCAGGGGCTGCTATATACGTGGCTGACTTGGCCCCTGATTTAGCGCAGGGTATTACCATCGCGGCCAGCATGCTAGATAGCGGCAATGCGCTTCAAAAGTTAAATCAGTTAATCACAATGACTAACGCATGAGCGCCACATTAAAGATGTTAGCTAATGTTTTAATAATGCTGTTGGCGTAGCGCACATAATATCAATTACTTATAGACCAAAAATCATGTCAGATATACTTAATAAAATTATTGCCACTAAGGTACAAGAAGTTGCGGCAGCAAAAATTATCAAGCCATTAGCGCAGATTAAGGCTGAAGCTGAAGCGGCAGTGATTAATAATCCAGTGCGTGATTTTATTGCTAGCATACGTCTAAAAATAGCCCAAAATCAATCAGCGGTGATCGCTGAAATTAAAAAGGCTAGCCCATCAAAAGGTGTGATTCGCGCTGATTTTAAACCAGAAGAAATTGCACAGAGCTACGCTGCTGGAGGCGCTGCATGTTTGTCAGTGCTCACTGACATCGAGTATTTTCAGGGTTCAGTCGAATACCTGAAACAAGCCCGTGCTGCCTGTAGCCTCCCAGTGTTGCGTAAAGATTTTATGATTGACGTTTATCAAGTCTATGAAGCGCGTGCCATGGGTGCAGATTGTATTTTGCTGATTGCGGCCGCCATTGATCTTCCGAAGATGCGTGAGCTGGAGCAAGTGGCCCATAGTTTGGGAATGGCCGTATTGGTGGAAGTGCATAACGGTGAAGAGCTGGATTTAGCCCTACAATTAAATACGTCTTTGCTGGGCATTAATAACCGTAATCTACGTACCTTTGAGGTGACGCTGGAAACTACCTTGCAATTACTGGCACGTATCCCACCCCATAAAATCGTCGTGACTGAATCGGGTATTTTTAGTGTGCAAGATGTGGCGCTGATGCGTCAAAATAATGTACATACATTTTTGGTCGGCGAGGCGTTTATGCGTCAAGCTGAGCCGGGTGTTGAATTAGCAAAAGTCTTTGCTTAAGACTTAAGAAAAAATAAGGAATTGATCATGAGCTATCCCTACAACCGCCCACGTCGTATGCGTAAAGATGAATTTACACGTCGATTAATGCGTGAAAATGTGCTGACCTGTAATGATTTAATCTACCCAGTATTTGTGTTGGATGGCTTCAATCGCTTAGAAGAAGTCGCTTCTATGCCTGGCGTTAAACGTCAAAGTATTGATCTGTTGTTAAAAACGGCCGCCGAGTGCGTGGTGCTTGGTATTCCAGCTGTCGCTTTATTTCCAGTGGTTGATGCTCAATTTAAAAGCCTAGACGCAGCAGAAGCTTATAACCCTGATGGGCTAGTGCAACGTGCAGTGGTTGCATTGAAAGCGGCTTTTCCAGAGTTGTGTGTGATTACGGATGTGGCTTTGGATCCCTATACTATCCATGGCCAAGATGGCCTCATTGACGATACTGGTTATGTGCTTAATGATGAAACCATCGAAGTGTTGGTGAAACAAGCGGTTTCTCACGCTAATGCAGGAGCTGATATCGTGGCGCCCTCAGATATGATGGATGGCCGTATCGGTCAAATCCGAGAGGCTCTAGAAAGTACACGAAATATTCATACTAAAATTTTAGCTTATTCCGCTAAGTACGCTTCAGCATTTTATGGCCCATTTCGTGACGCGGTAGGCTCGGCGGCCAATCTAGGTAAGGGAAATAAATATACTTACCAAATGGACCCCGCCAACAGTGATGAAGCGCTGCAAGAAGTAGCGCAGGACATTGACGAGGGTGCTGATATGGTGATGGTCAAACCGGGCATGCCCTATTTGGATATCGTCCGTCGGGTAAAAGATAAATTCGGCGTGCCGACTTTTGCTTATCAGGTCAGCGGTGAATATGCCATGCTCAAAGCAGCGGCACAAAATGGCTGGTTAGATGAAGAGGCCAGCGTTATGGAAAGTTTATTGGCTTTTAAGCGTGCTGGCGCTGACGCTATTTTGACTTACTACGCGATGGATGCTGCACGTTGGCTACGTAGTACTTAAATCATTACTTTAGTAAGGCAATTAAGCCGTTAATATCCAGACGCTCCAGCGGGTTTTCATCGGTAGGGCGTCGGTTCGCCACCCTGATATCATCTACCATAAAAATACTTAAGTGAATTAAACCGCTATCCGTTTCCAGGGTAAGCTTAGGTACTGTTTTGCGATGATCACCCTTCTTATCGCGCTTAGTGTCTTGCGCCACCCGGTAAGATTTTTCACCCGTTTCAAAGGGAATTTGCTGATTATGCAAAAACATTTCCACGTCTTTAGCGCTATCTGTAAATAGGTGGATATGTGTTTCAGCCAGCAATCCCGCCGTGCCATCTAACACTGCGCCGGTTAAATAGGGATTAAATTTTTCCAGTAACTGCATTGTGAATAAGGATTTTTTTCGTAGTTCAAGTAAGTTAGCTTGCTGTGTTTCGCCTAGAAATAGCGCATTGTGAAGTTTTAGTGCTGCTTCAACTTCGGCATTAGATGGTAGCGTGCTATTTTCACCCGCCCCTAATTGCCGACCCGCTTTTTTTTTGGCATACGCGAAATCGGAAATCCCCTCCTCCGCCATCATACGGGCTGCGACTTGGGCAATCATGCTTCGTATCTGTTGTGAATTATCTTTAGCCATCACTTATTCATTACCATGTCGCACACATTGAACGTGCTGCTTGGATTTTCGGGTACTAATCTAAGGTTTAACGGGTTGTAATATGTGCTGTGCTTGACCAAGCAACGAATCTGTTACGCTAGTCTCATTGCCAGGCTGCTGCCCAGCAACCTCAGATGGTGGTGTTTCATGATAGAAATACTCATAGACTGAATTTTCATCATTATCAGAGCGCAAGCCTGTTGTTCGATTAATTTTAATGGCCATGACGCCGTCGGGTATCGGCATCTCAACCACAGGCTCGCTACGAAGTGCGGTCGCCATATATTTCATCCAGATAGGCAGTGCCGCGGCAGCACCTGTTTCATTCCGCCCTAAGGTTTGTGGCTTATCAAATCCTATCCAAGCCACTGCCACTTGTTTCGGCGTATAACCGTTAAACCAAGCATCAATATGGTCGTTGGTCGTGCCAGTTTTACCTGCTAAATCAGAGCGTCCAAGTTCCAGCGCGCGGGTAGCAGTCCCTCGCCGCACAACCTCTTGTAACATAGAGTTCATGATAAAGGCATTACGAGCATCGATGACACGAGGCGCGTCAGTGCCAGCAACGATGGGCTTGGTTTGTGACAGGACTTTACCGTCCTTATCAACAATTTTGGCGATTAAATTAGGTTGTATTAAATAACCGCCATTGGCGAACACTGCATAAGCGGTGGCCATTTTCCATGGGGTAGTCGAACCTGCCCCAAGTGCCATGGTTAAATAAGGGGGATGGTCTTTAGCTTCAAAACCAAAGCGAGTAATGTAGTCTTGTGCATAGCTTACCCCGATGGATTGCAGCACGCGAATGGCCACTAAATTCACTGAGTGAGCCAAGGCTTGCCTTAGGCTAATGGGCCCTTCAAACGTATTTTCATAGTTCTGTGGTGACCACTCCTTGCTGCCCGTTTGTGCTGCAGTGAGATTGAGTGGCGCATCTTCAACAATACTTGCTGGCGTATATCCTTTTTCTAAAGCGGCTGAGTAGATAAACGGCTTAAAGCCTGACCCAGGTTGACGCCAAGCTTGAGTCACATGGTTGAATTTATTGCGATTAAAATCAAAACCACCGACTAGGGCCCGTACGGCACCATTTTCAGGATCAAGCGCAACCAAGGCAGCTTCAACCTGGGGCAGCTGCACAATGCGCCAGCTATCATTTTGTTTTAATACGCGAATCAGAGCCCCTATTTTTAATGTACGTTTGGCGGGGTCTTTTTCATACAGGGCTTTCTGTGCGAATTGAAGACCGTCGCCAACGATTTCAATTTCCTCACCACTTCTAACTAGTGCTCGCACTGCTTTGGGTGTTATTTTAGTAATTACAGCTGGCATAAAACCATTAAATTCTTCAGTTTCATCCAACACATTTTCGATCGTAGTCTTCTGATCAGAGTCGTCTAGCCCCGCAATATTCAAAAGCTTTTCTGGGCCGCGATAGCCGTGGCGTATATCGTAGTCGAGAACACCTTGTCTGATAGCGGCATTCGCAGCCTCTTGATTGGCTTTGCGTATGGTGGTGTATACCTTGATGCCGCTGTTATAAATTGCCTCTTGATACTTATCAAAGAGGTTTGCACGCACAATTTCGGCTACATAGTCAGCCGCCAAGTCTCGTGATTGTTTTGAATCCTTAAAATGCAACGTTTGTTTTAATGCGGTTTGATAGGCCTTGTCTTCGATAAATCCATAGAGGTACATGTCATGCAGTACTTGTTTTTGTCGTGTGATTGCACGCTTAGGATTTACAAATGGATTGTAAGCAGATGGTGCCTTTGGCAACCCTGCCAGTACTGCAGTTTCAGCAAGGGTTAGTTTGTCGAGAGGCTTGCCGTAATAGACCTGTGCAGCAGCAGCGAACCCATAAGCGCGCTGACCAAGATAAATTTGGTTTATATAGAGTTCAAGAATTTTTTCTTTGCTGAGGCTATGCTCTATTTTAATAGCGAGTAAGGCTTCATTAATTTTGCGTTTGAAATTACGGTCGCTTGATAAAAAGAAATTACGTGCCACTTGCATGGTGATCGTGCTGGCACCTTCTTTTGCACCTCCAAGAAGATTGGTGACTGCGGCGCGCATTACACCTTGTAAATCAACACCATTATGTTGGTAGAAACGGCGGTCTTCAATAGCAATCACCGCGTTCTTCATGTTTTTCGGCACATTCTCAATTTTGACGTAGGCGCGATGCTCTTCACCAAACTCGCTAATTAAATAACCATCTTCTGAATAAACCCGTAATGGTAGTTTAGGGTTGTAGTCCGTTAAGGTGTCGAGTGAGGGTAGCGTAGGGTAAATCAGCACAGTAGCAATACACACCAAAGCCACAACAGATAGAGTGCCCACAGTGATTGCCAGTAATAGGTAATGCCACCATTTAGTTGGATTCATGGAAATATGATTTCGCTATTGATAATGAGTTTGAAACATTATAAATTGGTATGGGTGTGTATGCGAAAAAACCATGAAATAAAACCAGAGAATTGATTTTTTTCGCCCTGTAAAATGACGGATTGATATTACTTAACCGTTCCTTCTGTGCAGAATGACCTATTCTGAGGGATTAAAATAGGCAAAATCTGACAACGTGATGAGAATGTCATAAAATGTCTAAGAGGAGAATGATGAGCTTTGCATGAGCTAACCTTTAAGTAAATAAAACTTAAAGCTAGGCTAAATGCATTGCGCATTAAAAAATTAAGGTAAATATAATTGAACAATATCTATTTTATCGGCCTAATGGGCGCTGGAAAAACTACGATTGGCCGTTTACTTGCCAAGCAAATGGGACTGAATTTTTATGATTCCGATTTTGAAATCGAACGTAAAACGGGCGTTAAAATTCCATTAATCTTTGAGCTGGAAGGCGAAGAAGGTTTCCGTAAGCGTGAAGCGGCTATTATTGAAGAGTTGAGCCAATTGCACCCAATTGTCATGGCTACCGGTGGTGGCGCTGTGTTACTGGCAGATAATCAACGCTTCCTTAAGGGCAATGGCAAAGTGATTTACCTGCGTGCTAGTGTCAATGACTTGTGGCATCGCACCCGCAATGATAAAACACGCCCATTATTACAAGGCGGTAATCTGCGACAAAAGCTAGAGGAGTTGCACCATGAGCGTGATCCTATTTATACCAAGCTGGCAGATTTTATTGTAGATACAGGGGTGCAGTCAGCGGCTGAAATTACCAATGAAATTGAGCATCTGCTCAATCAACAAAATCTAGCGGCCAACTGTGCGTCAGCCAATCCACCACAACAATCAAACGCGTCTTAAATATGAAAACACTTAAAGTAGAGCTCGCTGGTAGAAGTTACCCCATTCATATCGGCCGCAATTTGCTGTCTGACGCAAGTTTAATTTTGCCTTACCTTAAACGCAAGCAGGTTGCCGTGGTGACTAACACCACAGTGGCCCCTCTTTATTTAGAGCAGTTGACTCGCGGTTTAGAGGCAGCTGGCGTCAAGGTGCTATCCATTATTTTGCCCGATGGTGAAGCGTATAAGAACACGCAAACGTTGAATACTATTTATGATGCGTTGTTAGAGAATCGTTGTGAACGCAGTACTACCCTAATTGCGTTGGGCGGCGGTGTGATTGGTGATCTAACTGGGTATGCAGCTGCAACCTATTTGCGTGGTGTTCCTTTTATTCAAATCCCGACTACGTTGCTGTCGCAGGTGGATTCTTCAGTGGGCGGAAAAACAGGCATCAATCACCCGTTAGGTAAAAATATGATTGGGGCTTTTTATCAGCCTCAGTTAGTGTTGGCTGACATCGATACATTAAAGACTTTACCCCCACGAGAGTTTTCAGCGGGCATGGCTGAAGTGATTAAATACGGGTTAATGCGCGACACTAAATTCTTTGATTGGCTAGAACACAATCTTGCGTCCCTTATGGTACAGGATGAAGAAGCTTTAAGTTACGCCATTTACCGTTCCTGCCAAAATAAGGCGGAACTGGTGGCGCTAGACGAACGCGAGCAAGGGGATCGCGCCCTCCTGAATTTAGGCCACACCTTCGGTCATGCTATTGAGAACGCGATGGGTTATGGGGTTTGGTTGCATGGTGAGGCAGTAGCGGCTGGCACTATATTAGCCGCAGACCTATCCAGACGATTGGGCTGGTTGACTGCAACCGACTCAGCACGGGTTGCCGCCATTCTGCAAGCCGCTAATCTACCTATTGTCGCACCCAATCTAGGCGTGGAGCGTTACCTCGATTTAATGGGTCACGATAAGAAGGTCGAAGACGGAAAAATTAGATTAGTGTTGCAGCAAGGCATCGGCAAAGCGGTGATCAGTAGTGATTACGCAGCCGATCAATTAAGAGATACCTTACTCACTACTTGTGATTAAAAACCTTGCCTATCTAAAGATTCCGATAGACTGCACCTTACGATCAATTTAAGAATAAGCATTTTCCTGACTATGAAACCACTTGCTCTCTACGCTGCTCACCCCGATCAATCGTTCGGACGTCAATTTGACGAGCCGCCCTCTAGTACACGTAATGCTTTTCAGCGTGATCGTGACCGCATCGTCCACTCTACGGCATTTCGCCGCTTAGAATATAAAACGCAGGTATTTGTGAATCATGAGGGTGATCTATTTCGCACTCGTTTAACCCATAGCTTGGAAGTGGCCCAGTTAGCAAGAGGTATTGCACGCACCCTGCAATTACATGAAGACCTTACCGAAGCCATTGCGTTGGCCCATGATCTTGGACATACGCCTTTCGGCCATGCTGGGCAGGATGCGCTAAATGCTTGTATGCGCGACTTTGGCGGGTTCGAACATAATCTTCAGTCGCTGCGTGTGGTTGAAAGGTTAGAGTTGCGTTATGCGGAATTTGACGGCTTAAACCTAAGCTTTGAAGTACGTGAAGGCATTCTTAAGCACTGTTCGATTAAAAATGCCAAATTGCTAGGTGAGGTTGGTCACCGCTTTTTAGATAAAACGCAGCCAAGCTTAGAAGCACAGTTGACTAACTACGCAGATGAGATTGCCTACAATAATCACGATATTGATGATGGCCTGCGTTCAGGCTTAATTACTATTGATCAATTATCTCAAGTGGAGTTGTTCGCACAAAACCTAGGTATTGTTAAAAGTAAATATCCCAAGCTTGAGCAGAAGCGACTGATACATGAAACAGTGCGGCGCATGATTAATACGCTAGTGGTCGATTTATGTACCTATAGCGCAAACAATATAAAGCAGCATCAACCGACAAGTATTGCAGAGATTCGTCAACTACCAGAGTTGGTAGGCTTTAGTGGTGACATTGCCAAGCAAAACCAAGAGCTTAAGCAATTTTTACGTAAAAATCTTTATCACCATTACAAAGTTAATCGCATGAGTAATAAGGCTTCTCGCATCGTGCATGAATTATTCTCAGCCTTTTATGACAATATAGGTTTGCTTCCCGATGAGTTTCAAGCTTATGCGGAAATCGATAAAGCGCGGGCCGTGGCTGACTACATTGCGGGCATGACCGATCGCTTTGCTATCCGTGAGCATCGTAAGTTATTTACTGTGGAAGAAAATTTGTAAGCGCTTTTAAGGTAAGAAACGTGATGTTAAGTCTTGAACCTGGCTATGCAACAGCCACTAAAGCTAGGCAATAGTCCAATCAAAGATTGAATGTTGCAAAATTACAACAAATGTAATTAATTGTGACAAAAATACCAAATAATAGTTGTTTAGCTGAAATCGTTTCGGCATACTACCCACATCTTCTTGATGAAATCATTCATTAAGGAAGTTGCAAAAATGCTTCATCTAACTATTTGTTAGTAATGACAAAGTCAAGGTGAGGTAATTTAGAAACAAAAATAGCAATTCAAACTTTGGAGATTTATATGAATAATCAAATTAAATTAGCAGTGGCAGCAGCTTTATTAGCAGCAGCTTCAAGCGCAAACGCTGGTATTTCAATTCCAGCTGGTGATTGGACTTTAGACATCGGTGGTGTTGTAAACGCGTTTTACACATCAACAAAAACACCAGGTTCTTCAGCTTCTTCTAATATCGGTACTGGCTTATTGCCAAACGTATTAGCTGTTTCAGGTACAACACGTCAAAATGACTTAGACGTTACTTTCGTTATTGCGATTGATCCAGGTGGCTACACAAACCGTAATTTAGGTACAGCTCTTGGTCAAGGTGCTCAAGAGAATCGTCAAGCATTCTTCACTTTCGGTGATAAATCATGGGGTACTGTTAAGATTGGTAAAGATCTAGGCATTTTTGCTTCAGACGCTATCTTAAACGACATGACATTATTGGGCGTAGGTAATGGCGCTCCAGGTCAAGCTGGATCAACTTTAACAACTACACTAGGTGGTATCGGTAGTGGTTACTTGTACGCTGACTGGAAAGAGCAAATTGCTTACACAACACCAAACATGAATGGCTTTCAAGCTACTGTTGGTGTAACACAAGCTTATGATGCTGTTGGTACTGCTGGTGTAGGCGGCGGTGTAGGTTCTGCTAACACTGGTGGTTCACAACCAGCATTTGAAGGTAAAGCTTCTTATGATTTCGCTGCTGATGCTGTAAAAGGTAAAGTATGGGTTTCTGGTTTCAGCCAAAAAATCCAAGGCGCAACATTTGTCCCAAGTAGTGGTACAACAACAGTTGGTAATCTTGGTGGTTCACAAACTGCTAACGTAGCTGATATCGGTGTTAATCTTAATGCGGCCGGCTTTGGCTTGACTGGTTACTACTACGGTGGTTCTGGTGTTGGTGCAATTGGTATGTTGTCAAACGGTTTATCTAAAACTGGTGAAAAACGTGATTCTAACGGTGGTTATGTTCAAGCTACTTATGTACTTCCAACTGCAACTAAATTGGGCGTAGCATGGGGCGAGAGCAAGATTGATAACGGTTCTGGCGATGCAGCTGCATACGCTTACAAGAACGAGCGTTGGACAGTTGGTGCTTACCACCCACTTACAAAACACGTAAACTTAGTAGCTGAATACAACAACGAAAAAGTAACTACTAGTGGTACTGAAGTAACAACTAACACTGTTTCTTTAGGCGGTATCTTATTCTTCTAGTCTGACGCAGGGTTTACCCTGCTTTAGTTAGATTTATAATTAAAAACGGCATCTTCGGGTGCCGTTTTTTTATCCATACAATAT
>Ga0214235_1000722_pt1 | contig 11505 bp, 13 predicted proteins | sample TroBogypolimnion_2_FD_153073 | JGI IMG/M metagenome (GOLD analysis project Ga0214235, IMG submission 153073) | Freshwater microbial communities from Trout Bog Lake, WI - 15JUL2008 hypolimnion | ecosystem: Environmental > Aquatic > Freshwater > Lake > Hypolimnion/Profundal zone ... | reverse complement strand
GCTTCCAGATCAAACCAAATGCCACAAGCAATCCAGCAAGCACCATCCCGCTAATCACAAGGTAACCTAAATTCTTACCCCAGGTGGCCAAAATCGCACCACCAAGAATGAGTCCTACGCCACCAAGTAGATTGTTACCGGCTAGACCGACGAAGCGATCAAGCAAGACCATGGCAAAACTTAACCGTAATTTGGGGGTAGCATGATCAAGATCAATTGAGCGGTGTAGTTCTTCATCAAGCTTTTTTTCTTCTGCAAACTTGCCACTGCTAGTGAGATGGGTTGCTGAAATAGCGCGATAACTATCCCCGCCAATCGTACTTGGTAAACCTTGATTTACAAGGCCACCTGCAAAATACAGGCCAATGTAGGAATGTATGCGGCGCGGAAATCCAACTGCCTCCATAAATTTACCCCAGCGATATCCGCCGCAAACAAAGGCTAGCATCATGCAGCCTAGGGCAGCTAAAAACCATAGGGGCCTCATTTTTATTTCAGACTCTAATAAAGCGTGCCAATCGATTCCGCTGGTTGCTTTCCAAAGCAAGGCAATTGACAGCAAAATACGAATAGTGGGCCAGGCCCCCTTGAGGATTGTTTTCCACCCATGGATTGCTTTTGGGGTGATTTGGGGTTGTGAACTCATAGGCGTAAGGATAATGCCTTGTGAGCCTAAGGTCTTGAATTTGGTGAATTAGTGCTCTAAGCCAGTGCCTTGCCAATTGCTGCAAAGACTAAATTGAAAGCGAGATAAAACCTGCCCAAAACGAAGTACTTCTAACTCATCCAAGGGCTCGCAGCGCTCAAATGCCTGATTGGTGCCTATGGGGGGATTAAAGGGCATCCCAGACCAGTTAATCAGCACAACACTTGCGCCTGCTGGTAATGGACCAAACCAGAGATCAAACTGATCCTGACGTTGATCTAATACAAAAACGGGTATTGGCTTGGCATACCAAGCAGTGCGACTTCCTAAAGTCCAGTTTTGAACAGCAATGCCCTTGGCATGGGTGGTTTTAGCAAGCTCAGCAGCCTTTTCTCCTGCCATTTTCCAGCCATAAAGATCAGCTATTGGATTGGCTTTAATGGTCATAGAGTTGATTCCTCCAGCAACGACAAAACCAAAACCTACCAAACAAAGGAGTAGTTGGAGGGTAAATAAAATACGGATGAACCATCGGTGGTTTATGGACCAAGCCTTAGCAAGCCCTATCCCGGCAAAGGGGGCAAGGCAAAACCAGGCTGGATTTGTCCAGTGTGGCAGGCTACCCCCACCAGAGAGTGAGGTAAAAATACTAAATGGAATAAAAAAGAAGCTTAGCAAAGAGAGTAAGGGGGGCTTATTGGAGTGCCAGCAGTCTTTGAAGAAGGTATAGACCCCCATTAGGATCAGCGGCCCAAAACACACAACTTGAATGCCAATGAATGCGGCTACCCTGCGCCAGGCCCAAGTGTTTCCAGCGCCATGAGCAATTTGATATTTGAATGAAATCCAGTTATTTACCCAATTCCAATAAAGGACTGGGAAAATTAAAACAAAAGCAATAAAAAGTGCCAGCCAAAAACCCGCTTTACTAATCCAAGGTTTCTTTGTGGAGACTAGGAGGACCAAGAGTAGTGCAAATGCAGTAAATGCAGCTGTGTACTTACTTAGGCCAGCCAAGCCAAGTAGTACCCCTGTAATTATCCAATCAACTAATGTGAATTCATCTTTTTTAAGCCAGCGCAGAGCCATTAGCATGAGGCCAAGACTGAGCGGCGTCAGAATGGTGTCGGGCAATAACCCAATCGCGAGTATATTAGGAACGGGGGCCGCAATCACCGCTAAGATAGCCATGAATCCGCATGCGGGTGCTGATGGCAGGATGTTGGTTAAATACCCGGAGTTACGACCCTGCATTAAATGGTGAACTTTAATGGTCACTTGATAGACCAAATACATGGATAAAAGCCATAGAGCTTCAGGAATGATGCGAATGATTCCTTCGGTGGAGTTTAGGGTTACTAGCGGCCACTGAATCCATCCCACGAGCGGGGGGTGGTCAAAATAGCTCAAGGCTAAATGTTTGGCATAAAGTGCGTAATGCGCTTCATCTACCGAGAATTCAATTGAGAACCCTAAAGCAAAATGCAATGCTGCAGCAATGCAAATGCAAATTACGGCCCAGGTAGAAGGGGATTGATGGCGCATTTGAATCTTTATTAAATAGTCTCGAATGATTTTAGACTTAGTTACCCGTTTATTTGGGACAATTGCATGATGATCAGATCCTCCTTTACTCTTTTTAAGCTCTTTATCAAGAGTAGGCAAGCCATCTTGTATATCAGTTTTATTGCGTTTTTGTCTTTAGGGGGCTGCGCTGGGTTCTCTGGAGACTCTGTACAAGATGAGTCAGGCCAAACATTTAATGCAGATCAATTACCCACTCAGGAGGACCTCCCTAGATTTTCTACTGAGAAGCCGCATGAGGGGGTGCCAGAGGGGTGGCACTTTTACCGGATAGCACCTTATAAGAAAAATACGATCTATCGTCTCGAGAGCTACCAAGGTAAAACAGTTTTAAGTGCCAGCTCTAAGACTTCCGCCTCTGGCCTTGCCGTCAAACTGCGTCCCAGATTAGCGCAAAATCTTTGGCTAAAGTGGGAGTGGAAAGCCGTTGGAGCATTAACGCAAGCTGATAATGCAGATAAGAAATATGATGATGCCCCCCTCAGAATTTTGGTCGCATTTGATGGCAATAAATCTAAACTTTCCCTTAAGGAAAAGTTAAATTTTGAAATGGCTAATTTAATTAGCGGGCAAGAAATGCCTTATGCCACTGTTATGTATATCTGGTCAGGGAAGACGCCAATAAATACCGTTTTGGATAATGCACATACCTCGCGCCTCAAAATGATTGTGGTGGATTCTGGTTGGGAGGGTGTTGGCGAATGGCGTAAACATGAGCGTGATCTTACGGCAGATTACAAGTTGGCTTATGGTGAGAGTCCTGGCAACATAGTTGGCATTGCGCTACTTACGGATACGGACAATACTAAATCCGAGACGCGTGCACTTTATGGTGATATTGAATTAATTCGCAAGAATCCAAAATAGATAAGCCTCGGAGCACTACCCATTTCTTTGTGGATAACTGGGTCGCCATCGTTTTAAAAGCAAAGCATTACTAAGCACAAAAAAACTGGAGAGTGCCATAGCGCTTCCTGCCAGCATAGGTGATAAATAGCCTAGTGCAGCCAAAGGAATGCCAGTTGCATTAAATGCAAAAGCCCAAAACAAGTTTTGCTGAATCTTGCTCCAGGTTTTTTGAGAGATATTGATTGCATCAACCACTAACCCAGGATCACCGTGCATTAAGGTAATGCCAGCAGCTTGCATCGCTACATCGGTACCAGTAGACATCGCCATACCAACATCTGCCATCGCTAAAGCGGGGGCATCGTTTACCCCATCGCCAATCATGGCAACCCATTGGCGGTGTTTGCCGCTGCCAATCTTTTGTAAGCTCTGAATGATTTGCGCTTTATTTCCCGGCATGACTTGCGCAAATACCTTATCAATGCCAATCGTATTGCCTACTCGAGTTGCGGCTGCCAAGTTATCGCCAGATAACATCACCGAGCGAATATGCAAAGCCTGAAGAGAAGAAATAGCTGCCTTAGCATTTGGTTTTATTTCGTCACCAAATATAATCATGGCAATAGGTGACGAGGTATTGTCACCAAAGGACTCCAGCTTCATTAGTATCGACACTGTTTGGCCAAGATCAAAGCCTGCCCGCGCCATTTTAAGAATATTTTTGTAGTCGGAATGCGCTTCTAGGGATGCGACGCTCTGTAAGCAAATATGCTTTCCAGCATAAGGGCCTGAAGTTGGAGTGCCTTCTATCCCGATGCCGGGAAGAGTTCTGCTATCGGAACTGGCAATAGGTTCGATGTTTTTTTTCTGTGCCGCATCCAATAAGGCTATAGCAAGAGGGTGCTCGCTGCCTAATTGAAGTCCTGCCGCAGTAGCGAGTATTTGATCGGCATTTATAGGTGCGTCGGAATATGGAAGCAATGTAAGTAATCTGGGCTTGCCAACGGTAAGTGTGCCCGTCTTATCAAAGGCGACAATATTGAGTCGATGTGCTAGCTCAAGTACTTGAGGATCTTTAATTAAGATGCCAAAGCGGGCTGCTACCCCTGTCCCAGACATGATGGCAGCAGGGGTAGCCAACCCTAAGGCGCAAGGGCATGCGATGACCAGCACGGATACTGCTCGCAAAATTGCAATGGATACGGAATCTAAAAAATACCAGTTGGTTATTGCTGTGATGAGTGCAATCGCAATCACGGTAGGTACAAAAAAACCACTGATTTTGTCTACTAGCTTCTGTATCGGTGCTTTTTGGGTTTGCGCGTCCTCTACTAGGGCGATGATCTTTGCTAGAACACTTTCGACTCCTATTGCTTGTGCCTCTACGACCAAAAGACCTTCACCATTTAGGGCTCCACCAATAACTGTTGAGCCAACTACTTTTTTTACGGGATTACTTTCCCCTGTTAGAAGTGATTCATCAACATGGCTTACGCCCAGTAGAATATTTCCGTCTACCGGTATGCGCTCGCCAGGCAAAACCAGCACTCGATCCCGCGGAAGAATTTGATCTAAAGGTAGCTCACGGTAATAATCTAGCGGGACATCATCAGCAATGGTCAGATTTGCATTAAGTACCTTTGCGCATTCAGGCCACAGCTTTTGGAGGGCGCGAATGGCTTCGCTGGTTTGCTGTTTTGCGCGAGCCTCTAACCATTTACCTAGCAAGACCATGCAGATGATGACGGCCGAGCCCTCAAAATAAAGTTCATGTGGTGCATGGTTGGTACTCAGCATTTGGTAGAGACTCAGTCCATATGCCGAGCTGGTACCGAGTGCAACCAATAAATCCATATTGCCAGCGCCAGCCATCAGTGATTTATAGCCTGCTTTATAAAAGCGCCAGCCCAAAATAAATTGGACGGGAGTTGCTAATGCTAATTGCAATTCTGGTGGCAGTGACCAATGAATTCCAAAGGGCATTAAGAGCATCGGAAATACTAGTGGGGCCGAAATAGTAAAACTCAGCAGGACGCGCCCCAAGCCATCAGAACCCCAAAATAACTTTGCCCCAGATGGATTGCCGCCACCATTGATGAGGCTTTCTTTAGCTTCATAACCTGCTTTATTAATCGAGGCAATGATTTCTTCAACGCTGATCGGTGAGCCCTGCTTAATCCGAATTCGAGCCTGTTCCGTTGCTAAATTTACAGTGGCCACTTCAATATCTGGAATTTTGGCTAAAGCTTTTTCAACGCGACCCACACAGGAAGCGCAGGTCATCCCTCCTATATCAAGCATGAAAAAATCAGAATTTACCGGTTTTTTGGTATTCATATATAAGATAATCTACAGCAATCCCCAAAAAATGGCTTATTTCCATTTCTCAAGATTATTAAAAGGTAATTTATGTTTAATCTCAAAGTTTCAGGAATGACTTGTGGTGGCTGTATTGATGCCTTAACACGAGCAGTTCAGGCGCAAGATCCTCGTGCGAGCGTTCGAGCTGACTTGGTAACTCAAATGGTTAGCCTTGAAACCAGCCTATCTCCCGAGTTGGCTGCTCAACTCATATCGGATGCAGGCTTTCCAGTTTCCAATTAAGATTTGCTTAAACCCTTCCTGACTGCAGTGGGATGATTTCGTTTTAAGCAAATTTTTGCATGTGCGGTTAATCTACCCGCTATTCAATGAATCCCCAAAAACTTAGCAGTTCTTAGATTCGGGGTCCCATTTTTGGGATTTTTATTTTTAGGAGAGTATGTTGGCTGTAACTGTAGAGTCTGTTCAGGCGGTATTAAAAGGTCTTATTGATCCAAATACTAAAATTGATTTTGTGAGCGCAAGAGCTATAAAAAACTTGCGCGTTGAAGATGGTGATGTCAGTCTCGATATTGTTCTGGGTTATCCCGCTAAAAGTCAATTTGATGCAATTCGTAAATCAGTTATTAATGCTTTGCGCCCATTATCTGAAGTAAAAAATGTTAGCGTCAATGTTAGCAGTCAAATTGTGGCCCACTCCGTGCAAAGAGGGGTGAAGTTACTGCCTGGCGTTAAAAATATTGTTGCAATAGCCAGCGGTAAGGGTGGCGTAGGAAAATCAACTACTGCTGTAAATCTCGCCCTAGCTTTGGCAGCAGAGGGTGCTCAGGTAGGTATTTTAGATGCGGATATTTACGGGCCAAGCCAGCCAATGATGTTAGGTATTACAGGTCGACCAGAATCCATTGAAGAGAATACGATTGAGCCCATGGAAGGCCATGGCTTGCAAGCCAGTTCGATCGGTTTTTTAATTGAAGAGGATAGCCCCATGGTTTGGCGTGGCCCAATGGTTACCTCTGCTCTGGAGCAGTTACTTCGCCAGACTCGCTGGCGTGATCTGGATTATCTAATTGTCGATATGCCTCCTGGAACTGGTGATATTCAGCTTACTCTATCCCAGAAGGTACCAGTGACTGGTGCAGTAATAGTCACTACCCCACAAGATATTGCCTTGCTAGATGCTCGTAAAGGCCTCAAAATGTTTGAGAAAGTCGGCGTGCCAATAGTAGGTATTATTGAGAACATGAGCACCTATGTCTGCCCAAACTGTGGGCATGAAGAGCATATTTTTGGCAGTGGCGGTGGTGAAAAGATGTGCAAAGAATATGGCGTTGAATTTTTGGGTTCCTTACCACTCAATTTGTCTATTCGTGAGCAAGCGGACGCTGGTCGCCCGACGGTAGTTGCTGATCCAGATGGCGCCATTAGCGCTATCTATAAAACTATTGCCAGGCAGGTTGCTATAAGAGTTGCAAGCCTCTCAAAAGACATGAGCAGTAAATTTCCCAACATTGTGGTTCAAAATACCTGAGGTCTTATGCGCTTTGCAGTATTGATGCGTAAGCAGAACGTCAATAACCCATGGATTACATTTCAATGGGCTCCTCAGGAAGTTTTTCCTGATTTTGGCCAATTCGCATCGCCAGTAAATCAAAGCAATCAAATTACTGGGCAATTTTTAGACTGTGATAGCGAGGGAGAGTCTTGGCTTTTTACGGGCTTTGAATTAAATCTTTTTCCAGATGAGGCTGAGGGCTACTATCTCAACATTTCTTCTGCTAGACCCTGTTGGTTTGTGATGTGGCGTCTTGAGGATGACATCAATCGCTATGTTGATTCACAATCCATTGATCGGGCTCAATCAGGGCTGCAGTTTGCAGTGCCGCATCGGATCTGCGTGAGTTACAACGAGGCTGCGCGCCTCCTTGATGGTGGAGAATCAGTAGATAGTGTGCTTCTTAGTGATGAGCATGCTACTTGGCTGCAAGAATATGTGAACGAGCATTACCATCCAGAGGCAAAAAAGCGGCATCGCCCAGAGTCCTTTAAAGGCGCTGAGCGCCCAGGAGATATTTAATGTCTGGTTTTCTTAATCGTTGGTCTCGACGTAAGTCAGGGGAGTCGCTTAGACCTAAACTAGCCGATGATCGCTCGATCGAAAACTCAGTAGAGACTGTAGAAAAGGCTTCAGATATAGAGCCTGTGCCTGTGCCAGCCTCTTTGGAAGATGTGGAGAGAATCGATCGTTTTGCGCCTGATTTCTCGGCCTTTATGCAGCCAGACGTTGATCCACTAGTACAACAGGCCGCCCTGAAAAAAATGTTCTCAGACCCCCATTTTAATGTGATGGATGGTTTGGATATTTATATTGATGATTATTCTAAGTCAGACCCAATACCCCTGGAAATGCTCAAGCGCATGGTTCAGTCTGACATGCTAAATATCTTTCGCAAAAATGATGGTAGTCCACCGGATGAAGATGAGCCACATACAGTTAGTTCGCCTGTACCTGAGGCAACAGAAAAAACCTTACCCTTGCTTGATCAGGCTGATTCAAGACCCAAAGATTTGGGAGCCGGGTTAAATATCGATACATTAGGCCCCGCTATGGCGGACAAGAAAACCAGCTAAGAAGAAGAATGAATGAGTCAAAAACTAATTTGTAATTGCAACGGCACCATGCCTTTGGATGCGAAAGCCTTTGGCTTGACTATGCATACTTCATTATGTAGGCAGGAGGTTGGCTCTTTCTTGAAAGCGCTTGATGGCGATGAGTCACTTGTAATTGCATGCACCCAGGAGGGCGCTTTATTTGGCGAGTTAGCCGCTCAATCCGAAAAGCCATTGGTGGCGCCATTACGTTTTGTAAATATTCGTGAAATAGCTGGTTGGACACAAGAAGCTAAATCGTCAGGACCGAAGATCGCCGCATTGCTAGCGTTAGCGGATATGCCAGAAGCCGAGCCTGTTCCAGCAGTTAGTTATGAGAGCCAAGGTAGATTGTTAATTATTGGCCCTGGGGATCAAGCTCTGCCTTGGGCTGAAAAATTAAGCGATTCTCTAGATGTCTCAGTGCTCTGTACAGAATCTGTAACATTACCTATTGCACGGAACTATCCAATTTACACGGGTAATGTCACAAAGCTCGACGGTTATCTTGGTAACTTTTCAATTGAGTGGGACTTGCAAAATCCAATTGATCCTGAAATGTGCACACGCTGTGGCGCGTGCGTGGAAGTTTGTCCAGAAAATGCGATAGACGATTCATTTCAGATTGACTTAAATAAATGCAAATCTCATCGCGCCTGTATTACTGCCTGCGCCAGCATCGGTGCCATTTCTTTCGATCGGATTGATCGTAAGCGTAGTTCGGAGTTTGACTTGGTGATGGATTTACGTGCAGATCCCAAAATGCCGATGAGTCAAACACCTCAGGGCTATTTTTCCCCTGGAAAAGACCTGCTAGATCAGGCTTTTGTGGCGAGTGAATTGCTCGACTTGATTGGTGAATTTGAAAAGCCTAAATACTTTTCTTATAACGAAAAGATTTGTGCCCATGGTCGAAATGGCAAAGTAGGGTGCAGTGCATGTATTGATGTTTGTTCTACTGCAGCCATTAACTCCTTATTTAAAGGTGGTCAAGGCACGGTAGAGGTGAACCCTAATCTTTGCATGGGTTGTGGTGCTTGTTCAACAGTCTGCCCATCAGGTGCGATGCGCTATAACTACCCAAGCGTTTCACATCAGGGCAAAGAGCTCAAAACGCTAGCGAATGTATTCAGTGCTGAGTGGGCTAAATCAAAACAATTAACTGCCCCAAGCTTGTTATTGCATACACTCAAAACTGGTACTCAGTTGATTGATTCGTTGGGTCGCGCAGCGCATTTACGGCCGAAGCAATTTGAAGGTCTGCCCGCCTTTCTCCTGCCTTATGGGATTGAGCATATTGCCTCAACTGGTATTGATCTATGGTTAGGCGCCTTGAGCTACGGCTTCGGCGAAGTAGTTTTGCTGTTAAGTGGAGATGAGGATCCCTCTTATCGTGCTGCGCTAGAAACCCAAAGTGCCTTAGCCAATGCCGTTCTTCTAGCTTATGGATTTGATGCCAGAATTCAGTTGATTTGCGCACACTCTACGGATGATCTTCAGACGATTTCTGTTGCAATGGGTCGTTTACGCGAGCGTGGCTCACTCGCGGCGATCTGTACGCCCGCTACTTTTGGGCTTAGTAATCAAAAGAGGGAAACGGTTGAGTCTGTATTGGAGCATTTACAAAAGCAAGCCAATAAGGCGCTCCCAATTGCGGGAGTTGCTTTACCTCACTCCTCCTTTTTAGGTGGGCTTGTTATTAACAAGGAGGCTTGCACACTATGCATGTCTTGCGTAGGTAGTTGCCCAGAAGGCGCTTTATTGGATAACCTAGACGAGCCAAAACTCTCCTTTATTGAGAAGCAGTGTGTTCAGTGTGGAATTTGCGTCCAAACCTGCCCAGAGCAGGCGCTTGCTTTGAATCCCCGACTACTATCGGTGGAGCAACGAAAGCAAAAAATAGAGCTTAATGAATCCAAGCCGTTTCACTGCATTAGCTGTGGCAAAGTTTTTGGCACCCTCAAAATGGTGGATTTAATGTTGTCAAAGCTGGGGTCGCATGGCGCCTTTGCCGGTGCTGCTATGGATAGATTAAGAATGTGTAGTGATTGTCGTGTGGTGGATATGGTGAAAAAAGAAACATGAGCGAACAAGCGCAAGAGAAAGTTTCAACTGAGATTGGGGATGTTGGCATGCCAGAAGATCTGGCGAGAGCCGATTTATACGGCTTGATTGCTAGGCTTTATCACCTCCCTCCAGACCAGGAGCTGCTTGATCAAATCGCTGCATCTATTCCTGAGGGAAAAGAAATTCAACTAGAAGATGCCCCTCTCGCAAAGGTTTGGCATGGTGTTGTTGAGGTTGCAAAAAATAATTCAGCCAAAGCCTGGCATGACGAATTTGATTTGAACTTTATTAGTGTAGGTAGGCCAAATGTGATTCTGAATGGATCTTTTTATATGGCCGGCCACCTGAATGAAAGACCTTTGGTGGATATTCGCCGCGCTTTGGAGATTTTTAGCCTTGAGTCTGCTCAGGCAGTAACCGAAACAGAGGATCACATTTCAGCATTGTGTGAAGTGATGCGCTATCTTATTGCTGGTGATGATGTGGAAATCTCCAACCTTACAAATCAAAGGGTCTTTTTTAATGACCATATTCGCCCTTGGTATGACGAATTATGTGATGCAATAGAGGACATTTCTGATATGCATCTTTATCACCCTGTAGCCTCATTAACTAGGGAATTTCTAGCAATTGAAGGTCAGAGTTTTGACATGATTTGATATTGCGTTGCAATAAAATAATTACCACTCGAATGAGTGAATTGATTGGCGTAAATGTCAAAAATGCAATTAAGAATTACACTTGATTAAAATCAAGAATATAAAAAAAGGATCATGCCGTGAATACAAAAATAAAGGCTACAGCGATCGAAGGAAGTAAGCCTTCTCGCCGGAAGTTTTTCATTGGTGCTGGCGCCGCCGTTGGCGTAGTCGCCGTCGCATCCCAAACCTCAATTGGTAAGGCTGTCATTCAAGAGATTGGTAGCACGGTTGTCAATAAGGATGACGGCTACCAAGTCTCCGCACACATTCGCAAATACTATGAAACTACGATGTTGTAATACTTAGCGCCGATCAACGTTTATTTGCTTGTTCTAAAACCAATATATATAAAAATTTTCTTAGGGACAATATATGAGTCTGACTCGTAAATCCAATACCCCCCAAAGCAGTCGCCCAGTTCCAGTCTCCCGTCTAATTGGCAGTCTATCCCGCGGACTTAAAGCAGCAGTCCCAACGATGGACCGTCGCGCATTCTTGAAGCGTTCGGGCGTAGGTGTAGGAGCGGGCATTGCAGCTAGTCAACTGAGCTTGGTGCAAAAGGCAGTGGCAGATCCAAGCAAAGCCATGCTTGATGGTAAAGGTAAGATTGAGGTTAAGAGATCAATTTGTACCCATTGCTCAGTCGGTTGTGCGGTAGATGCTACAGTAGAAAATGGTGTTTGGGTT
>Ga0214235_1000716_pt1 | contig 11544 bp, 6 predicted proteins | sample TroBogypolimnion_2_FD_153073 | JGI IMG/M metagenome (GOLD analysis project Ga0214235, IMG submission 153073) | Freshwater microbial communities from Trout Bog Lake, WI - 15JUL2008 hypolimnion | ecosystem: Environmental > Aquatic > Freshwater > Lake > Hypolimnion/Profundal zone ... | reverse complement strand
TACTAAAACATGTGGCAACTGTCAATATAGACAAAATGATATTGGAGGAAAAAGAACATGGGTTTGTAGTAACTGTAATTTTGATCATAATAGAGATGCTAATGCTGCACGGAATATTCTTCTAAAATACTTAAAAACTTTATTGCAAGATACAGCCTTAGTAGATATACTATGCTCTTGTTACATGATGTTTAACTTTTGTTACATGTAATAGGTTGATGTATCCGATATTTAATTAATGAATAGACTAATTATATTAATTAATTTAATTATTAATTAATAATAATACTGCTATATTAGATATTAGATATTGGTACATAACTATTATGTCTATAAATATAGAATTGATAAATAAATACAAAATCAGATAAAAAAGATAATATAAGTCCAATTATCCATGGAATTGCTGCTGTTATATTTGATGATAATAAAAGACTTATACAAAATGATAGATTAGCTGTCATATTAATTACAAAAAGATATGGAGATAAATTATCAGTTGTTTTCTTTTTATAAGAAAGAAGAAATTGCGGTATTCTTGCTGATAAAAATAAAAGAGTAGTCAAATTACCAAAAATACTTCCCATATATAAATTATATGGTATGATAAAATATAAAAAGAAACAAATAGTAGAATATGATAAAACTGTCATAGAAGATAAAATAGAAAATGGCAAGTATAATGATGTTAATTTATCTTCATAATGTCTTAATGAATTTAAAATATTATAGAATATAATCTGATATATTAAAAGTAAATCTAGAAAACAATGTATTATTGTAATAATTATAAATGTTCTATCAAGATTATTCATTAAAGCACCAGTATATGAAAATGTATCTGCTATTAACCACATCATTATAAAATGAATAGATACTCCAGATGATCTTTTCTCTTTATAATTAAGATATAATTGTGGTATAAATACAATAAAGAAACATATAGTAGCAACTGCATAGAAAAAATTAGCAAATATAACTTGTATCATGATTAATTGTTCAAATAGTCTAATAGAATATCTAAGTTTACAAATCTAAGTTCATTACCACTCGTTTCAATTTTATTTGGAGTTGGTTCTATATTTCCATTAATTATATTTCTTTTATCATCATTTATTAAATCACTAATAAGTTTTTCTTTGATATATTTAATAAGAATTTTATTTATTTTCATTATACATTTATTATTTTTAATAGAACATCCTTCTTTATTACATGTAGAAAGAGATGAAGATATACAAGAATCTTTTCTTTCATTCAAGAATTTTATATTATTATTATCATCATCGAAATAAGTAGAAAAAACATATTCAATTATTCCTCTTAATTCTATTTCTTTATTTCTTAGTTTTATATTATCAATAATATTTATTATTTTATTTTTTATTTGTGTATCATTCTTTAATATAGATGCAAATTCAAATGTAACAGAGTGGTATAATAAATCTTGGTATTTTTTATTTTCCACGAATTTTGTTCTTTTATCTTTTCCTATATTTTTTGGTAAAACTTTATCTAAATCTTCATAGAAATTAAAATCAATAATAGAAAGTCCTGTATATATAGGAGAAGGATTTACAGGTATTAATAGATCATTATTTGTTACTATTCCTATTGTTTTTTTATATTCATCTAATACTTGTCCTTTTATTTCAAAACCATATTTTTTAGCTCTATCTATTGTATTTTTAATACCAAGAGGACCTGCTTTTCCTTTACTTGATTTAATTTTTACAATTTTTATGTCTTTTACTGGACCTAAATTACCTTTTAGGGGATATAAGAAATCATCATTTGTTACTAAAAATTTTATTTTATTATTTTCATTTAATATTTGGCCTTTTATTTTATTATCTGATATCATTTTTTTAATATTATCAAGTGAAGAAGATTTAAATCCACATATAAAATCATATAATAATTTAATTTCTTTATATTTATCATAATCAAATATACTTATAACTTTACCATCATCTAACACAAGTATAACTGGTTCATAACTGAATTCATTTTTTAATATTATTATGAATTTATTACCATTTTCATTGTTATACATATTTTTTCTACATATAATATTATCTTCTTTATAGTCAAAAATTATAATATTTATTTTAAATATATAGGATAGTAAATCCCATAATTGCATATGTGTTTTAAATTTTTTATTATCTAATATAATTTTTTTATAATCTTTATATTCTATATTCTTAGCAATATCTCCATTTTCTATATGTAAAAATAGTTCATATGATAAGTTTTTAATTAATTCTTTTTTGATTTCTAAGACTGATTTTGAAAGTAAATATGCTATTGTATTAATAAGACTTTCTCGATTTTGTACTACACCAAATCTATGAAACTTTTTATTTTTATCTTTATTTAAATGAATATTTAAAACTTGGTTAATTTTATCAGATAAGAGTCCTATTCTATTTGGTTGTAAAATTTTTGTTGTATTAATAACATGTTGTCTAATATCTATAGATTTAGTTAATGTAAATATTCTCTTTGGTTTTGATGAAAAACAACACGGAGTTCCTTTTTCAGTGTACCCAAAGAATGAATTCTCTGGTCTACTACATTCTAAATTACCATCTTTATCTTTATTTAATAGAATTTTACACATAGTAAGAGATGGTATATTTATAACATTATTTAATGACATAGAAGGAAGGAAAAATGTTAATTTTTGTGTATTTAATTTCTTTTCCTCTGTTGTTATTTTATTAGTAATTGTTTTATTTGTAATTTTTACTAATTTTTCATTTTTTAAATAATATAATTCATTATTATATTTGATCACTGGATAATTTTTATTTCCTCCTCCTTCTTTGAAATTTATATTAGATGGTTGTACTTCTAATTCTCTTTCTGCATGTATTATTTTTTGGTATTTTAAAAGATTTCTTTGATCTTTTGCAAAACAACATGGAGTACCAGCCTGTGTAAAACCAGGATATTTATAAACATCATAATCACATACAAATTTTTTACCTTTATATTCTGATATATAAGATCCATCACGAGGTTCTATTTCTTCTGTAAATTTTGGTTGTCTACTTTTTTGACAATCACGGCTATTATATTTTTTATCAACATCTTTAATATCACGTAATTTAGATATTTCTTTTTCTTTTTTAGTATTTGTATTTATTTCACCAGCTTCTTCTATTTCTTCTCCTCCCATTATATCTATTTCTGATATACCTGTTTCTGATACGTAATAATGAAGTATTAAATTAATTAAATCTTCAGCTATCTTTAATTTAGATAATGATTTAGTACCTAATATATCAACAACACTTGCATTTTCGTATAGTGTACTTTTTTTAAAACGAAGTTTAAAATCTGCATAATCTCTTCTATAATCTTGTCCTTCTTTTTCATTAGAAGATACAATTTTTAATTCTATACTACTGTCTATCTTATTTTGTTTATCTATATTTTCCACGAAAAAATTCAGTCTATCTATAATACTTCTAAACCTATTTTTATCATCTATTATAAAATTAAGAGTAGAATATGCATTAATTTTAATAGGAAATGTGTCTATAATTAATGAAGATGGAGAAAATAAAAATGCTCCTCTCATATTATTTATAGAAGTTATAATAGATGATATAGATCGTGGACAAGTATTTATTACTTTATTATTATTACTATCTAATTCTTCTTTAGCCTTCCATGAACATCTTGTAGTAAATCTACCATTTTTATATAAATTAGCTGTAATATATCTGCCTGGCTCATTTGTTTTAATCTTAAACATTAATCCTTTTACAGGTATAAAATCAACGGACCCATCATTATCTTCTTTTACAGACCATTCTTTTATTAATTTTTTATTTTCAATATTTTCTGAAAATTCTTTACTTGTTTTAATTGTATGTCCTGAGTTAAAACTCATATAAGGGACATTAGGATTCAAACTAAAATTATTAAAGATATATTCTAAATTAACATATTCATTTCCTTCATCTCGTTTTGTTACAGTTATATCACTCTCCACGACACTCGTATTATGAATATAACTAATTATTTCTTTTTTATCTGGTACATCAATTAATAAGTTATGTATTCTACTATTTATAATATTTTTCTCAACAGAAAGATCTTGGTTAATTCTGAACATATAATTATCTACTTTTTCTTTTATTTCATCTAAATGAATAGATAATTCTATCATATGTTTCTCAGAAGATGTTGCTATATTATATTTTTCCAAGATAATAACATTTAGTATAAAAATAATATCTTCTTTAGTTAAATAAACCCAACCTCTTTCTTTTACTTTTAAAAATAAATTATTTATACTATTATCATCTAATATAATATTGAAAATATCATTTTGTGTAGTTAATCTTATTTCATCTAATACACTTACTATATTTATAGTATTAAAAGTAAGATTTTTAAGTTCAAAATCTACTAATTTCTCATCTTTAATAATTTCATCAAGAATATCTGATAAAAATGAAACAGTATATGGTTTCTGTGATACAGTAGATGAATTTAATATTACATTTTTACCAGAGAATGTTATAACTCCATCTTTTATTATTTTATCAGATAAATCTGTTTCTTTACCAGATTTAGATTTTACTAAATTGATATACCTATCAAAAAGATATTCTTTCTTACTTTTTTTTGATTCTAAAGATAAACGTTGAAAATGAGGAGGAACAAAGAAATGAGGAAATAAGTAAGTAAATATAATATTTTTAATCTCTGTTGTAGAAAGATCAATAAGTAAATTAGGTATTTCTATATGCTTCCATTTACCAGATGGTTCCAGTATATTGACACTAAATTTGTCCATTACTTTAGTATTTAAATATATATAGATAATAATATAAAAAAATGATATAAAAAAAAATTGAAAAATAATTAATCAATAAATATTAATTAATTAATTATTATGGCAAATAATAAACGTAAAAACTGTTTTGAAGAATCTTATTCCTCTAAGAAAATAAAATATATAGATATTATTGTTATCAAACGTGACAAAACAGAACAAATCTATGAAGAAGATAAGATAAAAAATGTAATGAAAATAGCATTTGATAATACAGGAGTAAGAAGTAAAGATATTTTACAAAAATTAACAGATAATGTTACTGAAATTATTCATATGTTTAAAAATGATGAGAATAAGATTTCAATTGAAGTTATCCAAGATATTGTGGAAAAAGTATTAATGAAATATAATTATTTTTCAACTGCTAAACATTTTATATTATATAGAAATAATAGAAATGATTATAGACAAAAATATGGATTTACTATTAAAAATAGAGGAAAGTATGAAATACCATGGGGTGAAATTGGATATATTGTATATAAAAGAACTTACTCACGTATAAAGGAAGATAATAATTCTGAAGAATTTGATGATACTATTATGAGAATATTGCATGCATGTCAAAATCAATTAAAAGTTGGTTTTACAAAAGAAGAATTAGAAATGGCATATAAATATTTTATAACATTTAAAGGGAGTGTTGCTGGTAGATTTATGTGGCAATTAGGAACAAATACTGTTAATAAATTAGGTTTAGCATCATTACAGAATTGTGCTGGAGTAGTTGTAGATAAATTAAATGCATTTTTATGGAGTTATGATATGTTACTTCTTGGAAGTGGTGTAGGATTTAGTATTGAAAAAAAATATGTTTCTAAATTACCAGTTTTATTAAATAAAAATATATTAATTAGTAGATTAGATACTAATGATGCTGATTTTATTATACCAGATAAAAGAGAAGGTTGGATAGGTATATTAAGAGAAATTTTTAATTCTTATTTTAATACAGGTAAAAGTTTTACATATTCTACTATTTTAGTACGTGCTTTTGGTAAACCTATAAAAAGTTTTGGTGGTACAAGTAGTGGACCAGAACCTTTATGTAAAGGAATTGAACAAATATGTGATATTTTAAAAAATAGAAAAGGAGATAAATTAACAAGTGTAGATTGCTTGGATATCATGTGTATAATTTCCAGTGTAGTTGTAGCCGGTAATACTAGAAGATGTATAAAAATAAATTCTTTAGTACATACTGAAAATGGATTAGAAAAAATACAAAATATTAAAGTTGGAGATAAAGTTTTAACATCAACTGGATATAAAAATGTATTAAATACTTTCAAACAGGGAAAACAAACATTATGTAAAATTATTACACAAGATGGAGAGTTTGAATGTACACCTAATCATAGAATGGCAGTTTTAAATGATATAGATAATAATCATAAACCTATATATGAATGGAAAGAAGTACAAGAATTAAAAGAAGGAGATGTTTTGATGACAAGTAGGATTCCTATCGAAGGAATTATTACAACACTTCCTAAATGGGATTATGTAAAATCTATTCATAGTACTACTTGTAAAGATATTAAAATACCTGAATTGACATGTGATATGGCATGGTTTATAGGATTATTTCATGGAAATGGATGTGCATTTTCTAATTATAATAAAAATGGTTTTAATGCATATATATCTTTAGTATTTGCTCTAGATAAATTAGAAATTGCAGAAAAGGCAAAACAACAATTGGAATTATTTGGAAATAATTTGCATATTACATTGAATAAAAGAAAAAATGAAAATAGTTACGAGGTTCATTGTCAATCTAAACAATTATCTTGGTATTTTGATAAAAACATTAAACAATCTAAAACTATTATAAAAACTCCAGATTTTATTTTAAAAGCTAAACAAGATATAAAGTTAGCATATATATCAGGGGTTATAGATTCTGATAGTTCTCCTTTAGGAAGACCTGTTCAGTTAGTATCAAGTATTTATATAGATTGGGTAAAAGAATTACAAGTTTTATGTTATTCTTGTGGTATAGAAACACGTATAGATATACAAAAAGAAGATACAGCTTCTAGACAAAATAATAATCATAATTGGCAATATATACACAAACTAAATTTAATTACAAATCATTCTAAAAATTTATTAAATAATAATACTCAATTAATAAAAAAATTAAGAATATCAAGTAAACCACAGTATTCTAATGGGTTTGATATTAAATTATTTAATGATATAGAAAGTAAAATGAAAAAAAAATTAGGGTTTTATTCTGCAAAACAAATAACAATTGATACTTATGAAAAAGAATTTAGTAAATTAGATTTTTGTCCTGTTAAAGTTAAAGAAATTTTATATGAAGATATTCAAGATGAAACATATGATATAGAAGTAGATGATAATCATGAATTTTATTGTAATGGTTATTTAACTCATAATTCAGCATTATTGTCATTAGGGGATTATGATGATATAGATTATTTGAAAGCAAAAAGATGGGATTTAGGTAATATTCCAAACTGGAGAGCAATGTGTAATTTATCAGTTAATTGTAATGACATTACAACATTGCCTGACTTATTTTGGGAAGGATATAAAGGTAACGGAGAATGTTATGGTTTAGTTAATATGGATCTAACAAAACAGATAGGAAGAGTAGTAGATGGTAATAAATATCCTGATCCTGATGTAGAGATTTATAATCCATGTTGTGAACAACCATTATTTGGTGGAGGACATAATATAGATGGTGTAGATATATCTCATGGAGGAGGAGAGAGTTGTTGTCTCTCAACTTTATTCTTACCAAATATAGATTCATTTGAAGAACTTAAATCTGTTGCCACTATATTATATCGTATATGTAAACATTCTCTAATGTTAGACTGTCATCAGAAAACTACAGGAGATATAATAAAAAAGAATATGAGAATGGGAGTATCTATTACAGGTTATTATTCTGCATCAGATAAACAAAAATTATGGTTATCAGATCTATATGAATACTTGAGAGAATATGATATCGGATATTCAAAAAAATTAGGTGTTCCAGTTTCAATTAAATTAACAACGGTACAACCAAGTGGAACATTATCATTACTTCCACGAAATATTACACCTGGAGCACATTCTGGTATATTTAGATTCTTTATAAGAAGAGTAAGAATAGCATCTGGTAATTCATTAATACAGTTATGTAAAGATCATGGTTTTAAGATAGAATATCAGAAAAATTTTGATGGAACAGATGATAGAGGAACTACAATTGTAGAATTTCCATGTAGGTTTAGTGATAATACAGTATTAGCTAAAGATTTAACAGCATGTGATCAACTTGAGAATATAAAACATTTACAAACTGTATGGAGTGATAATGCAGTAAGTTGTACAATTTATTATAAGTTAGAAGAATTGGAAGATATTAAAACTTGGTTATCAAAAAATTATACAAAAAATATAAAGAGTGTCAGTTTCATGCTCCATCAAAATCATAATTTTAAACAAGCACCATATGAAGAAATAACAGAAGATCAGTATAATGAATTAAAGAAAAATACAAAAGAAATAGTGGGAGGTAATTTTATTTTAGAAATGGATGAAAGTGGAGAATGTAGTAAAGGTCATTGTCCTGTTAGATAATTAAATATTACTATTAATTCTCATACCACAATAAGAAGTTGGATTTATTTTATAATCTTGATCTATATAAATACCACATCTACTACTCATTTTAACTAAAAATTTAAATAATGGCATAAATTCATGATTAGTTACATGTTCACTTTCTGATACATAAGAATCTGCTAAGGCATGAGTTAATTCATGTAATGTAACCATCATAAGAATATTAATATCTTCTATATTTCCTTCTATAGTTTCACCATCTTCATTTATTTTACGTTCTCTAAGACAAAAAACTATTTCTTTTTTATTAATAGAATAACTTGTAGTTTTAACAGAAAAAACTCCTTCTGATATAGATTTATATGAATATTTTTTATTTAATCTATCTATATATTTTATAAATGGTTTACTCTCATCAGAATCTTTTATTTTCCATAAATATTCACGTAATATTAAGATTCTTTTATTTATCTCATCTAAAGTTTCTGCTGCTTCTATACTATCTGTTCTATTTTGAACAATGTATTCATTGCCATTAATAGTTTTAATAGTTGTAAGTTCTGGTAATGTGTTATTTTTCTTCCATATAAGATAACATATTAAAAAAACTAAAAATATAAATAATATAAAATAAACAATAGTTGTCATTATTTATTTAACTATATTTTATTTTATTTTATATTATTTATTTATAATATAATGAATTTTTTAATTTTAATACCTATTTTTATTTTACTTATATGTGTGATAATTAGTATTATACTTGCAGTTTTACTTCTTAATAAAGGATCATCATCATCATCATCAACTTCTCCTAAGACTTCTCCTAAGACATTAGCACCTACTACATTAGCACCTACATTAGCACCTACTACATTAGCACCTACTACATTAGAACCTACTACATTAGCACCTACTACATTAGCACCTACTACATTAGAACCTACTACATTAGCACCTACTACATTAGAACCTACTACAGCATATCTTGGAAGTACAATACAAATGAAGGCAAGTTATACTGGTACTACTATAGCTCCTTATTTAACTAATTCTACAGGACCTCTGTGTCAGGCAGCATGTAATATTAATCCTTTATGTAAAGTAGGATACTATAATTCTAATAATGACGTATGTTCATTATATGGAACTGGTGCAACAACTAAAGCATATGCAACAGGAGATTTATCATATATAAAAGAATAATCAGATATCACATTTAATTAATTCTGGTACAAAAGATATACATTTATCATTATATTTATATATAATACCAGTTCTATCTTCTACTTCATTATCAGGTATCATTATTACTTTACATTCATCTGAATTACATATAGGTCTAAACATCATAGCAAGAGCAAATCCCCATAAAATATTTAAAAAAATTACTATATATTCGTTATTTATTATTGACATTATTTATTAATAAATATAAAAGAAAATAAATAATTGAAAAAATAATTAAAACACTTTTTGTTTTAATTATGGAAGAAAAATACAAATGTATTGATCAACATGAACATGTATTACTTCGTCCTGGTATGTATATTGGTTCTGTTAAAATAATAGAAGATGAACAATTTATTTATAATAAAGAAACTGAAAAAATGGAAAAGAAACACGTTTCATTTTCTCCAGGATTTATCAAAATATTTGATGAGATATTGTCAAATGCAATTGATCATAGTATAAGAGATAATACAGTACGAAATATTAAAGTAAATATAAATAAAGAATCTGGAGAAATATCAGTATTTAATGATGGTACAGGAATAGAAATACGAAAACAAAAAGATTCAGATTTATATATTCCTGAAATGATTTTTGGAAAATTACTCTCATCATCTAACTATGATGATAATGAAAAACGTACTGTAATAGGAATGAATGGTCTTGGAGGTAAAGTTACAAATATCTATAGTAAAAAATTTGTTATAGAGACTATAGATAATAAGTTACATTTAATCGTGGAGTATTATGATAATATGTATAAGAAAAATTCTCCAAAAATATATAAAACAACTAAAAAATCATTTACTCGTATAACATATATTCCAGACTTTGTTCGTTTTGATATGTCTAAAATTGATGATGATGCATTTTCATTAATAGAAAAAAGAGTATATGATGCAATAGCTACAACAAGAGATAATGTTCACTTATACTTTAATGATGAAAGATTATCTTGTTCTTCTTTTCATGATTATACTGGATTATTTACAAATAATAAGAGGTATCATTCTATTATTGCAGATAATAATGAATTAGTTATTACAGAAAATGATACATATCAACATATGTCTTTTGTCAATGGTTGTCCTACACCTAATGGTGGTAAACATGTTGAATATGTAACTAAAATTCTTATAACTAAGATACAGGAACACATTAAAAAGAAAAATAAGACATTGGAAATAAAACCATCAATTATCAAGGAAAGATTATTTATATTTCTTAAGTGTCAGATAGTTAATCCTACATTTAATAGTCAGACAAAAGAATATTTAACAACGTCATATAAAGATTTTGGTGTTAAATTTACAATAGATGATAAGATAGTCAAATCAATATCTAATGATATTTCTGAATATTTAATAAATCTAACTAATATTACAAATGATAAGAAAATGAATAAAGAAATGAGTGGAATTAAACGTAAAAAATTAATCATACCAAAATTAGATGATGCTGTATTTGCAGGAACTAAAAGAAGTCAAGAATGTTCATTATTCTTAACAGAAGGAGATTCTGCTTCAACATCTGTTATATCTGGTTTATCATCTGACAATAGAAAATTTATTGGTATCTTTCCGCTAAAGGGAAAAATTTTAAATATAACGTCTGCTACTAAACTTCAGTTAGAAAAGAATGAAGAGATAAAGAATATAATACAGATTTTAGGTCTTCAGAAAGGAAAAGATTATACAAATACTAAAGATTTAAGATATGGTAAAGTTTATATTTTAGCAGATCAAGATGAGGATGGTAAACATATAAGAGGATTATTTATGAATGTTTTTAAGAACTGGTTTCCTGGATTACTTTCCTGTGATTTTATAAGAACAATGAAAACACCCATGATCAAA
>Ga0214235_1000713_pt1 | contig 11580 bp, 5 predicted proteins | sample TroBogypolimnion_2_FD_153073 | JGI IMG/M metagenome (GOLD analysis project Ga0214235, IMG submission 153073) | Freshwater microbial communities from Trout Bog Lake, WI - 15JUL2008 hypolimnion | ecosystem: Environmental > Aquatic > Freshwater > Lake > Hypolimnion/Profundal zone ... | reverse complement strand
TAATCTCAATGTGGTTGCTGGAACATTGGCGAATACTTGGATTGCTACAGATGCTAAGACTGGTTCAGCTCAAGGTAATTACACTTTAACGATTAACCCTCCAACATTGACATCGTCGAATAGCAGTACTGGCGGCTATTTAAATGTAGGAACTTATACATTTACACCTTCAACAACAGTCGTCACTAATCCTAATTACTCGACTAACTACGCTACTGGCTATCCAGTTTTAACGGTTCCAGGTACGATTGCGATTACCCCGCTAGCGCTCAGTATCAGTGCTCCAACACAAACCAAGGTGTATGACGCCAATAATGCAATTACTGGTAAGACTCTGACAGCAAGTAATGCCGTCAGTGGTGACCAACTGTCAATTGTTGGCTCCGGTACCTATGCTAATGCTAATGCAGGTACAGGTAAGTCCTACACCATCAATACCATCGTATTTAGTGGGTCTGACGCTGCAAATTATTCGGCTCCAACAAGCATCTCTGCTAATAACGGCATCATTACAGCAGCAGTGCTTACCATTAGTGGGGTCACCGTAGCTAATAAAACTTATGATGGTACATATGCAGCAAGTTTTAGTGGCGGCACATTAAATGGTGTAGTGAGTTCTGATCTCGCCAATTTGACACTCACTCAAGCAGGTACCTTTAGCCAAATTAATGTTGGCGATAATTTGACTGTAACCGCAGCCAACGTTTTGGGTGGTAGTGCTGCAACTAACTATAGTCTTACGCAGCCTACAGGACTTACTGCAAACATCATCCCTAAAACATTGACCGTTACAGGTACTGCTGTAGCGAATAAGACTTATAACGGTAACGATGTCGCAACGGTTACTGGCGGCACCTTGGTAGGTATTGTTGGAAGCGATAACGTAAGCCTGGTGCAGGCCGGTAGTTTTAGCGGTAGCAATGTAGGTACAGGGCTTACAGTCACTATTGCCGATACTTTAACTAATAATGCTGCTGGTAATTACATCCTTACTCAGCCAACAAGTTTCACGGCAAATATCACAGCGAAGGCTTTAACCGTTTCTGGTACTTCAGTATCTAATAAGACTTATGACGGTAACAATATAGCCAGCGTCTCTGGCGGTTCATTAAACGGCTTAATACCAGCTGATATTGGTAATGTCACACTAGCAGAGGCTGGCAACTTTAGCCGAGCAAATGTGGGCAATGGCTTGACGGTAACGATAGCTGATGTAATAAGTGGATCTGCTGCAGGTAACTACACCTTAACTCAGCCAACGGGCATCACTGCTAACATTATTCCTAAAGCCTTGACCGTAACCGGAACTACTGTAGCAAATAAAGTTTATGACCGTACCAATGCAGCAACAGTTACTGGTGGCACCCTGGAAGGAGTAATTCCAGGAGAGGTCATTGGTCTAGTTCAGGTTGGAACTTTTGGGCAGATCAATGTAGGCACAGGGCTTGCAGTAACCATTGCCGATACTTTGACAAATAACACTGCAGGCAACTACAGCTTGACACAGCCCACAGGATTAACTGCTGACATTACTCCAAAGGCTCTGACGGTTACTGGAACTACTGTCGCCAACAAGATCTATAACGGTAATAATGTTGCAACAATTGCCAATGGGGCCTTGGTTGGTGTCGTAGGTAGTGATACTGTGAGCCTGAACCAAGCTGCTACCTTTAGTCAATCTGATGTTGGTACGGCTTTGGTGGTAACTGCAGCTAATACCCTCTCGAACAACGCTGCTGGTAACTACACACTAGTACAGCCTGCTGGATTGACTGCTGATATCACACCGAAGGCCTTGACAGTAAGTGGAGCTGTAGTAGCTAATAAAGTTTATGACGGAACTACTGCTGCTACATTTACAGCGGGTACATTGACCGGTAAAGTGGGATCAGATGATGTAGTACTTACCCAAGTCGGAAACTTCAGTCAGACAAGCATCGGTACAGGTTTGACAGTCACAGCAACTAGCGTTCTTAGTGGTACCGCTGCAAGCAACTATACCCTTACACAGCCAACAGGCCTAACTGCAAACATCACCACTAAATCACTGACGGTTAGTGGCGCAGTGATTGCCAATAAAGTATATGACGGAACTAGGGTAGCTACATTTAGCGCAGGTACAGTGGATGGGGTCGTCAGCTCAGATACTGCCAGTCTAGTTGTGACTCAAGGGGCAACATTTAGCCAGGCAAATGTGGGTAGTGGTCTTACGGTAACTGCTGCGTATACTATTAGTGGATCTGCTGCTGGTAACTACACGCTGACACAGCCAACCGGATTAAGCGCCAACATTACTCCTGCACCATTGGGAATTACAGTGTCGGCAACATATAGCGGCTCAACTACGATCATCCCAACAAGCTATACCTTAACTGGCCTAGTTAATGGTGAAACCATTGCTGGAATTAGTAGTGCAACTGTTAATAATGCCAATGTGTCTGCAAATAGCAGTAACTTTGTCACTGTGTTTAGCTCAAGTGGTGGTACTGCAGCTTTAAGTAATTACGCTCTTAACTCAGGATATAACGGCCTAGCTGGAAATACACAGAATAAGGTTACTATCGTAGCTAAGTCCATGACTATTACTGCCGATAATGTCTCTGGGCTTGTATATGGCAGTGCTTATGCTCTTGGGACATCTGCATTCACAACATCTGGCTTAGTTGGCTCCGATACCGTTACAGCAGCCACTCTGAGCTATGGCTCATCTACTACAGTAGCTGCTACCACCAATGCAGGATCTTATAGTGCAGGCATCATTCCAAGTGCTGCCGTTGGTACTGGGTTGAATAACTACGCTATTACTTATATACCGGCGAACTTGACGGTAGGTAAGGCTGCCTTAACGATTACCCCAAATGGATCAACATCTGTCTTTAATAGCAGCATTCTGGATAAAGCATCTTACTCACAAGCTATTGCTAACTACACAGTCAGTGGCTACAAGAATGCCGACTCAGCAACAAATGCACCAATTAGTCTAAGCGGTAGCATGAATTTTGGAGGGGCTAGCAATACAGTAGTTCAAAATGCAGGTACTTATAGTTTAGCTATTGGATCTATAGTCGGCAGCAGCAGTAATCCCAACTACACCGTTGTATTTGCTAATACTGCCAATAATGTCTACAAGATAGACCCTGCAATTCTGAGTATTACTGCAAGCAAAGTTTATGACGGAAGTCGTGCTTTTGCTGCTAGTTCTGTTAATGCAGTCACAACGAATGGTAATCAGGTAGTTGCTCTATCGGGATCAGCAAATGCGAATAGTTCGGATGTAATTGGGGTAAGTAGCCTTGATACTACGGGCCTCAGTATTGCTAATAGTATATTTGCGAACAACTATATTTTACCGGCAAGCACTGGCAGTATTTCAATTACCCCAGCCCCGATTACTGTGTCTATTAATAGTCAGACAAAAGTATATGACGCCACTAACTCAGCCGCGCTTACATCAGCAAGCTACACCATAAGTGGTTTTGCTACTAATCAAGGAGCCAGTATTAACCAGACTAGCGCTACTTATAATAGCGCTAACGTAGCAAATGCTACGACAGTTTCTACGACCCTAAGCAATGCGAACTATGTTGTGACAGGCGGAACAAACTTATCAAATTACTCATTACCACTGAGTGTTAGCGGGCCTGGCTCCATTACCCGAGCAACATTAACAATGACTGCTAATGCTGCAGCTAAGTTTGTAGGTCAGGCTGATCCAACGCTTACCTATAGCTTAACTGGCTTGAAGGGCGCTGATACTGCTAGCGTACTTCTCAATCCAGCTCTTAGCCGTCAAGCAGGTGAGGCTGCTACCAGTGATGCGCCTAATAATGGCACTCCATACACCATCACACCAAGCGCAACAGCTGCCAACTACACAATTGTTCCAGTAAGTGCAGGATTTACTGTTGTAGCTCAAGGTCAATTATTGCTAACTGTTGCAAATACCTCGACTACATACGGTAGCTTAACGGCAAGTAATTTGGGGGCTTCTGCTGCAGTATCGGCCTCATATTGCACTATTAATAGCAATTGTTCGGCACAAAATATTGTTAATCTGGCAATTACGACGGGGTCTTCTCCTAATACTTGGATTGCAACCGACTCAAAATCACCCCAAGGGAAGTACACGTTAACCATTAACTTGCCAAGCTTAACCAGTACAGATAGCAGTAGTGGTGGGTACCTGAATGTGGGCAGTTACACATTGACCCCATCATCTATTGTTACCACCGTATCGGGTTACGCAACCAACTATGTCACTAGCTATCCTGTTCTCACGGTGGCTGGCACAACTTCAATAACACCACTGTTATTAAGTGTTAACACACCAAATATTACTAAGGTTTATGACGCTACAAGAGTCATTATTGGTAAGTCTCTTACGGCAAGCAATGTAGCATTAAATGATCAAGTAGCCTTAACTGGCTCCGGTAGCTTTACTAGCGCAAATGCTGGAACAAGTTTGGCTTATACGATCAATAACGTATCAATTGCTGGTGCAGATGCAAATAATTACGCATTTAGTGGAACCATATCTGGTACTAATGGCGTTATTATCCCGGCACCATTGCTGATTGGCGGTATCTCTGCAAACAATAAGGTGTATGACGCAACTACTGCTGCAATATATTCAGGTACACCAACTCTAATTGGAGTTGTTCAAGGAGATACAGTTTCTGTGCTTGGTTCGCCGAGAGGATCGTTTTCACAGCCCGATGTCGGTAGCAATTTATCGATTAATTTCGACAACAGTAGCCTCAGCATCAATAGCGCTAACTATTCAATTGCTGGCTTAACTTTAAGCCAGTCTGCAAATATAACCCCTGCTTCAATAACGGTTGCAGCTTCGAAGTTGTATGATGGATTAAATACCGTAAGCTCGGCTAATCTGACCATTACAGGCGTAGCAGGCCAAACTTTGGTAGCCTCATCTGGTAATGCAATCTTGACCAATCCAAATGTTGGATCTGCGGCTCTGCAAGGTTTGAATAACCTAGTTTTAGCAAATGGAACTGGATTGGCATCAAATTACACCACTAGTAACCCAATATTTACCAATGTCACCATCAGTCCAGCAGCTTTAACCATTACCGCCTCATCCGATAGTAAAGTTTATGGCGGTTCAACAACTGCAAATAATGTTTTGTATGACAATTCTGGTTTAGCAAATAGTTCTTTAGGATATACAACATCAGGCATTATTTCAGGAACTAACGATGCAGTAACTGCAGTCAATTTAACTAGTCTTGGCGGCTTAATAAATGCTGGCGTCAATGGTGGTAATAGTTATGCTATTACTCCTAGCGCTGCAGTTGGGCCTGGCTTAGGCAACTACAACATTACTTATGTAGATGCAGCATTAATAGTTACACCTGCACCCATCACCATAGCGACTGATGCCAAGAGCATGACTTATGGCAGCTCTAATTTGCCAAACTTGACTTATGTTGCTACTGGATTAAAGAATGGCGATAGCATTACTGGTAGTCTCGTTACTCCTGCTGCTGCCTATAACGGTACGCCAGGATCAGGATCTAATGTCGGTACTTATGCCATTAATCAAGGTTCCTTAGCGGCCAGTGATAACTACACTATTAGTTTTACACCGGGGGTTCTTACAGTCAATCCTGCACTACTTACCATTGCAGCAAATGCCAAGAGTATGACTTATGGCGCCTCCAGTCTACCAAGTTTGACTTACGTTGCTAATGGATTGAAGAATGGTGACACCCTTACGGGCAGCCTTACAACTACCGCAACAGCTTATAACGGGACAGCTGGGTCAGCATCGAATATTGGTGCTTACGCTATTAATCAAGGTACTTTAGCGGCAAGCAATAACTACACTATCAGCTATACACCAAGCGTACTGACTGTTAATCCTGCTAACTTAACGATTACTGGAAGTAACCAAACAGTCGGATATAGCACAGAAAGTACCTTGTCTAATAATGCATTTACTGCTTCTGGCTTAGTCAATGGCGATACGATTAGTTCCGTAGTTGCCAAATATAACGGTAGCACTACCGTGCCGGCAACAGTCAATGCCGGAACTTATGCCAATAGCTTGGTAATGAGCGGGGCAGCAGGCGCTGGCATTAGTAATTACAACATTGATTATCGTTATGGCGACTTAGTAATTCTTTCGCCACCCATCACTATCCAGCCTATACCGCCTGTTATTCAACCCACAACACCAATAAATGGAGGCGTATTAATTCTTGTAAATCAGACCAACGTACAGGCTGTTTTAACTCCAATAACTACCCCAGTAGCAGCGGAATTAACGCCTTCATCGATTGCACCGTTGTCTCCGCCGCTACTAGCTACACCAGTTATTAAATATATCGATAATCCAAATACTGTTTTTGTAATTAGAGCCGCAATGACCCAAGATGGTATGCAATTAACTGCGAATGCCACTGCTACAGGAACTGGTTTTACATATACCTTGCCTGATAACTTTAATTTAAATATACAGTCGAATAATACAAATGCAGGTAACACTCCTTTAGCAGGTGGTTTATATACTGTTTCTGCTGTTATGGCTGATTCAAATCAACCATTGCCTGAATGGCTTAAATTTGATTTCACTACAAAAACTTTGATTGCAAACAAGGTGCCTGCAGATATTGACGTCATTAGAATTAAGTTTGTAGCTAAACGTGGCGATAATCTAGTGGGTGAGGCTGAGATGGTTATTAGGCCTAAGCAATAAATGAGCGAGTACTTAATATGAGCCAGCTAGTATTTTCTAGGTATTACTGCCTCACTGTTTTATTTATTAGCTTTAGTGCTGCGGCACAAATCTCCAACTCGACAGATTATGAATTTATAGCTACCGTAAATGGCGCACCTATTTCTAGAGGTCTATTAGATCTCAATCTCAAGGGCGCTATTTCACAAGGTCAAAAGGACTCTCCAGAGCTACGTCAGAATATTAAAGAGGAGTTAATTAATCGCGAGCTCATTTCTCAAGCTGCCATTAAAGAGGGCTTAGAAAAAAATATTGATCTCACTGACCAGTTCGTCCAGTTAAAGCAAAATCTGTTATTACAAGCTTACTTGGAGGATCATTTTAAAAAGGATCCCATTACTGATGCAAAGCTCCGAGAAGAATACGATAAACAGAGAAAAATTATGGGTGATAACTCATCAGTAATTCAATACAAAGTTAGTCAAATGATTCTATCCTCTGAATCTGAGGCCCTGGCAATCATTTCACGCATTCAGAAAGGCGAGTCTTTTAGTAAACTTGCAAAAGAATTCTCAACGGATCAATCTTCAAAACAGCAAAGTGGCGCTATTGGCTGGGTTTTACCTCAGCAGATCCTGCGTCCCATAGCGGATGTGATGGTGAATCTGAATAAAGGCGCCGTTAACAATTCACCAATCCAGATTCAGGGTGGCTGGGCTATTATCAAAGTCGAGGATAAGCGCAATGTGAAGGTGCCTGGTTTTGAGGAATCTAAAAATCAGTTACGACAGGCTCTAGTGCAGCAATATTTACAAGAATCCATTAAAAAGCTGCGCGAGAGTGCAAAAATTGTTCAGTAAGCTCAACATATGACTATCAAACAATTTAATGCCATATACTTAGTACCAGATGACCGCTTATTATTTCGCTTTAATACGGTGGAGGATAAAGAGTTTCGATTTTGGTTTACGCGAAGAGTCACTTTATTCATTTTGGCTGCTACACATCATCTAATTGTGAAGAGCTTAGAGCAGACTCACAGTCCTGAGGCTGCTAAAGCCATTGCTGAATTTGGGAATGAGGCAATGCAGGTCAATCAAGGCGAACAATGTGTTACACAAGTTGACGTCTACATGCCAGCTAATAGTTATCCATTGGGGGCTGATCCTCTCCTGGTTATAGATGTGAAGTGTTCTCTAGAACAGAAAGAGTCTGAAGAGATACTTTCATTGGACTTATCGCTACCAGGTGGCGCTAATATCAACCTCAAGCTTGCTGGACCAACTTTGCAGGCTATGTGTCTTCTTTTAAACCAGTTGCGAGAGCATGCTCATTGGGGCGATGTTCCACAAGTACAAGAGGTGGCGACTACTGCTTCTGAAGAGCTTGAAAAAGCAGAAAATACCCCCCAAAACCCCTTAATGCATTAAAGGGATCAAATGCTGCTTAAAAAGGCAGCTTTGCACCCGGCTTTGCAGCCAACATCACAGCCTTAAACTCAGCCTGAATGCGAGCAATGGCTGCTTCACTATCGGCCTCAAAGCGCATGACTACTACTGGTGTCGTGTTTGATGGACGCGCTAAGCCAAAGCCATCGGCATATTCCACACGTACACCATCAATCGTATTAATGGACTCTGAAGTTGGGAATTTGGCATTGGCCTTAATGGTCTCGAGTAAAGCAAATGGCTCGCCTTCAGCGCAAGCGAGTTGTAATTCTGGAGTACAGATTGCGTTTGGTAAGTCATTAAGAGTTTGATTAGGATCTTTCTCTTTTGAAAGAATCTCTAAAAGACGAGCGCCTGTATACAGACCATCATCAAAGCCAAACCAACGGTCTTTAAAGAAGATGTGGCCAGACATTTCACCAGCAAGAGGTGCTCCAGTTTCTTTAAGCTTGGCTTTGACTAATGAGTGACCTGTTTTCCACATTAAAGGCTCACCGCCATGTTTCTTCACGTAAATAGCGAGGTTGCGCGTGCACTTCACGTCATAAATAATTTGGCCGCCTGGATTGCGTGACAGAACATCTTTAGCAAACAGCATCATTTGGCGGTCCGGGAAAATCACTTGACCATCTTTAGTGACGACACCTAAACGATCCGCATCACCATCAAAGGCTAAACCAAGTTCATTGTCAGTCGTTTGCAAGTTCTTAATAAGATCTTGTAGGTTCTCAATGTGCGCAGGATCTGGATGGTGATTCGGAAAATGACCATCAACTTCACAGAAGAGTTCCTGGACTTCACATCCCAAAGCTCTGAAGAGTTTTCCGGCAAAAGCACCACCAACACCATTGCCACAATCAACCACAATCTTCATCGGACGGGCTAATTTCACATCACTCACGATGCGCTCTAGGTACATTGGGAAAATATCAAAAGTGGATCTGGTTCCTTGGCCGCTAGCAAACTGCTTCGCTTCAATACGTTTACGCAAAGCCTGGATCTGATCACCATAGATTGCCGCGCCACCCAGAACCATCTTGAAACCGTTGTAGTTAGGGGGGTTGTGGCTACCCGTAATCATGATGCCGGACTTCGGTTTCTTGCCATTGATCTCTTGATTTGCGCCAAAGTACACCATTGGTGTCGCAACCATACCTAAATCAATCACATTGATGCCGGTAGACAGTAAGCCTTCGGTCAGCGCTTCAATCAAGCTAGGACCTGATAAACGACCATCGCGACCAATGACGATCTCGGCCTCACCTAATTCACGCATTTCTGTACCAAAAGCTTGACCGATTAATTTCGCAATCGATGGATCTACAGTCTCATCAATAATGCCGCGAATGTCGTAAGCCTTAAAAATGGATGGGGAGAGTTGCACGGTAAGTCCTAACTAAATTTAATATTAATGGGCAATTTCGATAATGGAGTTAAGACCCTCGCAGGCCTCTTGGAAGAGGGCGGGTGGGAGACTTTTCCACGGGTGCGGTCTAGCATTGCGAAGACGCCAATCAAAAGATTTTGGTTGGTGAGTCAGGATGTACGCAGGATCACCTTTTCCATTCGAAAACTTAATGGCAAAGGGATTGGTCTCATTAAACTGTGCATGTGTCATTGGAAGACCAATCACAATGCCTGTTTTTTCATTAAAGGGTTTTGGTGAAATAACGAGCATCGGATGCTCATCTTTCATTTCTTTACCCGATTGTGGGTTGAAATTTATCCAGATCATATCCCTGCGCTCAGGAACCCAAAGTTTTAATTTTTCAACCATTAAATAAGCTCTTTGCCAATCGGTGCAGAATTCATAATTTCACCACTATGTTGCTCCGGGTCAAAGGCCTTTAGTTTTTGACTAAGGCTTAATTTTGGTTTACCGACCACCCTTAATAGCACGCCATTTTTAACAACTTCAACAGAAATTGGCACACCTTGTGAGAGATGTGCTGCTTTTGCAACCGGCGATGTAATCCTGACGCCTAGGCCGTTGCCCCACTCTTGGATTGTTTGCTCTACTTTTAGTGCTGGAGCCATGGTTTACTCTTTGGGAAATTGTTTATACAAGTTTAAACAATTAGTGATGTCGTGTCAAATTCGAGCGAAGATGGTCTATGTATTGAATCGGTTAATGCGATCTGCAGTTACCGCATCAATATTGTTATCTGCCTGAACGTTGCCGCCTGCCTTGAGGGCGGCTTCAATCGGTTTGGCCAATACTTTGCCTAGTTCAACACCGGGTTGATCAAAGCTGTTGATATTCCAGAGCGCTCCAAGGGCAGCAGTGCGGTTCTCATACAAGGCTAATAGAGCACCCAAGTAGAAGGCATTGAGCTTAGGAAGAATCAATAGATTGCTAGGGCGCTTACCTGGGTAAGTGTTATTTGGGTTATCAGTCTTCTTACCGTTAGCCAATGCTTGGGCTTGTGCCAGGCAGTTGGACAGCAAAATTCGGTGATGCTCTTTGGCTTCCGGTAAATGACTCATTGGCTCACGTATGGCTATGAAATCAATCGGAATAATTTCGGTGCCCTGGTGTAGCAATTGAAAGTATGAGTGCTGTGCATTACTGCCAGAACTGCCAAATACCACTGGACATGAGAGCTTGACTGACTTACCGTCACGATCGACACTCTTGCCATTACTCTCCATATCGAGTTGCTGCAACCATTTTGGAAACCAATCTAAGGCATCGGCATATGGAATAACTGCATAAGACTTGATGTTGTGCTTCTCTTGTTGGTAGAGCAGACTGAGCGCCATGATCACGGGCAGGTTTTCTTCCAAGGGAGCAGACTTAAAGTGCTGATCCATTGCCTGTGCGCCAGCTAGGAACTGCTTGAAGGTATCAAAGCCATACTGTAAAGCAATTGGCAATCCAACTGCAGACCAAACAGAGTAACGCCCACCAACCCAATCCCAGAAAGGGTAAATATGATCTTGATGAATGCCAAAAGCTTCTGCTGCAGGTACATTGGCTGTCACGGCAAAGAGTGATTTGCTCACTTGACTATCGGTGCAACCATTATTTTTAAGCCATTTAACAACCACTTTGGCATTCATGATGGTTTCGAGCGTTGTAAAGGACTTCGAAACAATGATCACTTGTGTGCTATTAGGGTGAGCGCGTTGCAAAATAAGGTTGAGTTCTGCAGTATCGATATTGGCTAAAAAGTGCATCCGCATGCCACGGGATTCAATATCAGGGACATGTGCTAATGCTTCGATCGCTAAGCGAGGGCCAAAGTCAGAGCCACCAATACCAATATGAATCACATCGGTTACGCCAACCCAGGTATTACAGAGCGCTTCAATGCGATGCCATACTTGCGCAACCTCGGGCATGACATCTTTACCATTAATTAAAATGGGAGTCTTGTCCAGATTGCGCAGGGCAGAATGCAGAGCGGGGCGATTCTCGGAATTATTTACTGG
>Ga0214235_1000710_pt1 | contig 11678 bp, 10 predicted proteins | sample TroBogypolimnion_2_FD_153073 | JGI IMG/M metagenome (GOLD analysis project Ga0214235, IMG submission 153073) | Freshwater microbial communities from Trout Bog Lake, WI - 15JUL2008 hypolimnion | ecosystem: Environmental > Aquatic > Freshwater > Lake > Hypolimnion/Profundal zone ... | reverse complement strand
TTCATAAACTGAAATAATATCATCTTCTACTTTATCTAAATATTCTTCATTTTTCTTTTTATATGCAATAATTAAAGTTATATGATCATCGTATTCATTACTATCTATAAAATATCCATAATTAGAATAAATATCAATAATATCTTCTGATGTATATTTAAATAAACTTATTTCATCATAGTTTATTATATCAATTGTATATGTGATTTCTTTTTTACTCGATTTTTTAATAAGTTTATTAATATTTTTAATTGCTTTATCTACTTCTTTATTTATTTTTTTCTCTCTTTTATTCATTTCTTTTACTTTATTAGTTGCTGAAAGTTTTATAGCATTTTCAACAGCAATAGGTACAATTGTTTTTTTTTTAAAAAAATTCATAATTAATTAAGTTAACTAATAAAAATTATTTTTCAATTATTTATTTACATTCCATTTATAGGATTTACTATAAATTTTAATGAACCTAATTGAGTAACGTTATATTCTATAACTAAAGGTTTATCATTAGATATATACAAATATACTTTATCACATAAAGGAGTTGCTTTTACAAAATGTGTAAAATAAGATAATTTAAATATTCCTCTATAAATATTATCTTGTTCGTATGTAGGTATGATTATAGTTGATTTATCATTATCAACTGTATCACTATTTAATACTACTTTTCGTGCAATTTCTCCACCTTTATATGCTGATAAAATAACTTGTGTATTAATACTACGTATTTCTAATTCTTGTACTTTAAATGATTCAAAATCTTTACATATCTTTTGAAATTTCTGGGATAGAAAAACTATTTGACTATCAAATTCCATTGCAGGAATAGATAAACTATCTTGTCCAAGATCTAATGTTTTTAATCTATTTTCTATAACTTCTTTAGAATCTTTATTTTCAGTTATAATTATAAGTTCATCTGGATTATCATATTCCACGAATATTGATAAGACATCTGAAGAAGTAGTAGTTTTACTGATTTTATATAAATCTATAACATCTATACCTATTATTCTTTTTTCATCACAAAAATAGTGTTCAAATTCTTTTGCTTTAAGTTCTAAGAAAATATATACATTACCATATGAATCACAGTTTGATATTGTGATAGTATCATGTGTAAATACTATATTTGTTTCATTTAGAAAATTTTTAATACATTCAAATAGAATTTTTATTATATGACTTTTACCAGTTTTTAATTCTATTATATTGCGACTTGATATTTTTTCTGTACTCTTTTCTATCGTATAGTTTTTAAGGAAATCTTTCTTGTGTTTTGACAATCTTCCACACATGATATGTGATGTTTCTTAAAAGAAATTTATTTGATACTTACATATTGTATATTTTTTTTAAATAATAAACGAGATAAATAATAATTATAATGAAAAATAATAATTGAAAAGAAAAAAATAATTAATTTAATTATTAAATGGAAGAAGAAATAATTACTAAAAAATGCACAAGATGCAATGAGATAAAATTACTAACAGAATATTTTAAAGGTAGAAATATATGTAAAAAATGTGTTAATATAGGTATTAAATTGAATAAAAATACAGAAAATGGATTTTTAGGTAATTTAACTCGTGAAGCAAGTAAAAGTGCTAAAACACGAGCAAAAAAAGATAGAATAGAAGCAGGTATATGTACAATAACATCGAAAGATGTTAAGGATTTATGGAAAGAACAAAATGGTTTATGTTATTACTCGGGTATTCCAATGAAAACTAAGCAATTCAGTAGTTGGCAGTGTTCTTTAGAAAGATTAAACCCATCATTAGGTTATACAAAAGAAAACATAGTTCTATGTTGTTGCGAGCTTAATGACTCATCACAATGGTCTCATGAAAAAATAAAAGAAATGATTGAACTAAATAAAAATAATACACCAGTTACACTATTTGATTTTACAAAACCAAATAGAAAACCAAAGATACGAGAAACAGTAACTAAAACAATAGTAGAAATTGATGGAAAAATGGTAGAACATTATAATTGTAATCATTGTAAAAAAGTAAAACCTATAACATCTTTTTGTAAAAATATAAATATTGGATGTAATGAATGTTGTGCATTGAGAAGTAAAAGAAGAATGACAAATGCATATGAGTATATACAAATCCGTCTTGCAAGTGCAAGACAATCATGTAAGAAAAGACCAGATAAGATAATAAGAAAAACTCGTGAGTATACATATGACATTGATATGGAATTTATTGAACAACAGTATAAAAAACAAAATGGACTTTGTTATTATTCAGATATCCCATTAACATTAGATGAAACTAATTGGAAAATGTCATTCGAAAGATTGGATTCAAGTATTGGTTATACAAAAGAAAATGTAGTATTAATATGTAAAGAATTTAATACATCAGATAAAACATGTATGAACAATGAAGAAGAATGTGAAGTACTTGGATGGAACAAAGAAAAATTTACTTACTTCTTACAAAATTATGAGAAGAATATGGAAGTATTTTATAAATAAATCTTTGATTATTCTTTTTTTATGTTCAGTATACCAGAAAATCCAATCGTCATATGAAATACCAATACATCATAATCAGTTGGATCTTTTTTATTGTCATAACACCATTTAAAGAATTTTTCCTGTATACCAAATCCGATACATCAACCTATTACATTATGTAACAAAAGTTAAAATTAATATTTAAATAAAAAATAATTGAAAAAAAATATATCAGTTTTAATTTTATAAAATGTATAATGATAAACTTTCTCTTAGATTTACATATAAACCAAATGAAGATGTGACAAATGTATATCTTGCTGGCGATTTTAATAATTGGATTCCAATTAAAATGAATAACATAAATTATATGTATATGATAGATATACCATTTTATCCACGAGAAATAGAAAAAAAGATTATAGAATTTAAATATATAATAAAGGATGTAAATGGTAATTTTTCATGGAGAAATGATTTTACAAAATGTTATCTTACTAATAAAGAAGGTTTTTTAAATAATTTTGTAGATTTAGATGAGATATTAAATATTGATAGCATGTTAATGTTAGAACTTTATATTTTAGATCATATTTGTTATAATAAAAAACAAATACATCTCGATGAACTACATATCTTTCCTAATATATCAAAGTCTCTTATATCAAAAATACATAAAATATTATATTAATAATTTAATTTCCCATATTCTCCGAAATATTTAATCGTAGATATATCACGAGCAATAGCTGTAACTATTCTTAAATTTTCTCTTCTATTATCTAATCTATTATTATTTATATGGTCAATTTTAGTTTTTGGTTCTAATTTATTATTTAATAAATTTATCATAATATATCTATGTAATTTATTATTAGATTTTCCTATAACATAATTACGTACATCTTTATGATATTTAAACTGATTTAAATGTGCATAATCAATTTCTGAAACTAATGTATAATCAACTATTTCTTTATTTTTATTTCTAAGTGATATTTTTGATTCGATCAAACAAATAAAATCATGAAAATATTCTTCCATTATAATTATAATTATAATTGTATTATTTTTTAAATAACTTAAATATACATATGAAGAGGAACATCATTCTTTTCTATATAATCTTTTAAAATTTCATCTATTATATCATAAGTAATAACTACTTTTGTTTTATCTGTATTTTCTTCTATTTCATTATATTCTTTAATAGAACAGTAAACCTTTTTATAAAAATTACCTTGTGTTACATATGATAAACAAATTCTTTCTATTAATGTTCTGAATGAATCTCCACTTTTTCTCATACCAGCTTCATTCATTGTTTTACGTTCTATTACATATCTAATCATTTCATCTGAAAATGAAAAGTCAAATTCGTTTTTATATTGTTCTAATATTTCAGGTATCATGATTCTTTTACTAATTTCTATTTTATCATTTTTACTTGGATCTGGTATTTCTATAATTTTCATTCTATCAGCAGTTATATCATTTACATAATTTGAATCATTAAATGCTATCACAAATAGTGTTTTAGAAAAATCTAATTTTATACCTTGGAAATAAAGATCTTGAAATTCATTATTAGTAGTAGCATCTAACAAATGAGTAAAAACCCCAAAAACAGATCTGGAATTACTATCACTTATCTTATCTATTTCATCTAAAAGAATTACAGGATTCATACATTCTGAATTAATCAGAATTTGTGCTAATCTACCATAAGATGAACCCACGTATGTATAATTATGGCCTATTAATGTTGACGCATCTGTAACACCTCCTAAGTTAATTGTATGAAATGGTCTATTTAATGATTCAGCTATACCTTTCTTTGCAAGTCTTGATTTTGCAACTCCTTTTGAACCATGTAATCCTAAAACTTTTCCATTAGCATTTGGGTTTATAATTTGATTACAAATAAAAGTAAGTATTTCTTCTTTAGCATCTTTTAAACCATATACAGAATTATCAAGATTTATTTTAATATTGAAGAGATATTCTTGTATTTTTTCAGAACCATCAGATAATCTAACAGATGGAACTCTATAATTTCCAAAAGGAATTTTACATAAACTATTTATCCACGATGTAATTTTACTTCCATCATGAGTATCTTTACTCAATTCATCATATTTATCTAAAATATAAGCTTTAGTTGGTATATCAACTTTAAGCAATAAAATTCTATCTCTTGGATTACTTGATTTATTTTTAGATAATTTATACTGTGTTATCTCTGATTGTATTCTAATAAGTTCATTAGATTCATCATCAATAGTATTAGTTATTTTTTGTTTCTTATTAGGCTGTTCAGTTAAATCAACAACATCATCTCTTCCTTCTTCTAAGAATGGAAGTAATGTAATATAAATATTTTTACCAGTAAAAGGATCTTTTAGTTTAAGAGTAAGTTCATCATCATTACTTTCTTCATCATTACTTTCTTCATCATCTGATCTCTTTCTTTTACTACTATTTGATTCAATAAGTGATTCATCATCATCATAATCATTATCATTATCATCATCAATAAAACTACTATCACCACTATCACTATTACTATCACTATCACTATCATGTGATGAATATTCACTTTCATCTACAATAGTTTCAGATCCACTATCACTTTTGTTATCATTATTATCGGTCATTATCTCGATTTAAAATTAACTCTAATTAAATATTTAAATAACTTATTATTTTTTCATTTTATTTGTAATTATATCTAAGATAAATAAAAACATGATACCTGTTAATATATATGTAATAGTTTCTAATAATGAATTATAGAAATTATTATATAAATATTTACTTTCACAAGATTTACACTTCTTTAAGTGATTTTGAAAAAATTCACAATCATTCATTACTTCATGATTAGTATATGTAATTTCTTGTGGTATAGATTTAGGCTGTGATGGTATCATCATAGGGCGTATATAATTTTCAGTAAATTTTTCAATGCCTTCATGTTTTATTGATGATCTCATATTTTTCATGTATAAATTATATGGATCTTCTCCTATTCCTATAAATTCAGGAAATACCTCTTTTAAATTAGATGGCATTTTAATAATTATATATATTTATATATAATTATATTAAAATAAAAAATAAAAGATCAGTAAATTTAAACAACAGGTTTTACTTTACGTACATATTTTCTTTTAGGTTTTACTGTTTCTTCCTTGACAGAAACAGAAGAAATAGATGATGATGATGATGAAATAGATGATGACGATGATGACGATGATGATGATTTAACAGATCTTGTATCATCATCTATGGGTGTAACAGATTTATTTGCTTTCATTTTTTCAATAATACTTGCATAATCATCACTGGGACCATTAAATGTCTCTTCATTCGTATTTGATACATTATTTGCAGCATTTAGAATATTAGAAAACATGCTCATACTATCTTTATTTAAGTATTTATTTGATAAATGTATCATAGTTCCAGATTGAACTGTCATCATTAATAAAGTAAGGAAAGGATTCATTTTAGCACCACTAAAATATTGTTTATAAATATCTTCAAATACATCATCATACGATGAACCTCCCTCCATATCAATACATACCTTTTGACCCCAACCATTTAGATCTAATGCAACTATTTTTTGGTATTTAGATGCAAATTCTGTTAAATTTATTATATGTTGATAACTACTTTTTAACATTTCTAATCCTCCTTCTATTTCTTTTTGTTTTTCTATTCTAATACATTCTGATTCTATAATAGATTCATCAGAATTCATATCAAAAGAATGATGAGAATATCTTTTATCTTTATTTACCTTATTATATCTCCATAATAATTGTGCTTTTCTTATATTTCTTTGTTCATCTGACATATGTGGAATTTCATAATTATCAGAACGAGGAGGGGTACGTATTGGTTCATTATATTGTTGTCTATAATCTACCTCACTTTCTACATCACTTTCATAATGAGGATTTTTAGAAATCTCATTAAGTAAATTACCATCATCTGAACTAACAATAGATGATGGAGGAGGAGGTACAAATTGTTTTCTTACAAATGGTTTAGGTCTTTGTTGAGTTCTTTTTAGGATAATATTATTATCATCTAATTGTTTTGTAGAGTTTATTTCTACTCTATGAGAATCATCTTCTTTGATTAAATTAGTATCACTCATAATTAAATGTATTATTATATATTAAATGTTTTTCTTTTAAATAAAAAACGGACTACAATTTTTTCATAAATGATTTTAATTTAAAATAAATATAATATTATAGTATAAATAAGATGAAACGATTTGTAATTTATTTAATTAAAAATGAAGAAAATATTCCAAAAATGCTTACTATAAAGAATAGTATAATAGATGCTACAGCATTTGTTTATGATTATTTTAATAGTCATTTTACACATGGTACATTTTTTATAAAAAAGAATGAATTAAAATTTGAAATAACTAAAGTAATTAAAAAAGAAATAGGCTGGATTAGAAGTATTATAATAGATGAAAATGTATGTGATTCTATAATAATAATAGATGAATTATTTGATAATGATATGATTAAACATGGGTGTGATTTAGTAACAGAATTAAAAACACGTCTTTCTAAAAATAATTTTGGTTTAGTTAAACCTGATGAATCTTTTATTGAAATTAAAAAATGTACTTTATTAGATGAATTAAAGATTGAAATAGAAAGAAGAAAAAAAAATAATTAATACTTTACAAAAAATTGAAATTTATTTTTTATTATTATTATTGTTAATAATAAAAATGGAATCTAAATTACAAAATATACTTGATTATGTTAATAATTATACAAAAACACAAAATGTAGAAATGGAATTAGAATTTAGGATAGGAACATATAAAGGAGATTCATTTGTTCCTGGTATAGATAAAAATACATTCGAAAGAGTATTATTTAGTCATGAAAATAATAAAAAATTATTATCAACTAAAATAAATAGTCATGAAGAAATTGAAGGTAGTATAAAAAAGATAACAGAAGATAATAAAGCTTCTTTTTTCATGAAAAAGAAACGTTTAGATAAAATAGATATTAAGAATTTAGATTTAAGAGTTTCATTGTCATCAGAAGAAATACTTGAAAAAGGTCCATCTATATTTAATCCAACAATGACGAGAGATAAGAAAAGAACATCATTTTTTGTTACACAATATACAAGATTAGATTTTACAGAAGTAAAATCTGGTGATAAAATTTCTTATGAAATTGAGATTGAATATATAAATAAAAGTGAACTTAAAGATATTTCTATATTTTTTACAATAACTAATGAAATTTTTAAATTAATTCAACAAACATTTTATCCAATTTTTACAGATGAAAAAAACTATATCATTAATGCATATAAAAAATTAACAGGTAAAAATACATTTATAGGAGCACAAGCAGTTACCTTACAATTAGAAAATTTAGTAAATCTTGTAAATGAGAAATATACTGTTACAGATAAAACTGATGGAGAAAGAATGTTTTTATTTGTGATTGATAATTATCTTTATTTAATTAGTAATAAAATGGTTATAAAAAAAATAGCATATATCAAAGAAAAAATAGAATTTAATAATAGTTTATTAGATGGAGAGTTAATTGGTAAAATGTTCTTATTTGATATATTATTTTATAAAGGAAAGGATTTAAGAAATGAATCATTCTTATTTTTAAAAAGAAATGAGATATTGAATAATCTTTCTCCTATTTTAAATAAATATGATGTTCATATAAAGAAATTTTACATGGGAAATGTTATAAAGGCTGGATTAGATATTTATAAAAATAAAGATAAATTTCCATATAAGTTAGATGGATTGATTTTTACACCAGTAGATTCTCCATATCCTACTAATAAAAAATGGAATAAATTATTTAAATGGAAACCAGAATCAGAGATTTCTATAGACTTTCTTATTAAAAAGAACGGAAATGGTATTTGGTTTCTAAATTCTGATTTTGGTACTAAAACTGACTTATTTGTATGTACTGGTTGCCCATCATCTATACCTACTGATTTATATAAGACAACTGTAAGTAAACAGATAGATGCTCAATATAAAGATAATACTATAGCAGAATTTGTATTCATGAAAGATAGTATAAACTTTCAACCTATACGTGGAAGACCAGATAAAATAAAACCAAATTATATAGATATAGCATTAGATAATTTTAAAAATATAATGTCTCCTATATCAGAAGAACTATTAAAATCTCTTTCAGAGTTAGATAGTGAAACTTTAAAAAATAAAATTAAATCTATAATTGAAGGAGAAAAAATAAATATCTCTAGAGAAAAAGATTTATTTAAAGAAATGAAAAGTTTTAATAATAATGTTAAAAATGATTTGATACAGAGGTATTGTAAAAATGCAGATCTTGTATATAGTTTTGGAAGTGGAAGAGGAGGTGATATGTATAAATGGATACATGCAGGTGTAAAAAATGTTATAGGATTTGATATAAATGAAAATAATTTATTAGAAGCAAGAAAAAGAGCAATAGTAGAAAGTTCTAAAAAGGGAAAAGGAAGAACTTTTATATATGAACAGATAGATTTAAATAAAGAAAATATAAATATAAAATATCCGAATCTTAGTAAAGGAAAAGCAGATGTTGTAGATTCATTCTTTTCTCTACACTACTTTTTAGACAATGAAAAGAATTTCCATAATTTTATGATAAATGTTATACATAGTTTAAAAGAAGGAGGATATTTTATAGGAACATTGATGGATGGTAAATCTATCCATGAAAAACAAGGAAAAGTAGTAATGGAAAAAACAGATAAAGGAGAAGTAGCATTTGAAATAATAAAATCTTATCAATATAAGAAGAAGTATGAAGATCTATCATTATTCGGTGAATCTATAAAAGTAATTTTAGGATCAGATACTATAATTTCTGAACAATATTCCCATGAAAATCTTGTAAAATTTAATGATCTCGTATCAATGTTAAAAAATAGTTATGGTCTAAGTTTAGTAGAAACTACTATGTTTTCTGAGTATGATGAAGGAAATACAGGTATGAAGAAATTTGAAAAAGAATTTGCGTATTTAAATAGAACATTTGTATTTCAGAAGACTAAACAGATACATAAAATCATATCATTAAATAATGGATTAGATGTTGAAAAAGGAAAAGAAATAAATGTATCTCAGGTTATTATAAAAGAACAGACACCTATCTGTATTAATAAATGGAATAAATTTAAAACTATAGAGGATTTTAAATACAGAACATGTGGAAAAACTATTGATTGTAATACTAATTGTGTAGCTAGAACATTTTTAGATTTAGGATTAGTTGATAGAGAATATAATGAAGATGTATTAAAAGATATAGTTCAATATGTTAAACTTGATATAGAAGGAAAATTAACTATAGAAGGAAATATTCCAGAAAATAAATCATTTTATGTATTTGTAAAAGATGTTAAAAGTACAGGTGCATATTTAATTGGTAAAGAATTAGATGATGATGAATATAAGATAGAATTCGATAAAGAAATGTTTAAAGATTTAATTGATAAAGTAAATGATAGTATTAATTCTAATAAAATTACTAAAATAAAACAACAAAAAGAAGATATAAAACAAGCAATAACTAATGATACCGTTATACTTGGAAAAATTTATAAGGATTGGCGTATAAATGATTTGAAAGAAAAATTACGAAGTTTAGAATTACCTGTAAGTGGGTCTAAAGGTGATCTTGCTCTTAGATTATTAACATCCAAAAAATAAATAATTATTCCTCTTAATAATAATAAATTATTATATATTATATATTATATAATAATTATGAACATTCCAGTTGATTCTATCATTTTAGAAGAAGGTACATGTAATGATGATAAAATTTTTAATGCATCTTCGGGAATATGTGTATCTAAAAATGGCATAGTTGGTAAAAAATTAATTGCATCATTCGGAAATTATATTAAAGTAGCATGTAAAGATCATTTTAAATTTAATCAAGATAAACAAAGATGTATGACAACAAAAATTTATAAAGAATATATTCGTGAACCAAGTACTAAAGAATATAAGCATGAATCAAATGTTCCAATTGATTCTATTATTTTAGAAGAGGGTACATGTGATGATGATAAAATTTTTAATGCATCTTCTGGAATATGTGTATCTAAAAATGGTGTAGTTGGTAAAAAATTAACTGCATCATTTGGAAATTATATTAAAGTAGCATGTAAAGATCATTTTAAATTTAATCAAGATAAACAGAGATGTATGTCAACAAAAACAAAAATAATTCCAGCAGGTACTCTTTCTAAATATGGGTATCATGGAAAAGAACCAGAAAAAATTAGAAGAGAAGCATTGGTAAAAGCTATTAAAGAATATGGTCATAGTGTAGTTACTCATAAATTAAACGCGGTTTCTATTTTACAAAAAAATAAAAATCCTGCTCTTTCTAAAATTTTTAGAGATGATATGATATGGGTTAAAGAAAATTACCAGTAATTACTTACTGAACAGAAATAACTTATTTTTTAATTGACTTTGTTTAAAAATTATAGTTTATATTCTTTAAATAACTTATTAATAAATGTTAACTTTGTTAATAAGATGTTATATTTTCATTTGCTAGCATAACACTGTGAAAATTAAAGAACATATTGCGGCAAATACAAATAAACAAGAACCTATTAAATAAAGAATAGTACTTGTTATTGCTAATGAAAATGATGTATAATTATTATTTAAACAAAATAGATTAAAAGATGTTCCTATTAAAAATAGGATACTTCCTAATAGATAAAGAATATTACTTGATAGATTGTAATCCATAATTACTTGATAAAAAAGTAATAATATTTTTTCAATTTTATTTATAAATAATAAAAGAACATTTATTTAAAAATATAATATAATTATTATTCAATAAGATGGCATTAATATTAAATATGGTAGGGGCTCATGATGTTTTTCTAATAAATAATCCTACTCTTAATTTCTTTAAACAATCATATCAAACATTTTATAATCTTTCACATGATGCTTATGAACTATTACCTTTAAATAAAGTAGATTTTAATACAAAAGTTACTTTCGAAGTTCTTAAAAGAGCAGATTTTATTAATAAAATGTATGTAAATATAACAGTTCCACAACTACAAAAAAGTTCTGATTCTACTTATGCATCATGGGTGA
>Ga0214235_1000702_pt1 | contig 11772 bp, 20 predicted proteins | sample TroBogypolimnion_2_FD_153073 | JGI IMG/M metagenome (GOLD analysis project Ga0214235, IMG submission 153073) | Freshwater microbial communities from Trout Bog Lake, WI - 15JUL2008 hypolimnion | ecosystem: Environmental > Aquatic > Freshwater > Lake > Hypolimnion/Profundal zone ... | reverse complement strand
TTCTACCTTATAAGTATATACAAAATTAAGACATCAGGGAAAGAACAGATTCCCTATGTCTTTATATAACTGAAACTTGTTAGTAAATAGTAATATTTGTTAGCAATTGTAAGTTATTTCTGTTCAGAAGAAATAGCGAGTGTATATGATTTTTTAGAAGTAGAGAAGATGTTTGGTACATCTGAAACAATTTATTAAATTATGTTCTCAAAAAAGGAACATCTGTAAACATGTCATTATTTGATATTTTCATGAAAATCATATGTCTCATTCTAAGACTTTTAATTTGATCTTTTAAAAATGTCTGACTTATCATATAAGTTGACTTATTAAAAATAATTTTAGCCAAAAATCTTCTTGGTAAAGATTTTGAAGTAATTGTAATGAAATTCATAATTTATTTTTATAATAAAATATGTATCTTTTTTTTTAAATTGTTTATTGTTAAATAATTTAAAAAAAAAAATAAACAATAATTAAGTAATGGCCCAATCTACTATTAAAATAATTGCATTTAATAATTTATTAAAAGAAATGATTTTATTTTTAAAGACTACATTTAAATCAGAAAAAAAGTTAACATATTATGAATTTCAGATAAAAACAGTTATTTTATCATCTCCTCAATGTATGATAAATTTATTTAAAGAATTTGTAGTTCCTTATGAAAATAAAATAAATGCATGTGATGAAGAATTTATGATAAGTGAATTAAATTCTATTATAGGAGGAAAAGTAGAATTTCTTGATTTTAGTACTGTATGGAGTAAACAAGAAAATACATTAGAAGTAAAAGCAAAAATATTCCAGTATTTTATTAAGTTAATCAAATTATCTCGTTAAAATATATAAATAAAAATAAGAATTATAATAAATGAGTAACTACGAAGAAATACTTGAAAAAACATTAAAAGAATTCTTTTTTGATTTATTGAAAAAGAATAAAAAGGTTGTAATGTCAGTATTTACTAAATATGGAGATCAAGATGTTCGTATTACAGCACAGATGTTAATAGATGAAATAGAAGGAAATGAAGAAATGATAATAACAGAAGATGATAAGTTATTTGATTCGTCATTTTCTATTTTTAATGGTATGATTAAATTTAATGAATTTGTTGGTAAAAATAATACTAATAAAAAATCATTATTTAAATATTTGAAAAATATGTATATTTATTCTATAGGAATAATAAGACCAGAAGAATTGACAAATACATTCAATAAATTTAAAAAAATAATTAATCCTATCCATGAAATCGAGAAAGTTATGCCACGATCAAATAATAATGCATTATCAGATATTATAGGTAGTATAACAAGTGAAATAGTTCCTCAACTACAAAAAAGTTTTTCACAAGAAAACTTTAAACTAAATCCAAATGATATTATGGGATCACTTGGTTCTTCTGGTATTGATATTTTCAGTATAGTCAATTCTATTTCAAGTAAAATAGATAAAAAAATTAAAAATGGATCTATAAACGAACAAGATTTACAAAATCAGGCGATGAATATGTTAAAAGGATCTGATTTTTCTTCATTCTTATCTGGACAAATTAATAAAAAATAATGATTGTATTTCTAATTGATATTAATAATTATTTTATTTTAATTATTAATAATAATATGAATAAAATTGTAATAAGTATATCTATACTATTAATAGTAATAGTAATAATTATATTGGTAATATCATTTTCATCATCTGCTCCACCAGTAGAAACGACTTCACCAGTAGAAACGACTTCACCAGTAGAAACGACTTCGCCAGTAGAAACGACTTCGCCAGTAGAAATAACTCCATATAATACATACACTACTTTATCAATAACAACTCCCTATGTCACTACTCCCTCTTCATCTCCCTCTCCCTCTTCATCTCCCTCTTCATCTCCCTCTCCCTCTTCATCTCCCTCTTCATCTCCCTCTCCATCTCCCTCTCCCTCTCCCTCTTCATCTCCCTCTTCATCTCCCTCTCTCTCTCCCTCTATACTCATTACTCCATTTTGTTCATTACCAATTTGTTCTCTTATTTCAGCACCTAATACGATTTATGTTTCTCCTAATGGTACTGGAACTGGTAATAATTTATATTCTCCCATGATATTATCTAATGCTATTAAAAATATAACTTCAGGAAATATTTGTTTATTATCAGGAACTTATTCTAATATTACTTTATCAGGAATCACAAATATTAATATAATAGGGCAAGATATGACAAATACTATTATTTCAGGAAAAACAAAAATAGATTCTTCTAATACTTTATGGTCAACAAATATAGATCCAAATATAAGATCTAATATTAAAAATAAAACATCTACTATTTATCAAATCTCATTAACTTCTTTAGGAATTATACCAGGACCTATAGGCCAAAGAGGATTCAAAACAACATTAGATCTTCCTTCTATAGAAGTATTTCAAAATAATATTAAATTAAATCTCCCATCATACAGTCCTTCTGGGTTAATTATTAGTAATGGTATAGATTATAATAATGCTACAATGTCACAAGACTTGTCTCCTATTATTAATACTATTAATAATAATACTTATATGGTAGGTGTAATGTCATATGATTGGAAATGGTGTTATTTATTAATAAAATCAATGGTAGATAATATGGTAACTTTAGTTAAAAATGCATCAGGACAACTTGCTTCTGGTTTAACAAGAGTACCACAAATAACTATTGATAATGTATTTACTGAACTAAATAATGGCCAGTATTATGTAGATAGAACTACTAATATTTTATATGTAATACCTATAGATGGTAAAAATATTGGAGATATATTTATAACAACTTCTACTTCTAATTTATTATCAGTATCAAATTGTTCTAATATAACATTTAGTAATTTAAAATTTGAAGGAACGAGAGTTGATGGTATTAATTTTATAAATTGTCAAAACTGTATAATAGATAATTGTATATTACAAAATATTATTAGTAATGGTATAGTTTTAGATGGCACGAGTGTAGGTAATACTATATCAAATTGCTCTATACGTGATATAGGATTATCTGGAATATCCACTAATGGTAATAATACTAATATTAAAGGTAATATTATAAATGATTTTTCACAGTATCTTAGACAATATACTACAGGAATAAATCTTAATAGTACAAATAATACAATTTTTAATAATAAAATATATAATTTCCCACATTCTGCTATAGTTTTATATGTAGGAGGAAATACTATAGATTCAAATGATTTATCATTAGGACCTAATACATTTAGTGATTTTGGTATGATTTATTTCTTTATGTTAAATTCTATACCTAAATATATAACAATCTCTAATAATTTTTTCCATGATATGTTATATTATAATAATAATAATATTTTCTGTATTTATTTAGATGATATGAGTTCTGGGTGCAATATAACAGGAAATATATTTTATAATATAGGCGATAAAACAAAATTAACTACCAAAGCTGCTTCGATTTATATGCATGGTGGAATGGATATTAATATAAATAAAAATTATTTCATCAATTGTAATCGTACATGTAGACAAGTATTATCATCTCACCAAACATCTCCTCCTCTGGGAGTATCTTCTGGAGATAATACTATAACTAACACATTTACAAATAATATTTTATATAATATAAATTATGCTACATGTACTGGACAAAATTATACCCTTAAAAATACTATTTGGGCAGATCTTGATGGTCATTTAACAATAGGTAGTAATAGTATAAATGATAATAGTAAATTAACTCTTATTAAAAATATACTATTAACTAAAAATATCAGTCTATAATAAATTATTGAAAAATAAGATAAGTAATGAAATATTATTATGGATCAATGTGATTGGTGTGATAATATTTTTGAACATATATGTTCAGTCTGTGATGATCGTATATGTTTATTTTGTATAAATGAATGTAATCACTGTGATAAAATATTTTGTAAAAAATGTTGGGAAGATTGTTATACTGAATGTGATAATTGTAATGATACTGTCTGTAATGATTGTATGACAAATGAATGTAGCTATTGCGATGATTTTTTATGTAATGATTGTTGTATATCTTGTGAAATATGTGATAAAGTAATGTGTATTGAATGTTTTATGATTAATTCTGTTAAATGTAATGAATGTAATAGTACTGTATGTACAGAATGTAGTGCATTTTGTTATTTATGTATGTTTAGTCCTTATTGTATAGATTGTATATATGAATGCGATGATTGTAATGCTGGATTATGTGATTTTCATAAATCTATAAATTGTAATAGTTGTAAGCAACCTAATTGTATGAATGAATGTATGATATGTTATAAATGTGAAGAATATTCATGTAAATTATGTATGATAGGTGAATCTATCTGTATGAAATGTCATAAATGTGATATATTTACTTATAATATGATATTTCCAGCAGAAATAACACAATTAATTAAAAGTTATATATGAAATTAAAATTGAAAAATAAAATTAATTAATAATAATATTAATTAATTTAATGGAAGATATAAGAAAAATATATAGTAATTTTAATTTACCTAATGATGATTATACTCTTGAAACAAAAAGAGTTTCATATTATATTAGGGAAAGTAAATTCTTGGAAAAATATGATAAAGAACAATTATTAATTATTTTTCAAGATGCGCTAGAAATGGCAGATGATGTTTTAATTAAAAAAAAAATAAATTATATTGAAAGAACGTTACAAGAATTGGAAAATTTACGTGTAGATAGAAAAGATGTTATTAAATTATTAAATAATTAACATACTATGTAAAATATCTAATAGACCAGAAATCACCAGCCATATCAGTATTCATAATATAATCATAAGGAAGTGTAAGAAATCCACGAGTGTTCATTCCAAATGAACCTCCCCAACCAGTTCCCCAGCTATTTTGTAATATAAAAACTTTCTTAGTATCATCAAAAGCTAATACAATTAAAGCATGACCACCAAGTTCATTTTCTTTTGTTAAATCAGGCATAGGAACAATACCAGTATCTGCAGTAGCTTGTGTCATGAAAGAATCATAAACAGATATACCACAAATAAATGGAAAACCTGAATTAATACATGACTTTAATTCATTTAAATTTTGAGATAAAGCTAAATATTTAAAATCACTATGAGAAAGTGCTAATTTATATAAAGCATCACTTGGTTTATGGTGAAAATTATAATCATTATAAGCAAATTTATCTTCTCCTACTGTTCTATATTTATCAATACTTTTACAAGTATCTCTTAGACTTGCTCCAGTATCTTCTGACAAAAGAGTACCATTCATAATACGTACATTATCATACATAAACATTCTACTTGGATGAAAAATTCCTTTGAATTTTTCTTTTAACATACAAAAATAAAGAGCACAAGCACCAGCATTCATTGTACATGTCCCATAACTTCCTTGATCTAAAATAGGTATATCATTATGTCTAAGATCTTTTTTAATAGGTAATGTTTCTTCTGGTATAGAATAATGATATGAAAATTTATAATCACGCTCATCCTTCTCTTGAAATTTATAATTAAGTACTCGTTTAATTGACATTTTTTATATTTTATAATTATAAAATAAAATAAATTCTAATACCCGTTAAAAGATATATTTAAATATTGGATATATACGTAATAAGATGCAATCTAGAAAACCTAATTTTATAAAGGGAGTATGGTTTTGGAATTGTGGTGTATGTTCAAAACAATATTCAAATGATGGAGCACATAAATACTGTTATAAACGATTTTGTTCTATATGTAATATTATCTTTAAAAACAATAAAGATAATAAAGAACATGCATTAAGAATACATCCAAAATCTTTTTGTGATAAATGTAATCAATCATATACTATGATAATACCGCATCGTAAAAATAGATTATGCATATAATGGTTTTATGTATTTATCTATAAAATTCTTCCACGAATTACTTGTTAAGTCTAATTTATATCCTTTATATGAAGATATAACTAAATTATTAGTACAAAGTGCTTTAGAAAATTCTCTATAGTCATTAAATATCTTATCAGGAATATAATTACTATAAATTCTTCCAATTGTATCTCTATCTGTATATTTAAATATAATCAATGTAGATAACATACGTTCTAGCATAGATTTATATGTTATAGGATATTGTAAAGAATATATAGTTGTTACATTATCCTGTGAAACTAAATCTAAAAATTCTAATGAATGATAATCATGTTTATACTTTTCAATTATAAGTACTAAATTAATTTTCACATCTAATAACTTATTTATTAATTCAATTGTTAAGTCTTTATATACATGAGTACATGGAGATTGAGATATAAATGTATCTGATATAATCACATATTCAATATTTTCTTTACGTAATTTGAAATTACTATATATTTTTTTATATAATAAAATTACATCTGTATTTATATCTGGTGTTAAAATACAATTAATTGTACCTAATTTGATATTATTAAAATCAAATGAATCCATTTATAATTGTTATTTAAATAAAATATGAGAAAGTTAGTATTCAATTATTTATTAACTATCATGTCAGAAAATATTATAAAAAGAAGAGGAAGAAAGAAGAAGATAATTGGTTGTATTGAAGATAAAGAACTTATATTTAAAAATAATATAGAAGAGGAAACCCTAATATTAATTCTTAATATATCATATTCTGATATAGAAAATAAGATAGAATATAATAATTTATGTGAAAATATAGTTGAAGAAAAAATAACACAAGATAATGAAACTAATTTTAATATTGAAATAATCGATAAGAAAAATATTTTTAAAGGTATAAAGTTTATAAGATCATATTCTATATTAGATGATTATAATATTAATAATAATAATAATAATAATAATAATTTTCATCATAGAAATTGGCCTATAAAAACAGATACTTTATGTTGGTGGTGTTGTCATTCATTTGATAGTATACCGATACCTATTCCATTTGCATACACAAGATCTGATATTTTTAAAGTACATGGGTGTTTTTGTAGTTTTAATTGTGCAAAATCTTATATATTAAAAGACTTTGCTAGATATGTTGGACAAAAACCAATATATCTTCTAAATTTTTTATATAAAAAAGTAATGAAAAAAAATAATTATATAAAGAAAGCTCCTCCTAAAGAAATACTTAAAAGATTTGGTGGTTTTTTAGATATAGAAGATTATAGGAAGAGTTTTGATATAAATACTAATTATAATATTATAAAATATCCCATGATAGCAACAATAACACAGGTAGAAGAAAGCTATGTTCCAGATATGAATAATCTACCTAAAGTTATTAAAAAGTATGATGTAGAAAGAAAAATTCCATTGAATAAAACTAGCATTTTTGACTTTAAATAAAATTGAAGAAGAATAATTAATATATTATTAATTAAATTATGGATGAAGATACTATTAGACTTATATGGAAACAAGTTGATTTAATTAATAATAAATATGTAGAAGATGATCATAAATCTGATAATATAGATGAATTTTTTGATGAATCAGAAGGAAAAACAACAATAGTAGATAATTATTTTAGTGATCAACATGGCTCTTCTCCAAGTTATTATTTTCCTAATAATTCTACTCGTACATATATTAGCGGTAATAGTAAAATGAGTAAACTTCATTTATGGGTATCTACTGATTCTACAGAAAGAATTTTACGAGATGATATAGATTTATTCAAAACAATTTTAAATAATCAGAAATTAATAACATTATCTGAAAAATTTATAAATTCTTGCACAGTAATGTATAAGATAATAGTTGATGTATTTAAAAAAAATAAAAAGAAAAAAACTAAAGATAAGATATATGCATTTACTTTATTCTATTCTCTAAAAAAAGAAGGTATATCTGTTTCACATAAAGATATATCTGTTATATTAGATATGGATAAAAAAAAGGTATGTAAGTCATTAAATTTAATTTCTGAACTTATTAATAATAGTGATACTAAAAAATATCTTACAGATTCAACTATTGATTTAAATATTCGATTGAATTTAAATAAATATTTTCAGATATTAAATCTACCAATTAATATTCAAAAAAATATAACTGAATTATTTGAAAAGATAGTAAATAATAATGAAATTATATTTATGCAAAACCATAAACCAAATTCAGTTATAGCAGGAATTATATATTATGTATTAATGTGTTTTGGTATGATAAATAAAGGATCGCAGTTAAATAAGAAAAAGTTAAGTTCTATTTTCAATGTATCAGAAAATACAATGATAAGTTTATATAGAAAAATATTAGATTTTCATAGTGTATGATTAATAATTTATTTTATATATATTAAATAAATGGATGAAGATAATTTTTCTACTAAAAAATGTAATAATTATGGGGGACTTAAAAAGGTAAGAAAGAATGATAAAAAGAGAAGAATAACAGATACATGGACATTAAAAGAAATAAAAGATTACTTAAAAAAAGAAAACTTTAAAATAAGAGGAAATAAAGAACAATTATGTGAATTTATAGATAGTCATATTAATGGTACTGTAAAAGAACCAGTTGAAAATGATATACCTTATATCGATACTATAATAATTGAACAAAAGTCTGATTCTGGTACAGTTGATTTATAGATAGTCATTTATTATTATATTATTTAAATAATTATATATAAATTCTATTTGATTATAACTTCTAAAACCATACATTAAAATATTACCATTTGTACAAATTAATAATGTAGTTTTTTGACAATCACATTTACCTGTTTTATTTAATTTTAAACATTTACATATTCCATTATCAGCATTAACTCCGAAATAATACATCATTTTTAATGCATGATAAACAACTGGTTCATATATAGTAAAAATCATTTTTTTTTTTAAAATAGTATATAATTTATTTTTATCAATATCAAAATTATATTTAAAAGTATAATTCATTAATGTTATATTAATTTCTGATAATTTTATAGATTGTATTTTATCTAATAAATTAAAAGAATTTTGTGGTTTTACTGTATCAACATAAGTTAATTGTTCTGTAAAATTACGTCTCTTACCTATCTTAGTAATAATTCCTATCTTATTACCATCTAAATCATAAATATTTTTATTCGAAAATACATTAAATTTAATGGATACAAGCCTACTTTCATCATATATTATAGTTTTTTTAACAATTTCTCCATGAAGATATTTAATATTATCAATTTCTACACCTATTATAGTATTATTAATATAAACAAAAGGATATACGTGTTTACTTATAGGTATATTAATATTTTGTAATAAATCTTTTATTATATCAAAGATCAATGAAAAATCATTTAAATTTTTACAACCACATACATGTAAAGATCCTCCTACAAATAATTTAACATTGCGTTTAATTATATTTAAACTATCTCCTATATTTAAAATAAATGTCAATTGATTAAAAAAATCTTTAGTTTTTTTATTTTTTCTTTTTTTATTTTCACCTTTAGAAATTCTATGTATTCCTCTCATATATATTATATCTATACCTAATATCTTATCATTTATTTCTAAATAATAAGCTAATGATAAAAGATCATCTATAGATATATCAGGACAATTTATATTAAATATGCCACTTATAGTAGTTGAATTCAATGGTCTATCTATAATATTCATTATATTATAACATTAATTACTATATTATATTTTTCAATTATATTTATACTAATTTAGACATATTTCATGTGATGTACATGATCTTATGTAATTAATAAAATCTATATAACTAAGACTATAGTTATCTGAAAATATATTACCTTCTTTATTTATTTTTTTCATAAAAAATATAAATTTAGTAAATAATTCAAAAATATGATCTTCTAAACTATAATCAGTAATTAATCCTTCCATATAATTAGCACGCCTATCATCATAATTCTTAAATCCTTTATATAAATCTATGAACCCAAGTATACTTATTCTATCAAATAAATAAAATCCCTTTTCTTCTGATTCTTCTTTTATTTCATAAAGAAAATCAAAAATATCATCAAAATATCTTTCTAATATTGGTCTATTTTTTGTTTTTATTTCAGAAAAGTTTTCTTCGTCTGATGAATTCATTTTTATAATTATTTTATTTAATTTTTTTTAAATTAATTCTCGTTAAATAATTTAAAAAAAATTAAACAGTATAATTATAAACAATGCAAATGAAAATCGAAGAACTTAAACAAGAAGAAGTTGTTACTCCAACTCCAGAAGTTGAATCTGGAAATCAAGAAGTTGTTTTAACAAAAGAAAAATGTCTAGAAATTTTAGTTAAAATGTTACATGAAAAAGTTAAACCAGTTTTATCCTTCCAAGAAGTAGAACTTGTGAATAAAGGTTTACGTTTCTTAGATAAGAAACCTCAGATGGTAAAATTAGAAGAAGAATTAAATGAAAAAGTTGTTATAGACTTGTTAACACAAGCAGTGATTCTTGGGCATCGTAGAAATTCTCTATCTTTTGAAGATGGTTCTCTTATGTTCCATGTATTTAAATTCTTATCTGATCTTCAGAAAACTGAAGAAGAAAAGAAAGAATAATTTTATTTTATTATATAGTAAAAGATAAAATATGGAAGATCATTGTATGAATGATATAATATCAGATTTATGTGATAGACTTATTTTAGAATTAAAAAAAGATCATAATAAAAAAAGTTTAAATGATTATTGTTTAGTTCCGATTCTATCGTTGATTAAAAATTATATAAAAATATATATTTATAGTTTTTATTCATTATTTATTATTTTCATAACACTTAATTTTGTTATATTATTTTTTATGTGGAAGATAATGAATTTATTAAAAAACTAAATTCGTAGTTTTTTTTATTTTAATTTAATATTTGATATTATATAACAAATATGGAAAAAATAACTAATGTTTCTGATATTATTAGTAATGAAGAGACTGATTTATCTGATGATGAAATAGAAATAGAAATACCTAAAGTAACTAAAAAAAGTAAAAAAATTAGTTTTTTAACAAAACTTAAAAGTAATAAAGATGTTAAAGAAATGTCATTATTAACATTAATATTATTATTATCATCTCTTCCTTATTTTAAAAATGTACTATCTAAAATATCTGGATTAAATGATAAATATATGATTATAATACAAACAGTATTTGTTGTCCTCCTATTTTTCATATTTAAAAAGAGTTTTATTTAGAAAAAGTTTACTTTTTATTTTAATTTATTATAATTATAATAAATAAATGGATGTTAATACATTAGTACATAAACTAGGAATGCTTATAGGACAAGGAACTGTACTTGCTTTATTATTTTATACTATTACACCTGCAGATGATACTACATTTCATAATGTATCACATTTTGTAGGTGGATTTATCATTTTATCAATAGTTGGTCAATCTTTTGGTTTAAAAGAAGAATTAGTAATAACTACATTTATGACAAAATTAGCTTTCATATTATTAGATGAAAAAACAAGAACAATTAAACAAGGTTTGTAACTGTTACTTAAAAATAGACATTATGGACTATAATCTAAACATTATATAAACTAACTGGATAAAGAAGAAAAAAAATTGAAAAATAATTATTTAATTTTTCTTTAAATTTATTTATGATAAATGCCATTTATTTGTGAGCTACAGAAGCAGCTAAACATTTTGGAGTTCATCCAGTTACACTTCGAAGATGGGCTAAAGACAACAGAATTGATTATAAAAAAACTCAAGGAGGTCAACGGGTTTATAACATTTGTACTGAACCTGAAAA
>Ga0214235_1000701_pt1 | contig 11777 bp, 15 predicted proteins | sample TroBogypolimnion_2_FD_153073 | JGI IMG/M metagenome (GOLD analysis project Ga0214235, IMG submission 153073) | Freshwater microbial communities from Trout Bog Lake, WI - 15JUL2008 hypolimnion | ecosystem: Environmental > Aquatic > Freshwater > Lake > Hypolimnion/Profundal zone ... | reverse complement strand
GACTCTAAAGCGATTCGCATCATTGATGGCTTCTACACCTGCTTTGGTAGCTAGGTTGGCCATATGCTCAAAGGAGGCCACATATTCTGGGCGGCAATCAGGATAGCCCGAGTAATCCACTGCATTGGCGCCATAGAAAACATCCAGGCCACCCAAGGACTCTGCCCAGCCTAAGGCAAGTGATAACAAAATCGTATTGCGTGCCGGAACATAAGTGACGGGGATTTCTTGATCTTTACCTGGAGTAATTGGAATTGCAATCGAAGAGTCTGTTAAGGCAGAGCCACCAAAACGGGTGAGATCTAAATTAACCACTTCATGACGAGCTACACCAATTTGCTTGGCGATATGTTTGGCTGCTGCCAACTCAGAAGAGTGACGCTGACCATAACCTACTGAAAGTGCGTAAGGCGTATATCCCAGATCTTTGGCAAGCGCTAGAACGGTAGTGGAGTCCAAGCCACCTGAAAACAGAATGACCGCTGGAGCGCCTGCTTTACGAGGCGCGAGTGATGCAAATGCAGCGGATAACTTAGACATGCTTAGATATAAACAAAGAGTGCTTACTTGGTGCCAGCAATGAGTTGTTGTGCATCTTTAGCAGCGTCGGTATCGGGATATTTGGCAATGATTTCGTTAAATGTTTTCTTGGCCGCAGTCTTATTACCACTCTCTAATTGAGAATTGCCTAAAGTAACCATAGCCGCAGGAACACGAGGATGATTTGGGTAATGTTTAATTAAACTTTGTAATTGAGCGATGGCGCCAGCATATTCTTTATTCGCGTATTTGCTATTGCCACTCCAGTAGAGTGCGAGTGGTAAATAAGGGCTCTTAGGGAACTTTGTGGTGAATGAAGCAAAACTATCCTCAGCCTTTTTTAGGTTGCCTGCTTGAAATGCCTTCAATGCATCATCGTAAGCTTTTTTCTCACTAGGTTGCACTGTGCCAGAGACACCTTCAATAGTGACGGTGCGAGGCTCAAAATTCCCCAAGCGTGTATCAAGGTCTTGGTAGTAGGTCTTCTGGCTAGAGCTAATGTCCTCACCTTGTTTCTCAAGCTCTTCCACCTTACCGCGTAGCTCTGCATTCTCAGTTTTGAGTTTATCGATCTGGCCCTGCAACTCAAGCTGCGTGGTGGCTAGAGACTTACGGAGATCCAGAATAGCCTTACGTGCCTCATCATCAGAGAAGAGAGCCCAGGCACTGTTAGAGCCGCCTAAGCAAAGAAGGGCAGCACTTAAACAAAACGCTCGTGAGAGCGTTTGTTTTACTGAGTGAGAAAACATCATCATTAGTTCGTAATGTAAACAATGTCAGCGCGACGATTTTCTGCCCAAGCTGCTTCGTTATCGCCTTCTGCTTTTGGTTTCTCTTTACCAAAGCTCACGGCTTCCATTTGGTCGTCAGAGACGCCCATTAAGTTCAATGATTTACGAACTGCATCGGAACGACGTTGACCAAGTGCCAAGTTGTACTCAGCAGTACCGCGTTCATCGGTATTGCCTTGAATAATGATCTTTTGTTTTGGGTTAGCTTTTAAGTAGCTAGCGTGAACAGATAGCATTTTTTGATATTTAGTCTGAACGGTGTACTCATCAAAGCCGAAGTAAACACTCTTCTCAAAAAGCGGGCTGCTTGGATCATTCCATGGCTGTGAGCCAAACTTGCCGCTTCCATCACTGCCGTTGGCGCCATCCGTGTCGTCTAACTTGATACTGGAGCATGCTGCCATCAGCAATGCTGTGGCACCGATAAGAGCAAATGTCGCCGCGCGACGTGAGATAGAAATCTTCATGGCTATTCCTTTTTCTTACAAGCTGAATCTATAAAACGATCAATAGGCAATATTATGCCTCTAAGAGTGGCAAAAGTGATTAATCTGACCCTTAAAAAGGGTTTAGCTAGGTTGAAGCTTTCTTGAGCTAATCCATGAATGGACCCCAGGATGGCTGACGTACATCAGACCCTGGAATGCTTAACACCTGTTTGGAGTTGCCATCCACTGAGACAGCAGCTAGTACACGTTTGCCACCCACCTTGGTTGAATATAAAACGTAGCGGCCGTTGGCGGCAAAGGAAGGGGATTCATCACTGGTGCCGTCAGTAAGTGCTTGAGCATCACCAGTAGCCAAATTCAGAATGTAGAGACGATACGCACCACCAATATTAGCGATATAGGCTAAATACTTTCCATCAGGAGAGATGCGAGGCGAAGTCACAAAACCTTGTTTAAAGGTAATGCGTTTTACGCCTTCTGCTTGTTCGCCATCAGCACTCATGCGATAAATTTGGGGGTTACCACCACGATCACTCGTGAAATAGATATAGCGACCATCTGCAGAATATTGTGGTTCAGTATCAATAGTGTTACCGCGAGTTAGGCGATGTAAACCAGTGCCATCGGCATTGATGCCGTAGATCTGGGTATTACCATCTTTGGATAATGAAATGGCTAATTTTTTACCATCGGGTGACCACGCTGGTGCGCTGTTATTTCCCTTTTGGTTTGAGAGAGAAATGCGTCGACCGGTGGCAAGCTCATGAACATAGATGACTGGCTTACGATCTTCGAATGAAACGTAAGCTACTTTTTTGCCGTCAGGTGACCATGATGGGGAAATAATTGGCTCGCCACTATTCATGGCGTTGCGTATATTTTGGCCATCTGCGTCAGAGATCACGAGGCGATAACGCTTACCATCTTTAATGACATAAGACAGGCGGGTAGAGAACACGCCGCGCTCACCCAGTAATTTAAAGATGATGTCATCGGCGATCTTATGAGCAGCAGCGCGTAGGTTGTCAGCGCTTGAGTTCAGATTTAGGCCGCCCAAACTTTGGGATTTACGAATATCAAATAACTTGTAATGAATCTCAAATTGAGAGCCGTTTTGCACAACAGAGCCGACTACTAGTGCATCCGCACCGCGTGCAGCCCATGATTTGTAATTCGGTGTGCCTTCATCACTCTCAACAGCATTACCGTTCTCAGTGTTTTTAAAGTAGCCACTACGAGCTAAGTCCTGACGAATGATTTCAGTAACGCTGGTAGGTAATTTATTTTCATCCTTAAAACGCATGACCGCGATTGGATAAAGAGACTGACCTACGCCGGTGATTTCGATATTCATCTGCGCAAGTGCAGGTGTTGCCGTACCGATAAAGAGGGTAATGCATAGAGCAATAACGATCGAGCTAAGAGAATTCAGTGGTGATGCTAGTTTTTGTAGCTGTCTTTTTGCTATTTGCAACATGCGTTAATCCTTGGGTTTAAAGGTCAGTTTTACTTCGCGTTGAGGAATTTTGCCATTGTCGTCTTTCGGCAGGCTTTCTGCGCGAGATAGTGCTAAGAGCACTGCGCGATCCCAGCTGGCATTACCGCTTGATGACTGAATGCTAGTACTCAAAATGGCACCATCAGGCGCAAGGTTAACCAAGATAACGGCAGCGGGGTTACCACTGATGGATTCTGGGTTAAAGACAATCAAAGGCTTGACCTTTTTAATGACTTTGTCGGTCCAGCCTGGAGGTGCGTTGCCACCGCCACCCACACCACTGCCAACAGTCCCACCACTGCCACCTTCTGCTCCAGCAGCAGCGCGTAAGCGTGCTAACTGATCAGCGCGCGCTTTTTCTGCTGCGGCATTAGCCTTAGTTTCTGCAGGAGATTTAGCATCTGCTTTCTTGGGCGCTTCCGCTTTCTTAGATTCTTCTTTCTTAGGCTCTTCCTTCTTCGCCTCTTTTGCCTTCTCCTTCGGTGGAGGAGGCTTCACCGCTTTAGGCACTTCCACTTTTTTGGGCTCTTCTTTCTTAGGGGGCTCTTTCTCAAGCTTCTTTTTCTTGATGGCGATATCAGCAGCTTCTTCTTTTACTTCTGTTTTGAGTTCAGGTTCAGGTGGGGCTTCTACTTGGGGAGAGGAGTCCCAGAGTTCTACTTCAACGCCAGATGAGGTAGTGTTATTCCAGCTAATGCCAATCATCAAAAAAGCGAGTAAGCCTAAATGCGCTATTAATGACAGAATAAATGCGCGCTTAGTACTCTCTGACTTGGGTTTTCGTCCTCGCTTAAGGGGGGAGAGGGATGGCTGAAAAGTAGGTGCGCTATTCATGAGTAGCTATGAAGGCTAGAGCCTTACTGGGTCTTGACTGCAAGGCCAACACGTTTCACGCCATTCTCTTTCAGTTTGGACATGACTTCCATCACAGTTTCATATTTAATGGATTTATCGGCAGCAATCACAATAGGCTGGTCAGCAGACTTTTCTGCTTGTGATCTAGCAAAAGCGCCTAGCTCAAATTTATTGAGTGTTTGTGTTGGGTCACCATCTTTACGCACGATGACATTTTCATTTGCATCGATTGTTAAAAATACTGGTGGTAAGGATTGCACTTTGGCGCCGCCAACTGTCGGTAAGTTAACAACACCTGGATTGACCATGGGTGCGGTAACCATAAAGATCACCAGTAATACCAACATCACGTCGATATACGGAACAACGTTAATGTCAGACATTGCCCGACGTTTATTTTTACGTAATGAAGATCCGGCCATATGTTTTTCTATCAGTTCACTTATTAACTAAATCAACGTCCAGCAGTTTGACGCTGCAAGATGTTAGTGAACTCTTCAATAAAAGTTTCAAAGCGAATAGAGAGGCGATCTACATCTGTTGCCGCGCGGTTATATGCAACCACAGCCGGAATCGCTGCAAATAAACCAATCGCAGTGGCGATCAGTGCTTCTGCAATTCCGGGGGCTACCGCAGAAAGAGTGGCATTTTGTACATTGGCCAAGCCGCGGAAGGAATGCATGATGCCCCAGACAGTGCCAAAGAGACCGATATAGGGTGAGACTGAGCCCACGGATGCTAAGAAGGGTAGGTTAGCCTCAAGGAGGTCCATTTCACGTTGGTAGGTGGCTTTCATGGCGCGGCGCGCAGCGTCAATCTCACGACCTTTATTGAACTCCTGCATCCCAGCTTCAAAGATGTGCTCTAGGACAGCGTCGCTGCGGGTATTGCGCCGAGCGGCCTCCAGCAGGGTCTTGAGGTCTCCACCGGCCCAAAAATCACGCTCAAAGCGCTCGGTATCTTGGCGGACCCCACGCAAAACGGCCGTTTTCTTGAAAATAATGGTCCAAGAGGCAACCGACATGCTGAGCAATAACAACATTACCAACTGTACTAATAGGCTGGCATTGAGGACTAGAGAGAGAAATGAGAGGTCTTGTGTAGTGGTCATGATGGATTTTGTATGATGTAGGTTGATTTTACTAAGTTAATTCACTTAGCAATCCAACTTCTTCAGGATTATCACCATGTTTGACCGTCAAAACAATTTAGCCAAAACCGATCCCCAATTATGGGCAGCCATTCAGAATGAAAATAAGCGTCAGGAAGACCATATTGAGCTGATTGCCTCTGAAAACTACACCTCACCAGCAGTCATGGAAGCTCAAGGCTCTCAGTTGACCAATAAGTATGCTGAAGGCTATCCAGGTAAGCGTTATTACGGCGGCTGTGAGTTTGTAGACGTAGCTGAGCAATTAGCGATTGATCGCGTCAAAGCGCTGTATGGTGCTGAAGCTGCAAACGTACAACCACATTGCGGAGCATCTGCTAACCAAGCGGTGTTCTTGGCATTCTTAAAGCCCGGCGATACCTTCATGGGCATGAGTTTGGCTGAAGGTGGTCACCTAACTCATGGCATGGCATTAAATATGAGTGGTAAGTGGTTCAATCCGATTTCCTATGGCCTTGATAAAAACGAAGCAATTGATTATGAGCAAATGGAGCGTTTAGCACGTGAGCACAAACCTAAATTAATTATTGCTGGCGCATCTGCTTACTCTCTCGTCATCGATTGGGAGCGTATTGGTAAGTTGGCAAAAGAAGTGGGCGCGATTTTTATGGTGGATATGGCGCATTACTCTGGCCTGATTGCCGCTGGCGTTTATCCAAATCCAGTTCCACATGCGGACATCGTTACTTCTACTACGCACAAGAGTTTGCGTGGTCCCCGCGGCGGCATCATCTTGATGAAGGCTGAGCACGAGAAAGCCATCAACTCTGCAGTGTTCCCAGGCTTGCAGGGCGGTCCTTTAATGCATGTGATCGCCGGTAAAGCAGCGGCATTTAAAGAGGCTCAAGAGCCTAGCTTTATTGATTATCAAAAGCAAGTAATTGCTAATGCAAAAGCACTTGCAGAAACATTAATTTCTCGTGGCTTAAGAATTGTTTCTGGTGGTACAGATTCTCATGTAATGTTGGTTGATTTACGTTCCAAGAAAATGACTGGTAAAGAAGCTGAGCGTGTTTTAGGTGAGGCGCACATTACGTGTAACAAGAACGGTATTCCGAACGATCCAGAAAAACCAATGGTGACTAGCGGTATTCGTTTGGGCTCACCAGCTATGACAACACGTGGATTTAAAGAGGCAGAAGCAAGACAAGTTGGAAACTTTATTGCCGATGTTTTGGATAATCCAAATGATCCAGATAATATTGCTAAGGTACGTGCTCAAGTCTCTGAGCTCACTAAGCGTTTCCCGGTTTACGGTTAAGTAGCAACATCAACCCAAGAAAAGAAGAACTCATTGCGCTGCCCTTTTTGCCATAACGAAGATACCCAGGTTCTAGATACCCGGGTATCAGATGAGGGCGATACCATTCGCCGTCGGCGTCGTTGTGCCAAGTGCGATAAGCGTTTTACTACTTATGAGCGTGTTGAATTAGCGCTCCCAGCCATCGTCAAGAAAAACGGTAGCCGAGTTGAGTACAGTCACGATAAGCTTGCTAGCTCAATCAAGCTAGCGCTGCGTAAGCGCCCAGTCTCTTCAGACTCTGTAGACGAATCTATTGCTCGCATTGAAGAAAAGCTTCTAAGTCTCGGTGAAAAAGAAATCCCGAGTGAACGTGTGGGCGAGCTCGTCATGCGTGAACTCAAGCGCCTCGATAAGGTGGCATACATTCGTTTTGCTTCTGTTTACCGAAGCTTTGCGGATATTGAGTCTTTTGAGAGCGCCCTTAAGGAATTGAAGTAAGTTCCTGAGGTTTTAGTTTTTTGATTTGGTTGTACTGGCGCTTTTTATTTTCTTGGCGCGATTTTCAATGCTCCTCACGGATTCAAAGAGTTCAGGTGCGTTCAGCACGCCACTTTTATTAAGACCTCTCAAGGTTTCAATCATTTCAGTGATGATTCTGCTTCCAATTTTTTTCTCTTCCATGCTGACAATTTAGCATCACAAGGGAGCTCTTAAAAGTCTGTGAATTGGCTATTTCCATCACATGGTCTTTGAGTGTATACTGTAATCAATTGGTTACAATTGAGGTATGTATGAAATTAATAAAACAGTTGAATTTGAAGTCTGGCTGAAGGCTATTCGCGATCCTTTAACTCGAGGTAGATTGCTGGCAAGACTGCGGAGGGCTTCATTGGGGAATTTGGGAGATGTTGCTCCAATAACAGATACAAGTGGAATTTGGGAGATGCGAGAGCACTTTGGGGCTGGCTGGAGGATGTATTTCTTGAGGCGTGGAAGAGTGGTCATCCTAATGTTGGGTGGCGGTTACAAGTCAACCCAAAATGTGGACATTAAGAAAGTTAAGAAGCTACTTCTGACGATGGAGGATTAAATGAAAAATACAAAAAAGATAAAAATAAAAGATTTATCTAAATTTGATGTCGTAGATTATTTAAAAACTGAGGCAGATATCGCTGGATATTTGACTGCTGTATTAGAAGATGGAGATCCAGCATTATTCGTTGCAGCAATTGGCGATATTGCTAGGGCAAAAGGAATGACTGCTATTGCCAAAAAGAGCGGAGTGACCAGAGAATCCCTTTACAGAGCCTTAAAAATTGAGGCGCGTCCACGATTTGAGACGGTAGCCAGAGTAATACATGCCTTGGGCATGAAATTAAGTGTGCATGCATGAAAAAAGGACTGCAATGCAGTCCTTTTTGGATTTGATGGGCTGAATTACTTTAGCTCAGCAAAAATAGACGTTGTAATGTCTTCAACGCTACCAGTGCCGCTTACCTTGCGATAGGCTGGCGCTTTCACTTTGTCTGCCGAATTAGCTTGCGCAGCCCATGATGAGTAGTACTCAACTAATGGACGGGTTTGATCGTCGTAAACCTGAAGACGTTTGCGAACAGTTTCTTCTTTATCGTCATCACGCTGAATCAGGTCTTCGCCAGTCACATCATCTTTACCAGCAACCTTTGGTGGGTTGTATTTGATGTGATAAGTACGACCAGAGGCGGGGTGAACACGACGTCCGCCCATACGATCGATGATAGCGTCAAAGGGGACATCGATTTCTAGAACGTAGTCAATGGGAACGCCAGCATCTTTCATGGCTTGTGCTTGAGGAATGGTTCTTGGAAAACCATCAAACAAATAACCTTTGCTGCAATCTGGTTGGGTAAGACGATCTTTTACGAGGCCAATGATGATGTCATCGGAAACAAGGCCACCGGAATCCATAATTTTTTTAGCAGCAACGCCGAGTTCAGTGCCTGCCTTCACAGCAGCGCGCAACATGTCGCCAGTGGAGATTTGTGGAATTGCGAATTTTTCGCAAATAAACTGAGCTTGTGTGCCTTTTCCAGCACCTGGTGCACCGAGCAGAATCAACCGCATTGTTTTCCCCTTAGAAGAGCTGTCATTGTCCCGTATTTTGTCGAGATCTTAGATACCTACTGCCTAGGATTATCCCCGAGAAGCCTGAAACTACCGAGCTTATGGAGTATTGGATTAGGAGTTAGCCATTAACTGGCGTACCCTTTCTAGGTCTTCTGGGGTGTCTATGCCAGCTGGAGGAGCTTCAGAGGCGGTGTGCACTGCAATGCGATAGCCATTCCAGAGGGCGCGTAATTGCTCTAGGGCTTCAGCTTGCTCGGGTGGGGCTGGTTCAAGACGGGTATAGGCTTGCAAAAAGTCAGCCCTGTAAGCATAGATACCTAAATGGCGTAAATGCTCTGTTTTTGGATTAGCCTGTGGATCTCGCTCAAAAGGAATCGGCGCTCTTGAAAAGTAGAGCGCTTCACCAGAGCGGTTCAGAACGACTTTAACAACATTGGGATTACTAATCTCTGCAGCATCAGTAATCGGTACGGCAACAGTAGAGATAGCGCACTGCTCATGCTCTGCCAAAGTAATGGCAACCTGATTGATAAGCTCTGGTGGAATTAGCGGTTCATCACCCTGTACGTTCACCACCAATGCATTACTCGGTAGTTTTAATAACTGCGCAACTTCTGCAATACGATCAGTTCCTGTGGGGTGATTCTCGCTAGTGAGTAAGCATTCAATCTGGTGTTCATCACAAACGGCTTGAATTTCTGGCGAGTCAGTTGCCACAACAACACTTTGGGCAAGCGATTGCTTGGCACGCTCTGCAACGCGAATCACCATCGGTTTTCCACCAATATCTGCTAAAGGTTTACGTGGCAAACGAGTTGATCCTAGTCTGGCTGGAATAACGACTAAAAAATCGGGAGCTTTTAAAGAGGAGTTCATGAAAGTGCTACGCTAAATACATTAAGCAAGTTCATCGGCGCTCAGGCTGCGCGCTTCATCAACTAACATCACTGGAACATCATCGCGTATTGGGTAGGCCAAGCGATCTGCTTTGCAAATTAACTCATGTTTATCAGCATCTAAATGCAGTTGGCTTTTACACAAGGGGCAAACCAAAATATTGAGCAGTCGTTTATCCATGATTTCTTTAATGGTGATCTAAATGATGATTTTAAATAAGTGATGACACAGTGTAGTGCTATCTATGCCTAGGCTACAAGGTATAGCGATAGGGATCAGGCCTTTGTAGAATGGATTGCAACCAATCAGCCAGATTGTCCGGTAAGGCTAGACTCATTGGCACCACCCAAATACGCTCATCAGTGATGCCTACACACTTCACAGCATCTTTTTCTGTAATCAGGATGCATTGCGCATTGATCTTATTAAAAAACTCAGGGGTATATGGAGCATGATCAGGTAAGGGAATGGTTTTGCCAGCAACGCCCTGTTTAAGCAGATCATCAAAAAAGCGTTGTGGATTACCCAAAGCGGCAACAGCAGTAATCTTATTGGGTAAATAGCTATCGGCAATTTGAGCAAGCGACTGAGTGTTTGTAGGATTGTTTAATTGATAGGCATTGCCCAAGCTGCTTATGAGTGAGAATGCGCGACGGCCTAAAAAGTATTCATCCCGAGGACCAAGCTTAGATTCAATCCCTTTTGCTTTTCCGGTAAAGAGGGTGGCATCACGCTCACGTGTAGCAGATTCACGCAAAGGACCAGCAGGTAGTAAAAACCGATTACCCTCGCCACGTCCATCGCGTACAACAAACTCAATATCGCGTCCACCTTCGCGAGCAGGCCAGCGAGCCAAACCACTATGCTGCAAGCCATCATCGCTAATGATCACATTGACATCTGGAGAATGCTTGAGTAAAGCCCGAATACTTTTTTGGCGTTTTGGAAAAACCCAGATCGGAAATTGATCATGTGTCCGCCTGGCAATTAAGACAGGTTCATCTCCTACCAATGATGGATCAGAGCTGCTGTTGACTTGTAATGGAGAAATTTGTGAAGAAGAGCCATAGCCCCTACTAATAATTCCAGGCCTCCACCCTAGTTGCTGTAAGCGCTCTGCGAGTGCAATAACGATAGGCGTCTTACCGGTTCCGCCAACGCGAATATTGCCCACAATAATTACCGGCACTGGAGCAGGCTGTAGTTTTACTAAGCCTGTGTCTTGAATTAGCTTACGAGCGCGTAGCACCAAACCATAAAGCCAAGAGAGCGGCCACAGCAACAAGCTAGTAGGCCCACGCCTCTCCCAAAACTTAGGTGCTTTACGGAATAAAGAAATGGCCATGAACAGTAGTTTCTTAATTCGGCAATGATTTCTTAGCTTGATTATTCGATTGGCTGCTAAAGACAATATTGGAGAGATTGGCATCTCGCGCTGCTTCTAGGGCAGTCATTACTGCTTGATGAGGTGCTTTAGCATCTGCATCAATATTGACCTGCAAAGAATTAACACCTTCTTTCTGGCTGTTTTGCTCACTCTTCTCACTTAACTGCATTAGGGTATTACTAAGTTGTGAGCGATCAGTGACTTTGCCATTGACTGCAAAGCGACCATCGCGACTGACGGCAATATGAATTTGCCTTACTTCTACCTGACTCTCATTGCCATTGGCAGTGGGCAAAGTAATCGCCAGTTCTTGATAGCGGGTAAAAGTTGTGGAGATCATTAAAAAGATCAACACTACTAACAACACATCAATAAATGGAATGAGATTAATTTCTGGCTCTACAGATGTAGTGCTACTCCCCAGAGAAAAATTTCTCTTGGCATGGGGATGACTATCTAACCAACTCATTTTGCAGCGTTAACAGTTGCAACACCGTCGTTTGTATCGCTTGGATAAAGCTTCTTAAAAATCTGACGGGTAAATTCTTCGCACTCACGTTGACGTTGATTGGCCATCGCACGTAAACCGCGCCAAGCCGCAAGAGCTGGAATGGCAATCAATAATCCAAATGCTGTGTTGTACAGGGCTACAGAAATTCCATGTGCGAGCTGTTGTGGGCTGCCAGCAGCACCATTGATGGCGCCTTGACTGCCAAAGATTTCAATCATGCCAACTACTGTGCCAAACAAACCTAGTAATGGGGCAATCGTAGCAATGGTTGCTAGTGCACCTAGGTAGCGGTCCAGTTTGAGCCAGGTAGCTTGCGCGCAGGCTTGGAG
>Ga0214235_1000693_pt1 | contig 11897 bp, 9 predicted proteins | sample TroBogypolimnion_2_FD_153073 | JGI IMG/M metagenome (GOLD analysis project Ga0214235, IMG submission 153073) | Freshwater microbial communities from Trout Bog Lake, WI - 15JUL2008 hypolimnion | ecosystem: Environmental > Aquatic > Freshwater > Lake > Hypolimnion/Profundal zone ... | reverse complement strand
CTAAAAACAGAGTTTAAGGCTTTACTATTATCGCTTGGTTATCGCTGATACAGATTTAAAACCTTTACTACTGATTTAGAGTATATTTTATGAGCAAAAAAAGTTAAGAGCATCCTTACATCCCCGCCCTGAACGGCGAGGTTTTGCGGACAAAGCATGATAAATCGACTACTTTTGTATCGCTTAAGTAGTCATCGACTGGAAGTAATTATTCAGCCTCCCTTTGAAAAAGAGGGCGGCAAATACTTACAACTAGAAAGGTATTCGTGTTATCCATTCACTACACAGACTAGCTCCGTCTATCCGACGGTTATTTTTAACTAACAAATTAACATAGTTTAAAGACTTTGCTATTATCGCTTGGTTATCGCTGATACAGATTTAAAACCTTATACTACTGAGTTAGAATATATTTTATGAGTAAAAAAAGTCAAAAGCATCCTTACATCCCCGCCCTGAACGGCGAGGTTTTGCAGACAAAGCATGATAAGCTTTTTTAGAAACATCATTGCATGATGTCAACTGTAATGATGTACCTATAGTTTCCTTATGAAGGTAAATATGAGTAAAAAAGTACGGAATTTATCTAAAATTAGTTAAAATGAAAAATTTAAAATCATCTTTATCCTCTATTCATCCAAACTGATTAATCATAGAAGGAAATTAACATGGCCACCCCATTGCCAAAAGGTCAAGACAACACACCTAACAAAAACACGGTATTGCTTGAGGAAAGCATCCAAGCCTTTAATGACAAAATGTTTGAAAAAATAGTTGATGAAATGGCTGTTGTACATATTATTGGTTCATTTTCAGCAGGAAAATCAAGGTTAGTGCGTGAATTATTACGCTCACATAAAACTATCCACGCCTTATTACCGATTAGCTCACTAGAAAGGCAAACCTCTCTGCCCCTAGAAATAACCTACGCTGAAACACCTCGTTTGCTACGTATTGATGCCGATAAAAATGAAACCCTGCTTTCTGTATTTCCTGTACGTGAAGAGCAACAACTCTTTGATGCCAGCAACCATTATTTACGCTTAGAGCTGCCAGAACCTGCACTATTACTAGGTAATGTGAGTTTATGCAGCGCTGAAGAAGGTATAAAAAGATTAGTTTTAAAAGATATGCCCGGTTGGAATTCAGGCGACTCCTTTGTTGCAGACAACCCATTAGCTAATGGCTTAGTTAGCTCAGACAACATCAGTTTAGTTTATGTTGTGCGTGCTAATGGCATGGATAGTCAAGATGATTTAATTCGTTTACAGGCTATTTTTGCCGCCGTTCAAACAGGAGAAGCTTTCTTTTACAACAATCTACACTTAATTGTCGTAGTAACACGCTGTGACAATAGCAACGAACATAAAGCAATAACGGATAGAATGACCCAGCGATTGCAAGAATTAGCTAAACAAATGGATATTGAAGACCAACTCTATTTAACGGTGTTATGCGTAGACTTTGGCAAAGAACAAGAAGCTCTCAATCATGAAGAGTTTGCTAAGCATTTTTGGCAAGCCATCTTTGCACCCATTGCTCAAGAAAAAACAGCAGCAACGCCTTCAGACTGGGCAAGTCGCTTACAGCAATGGCCAGCGGATTGGTTGGTTCAATCTAAACTTTCATCGTCGTTTCTCTTAATAAAAGCTGCCAAACAATTTATTGAACAGTTCAAAAAGCAAGATCAGTTTATTGCCAATATGAATAACACCCGATTATTAGGTCTTTCTAAACAAGAACGAAGGATAAAAACACACAATGCTTGGCTTAAACAAGTCGGAGTATGGCAATCATCAACTGAAACCCTACAGAAATTACAACTCACTGACGATCATCCCTTAGCTTTATGGTGGTCTAGTTATTGGCTAACGCAACTTTGCAGTTTAATTAACAGCATTGATAAAGTCGTTTTACAAATGGACACAGCCATTCAACAATTACCCATTGAAGTAACCGATTTACAAAGTTACTTCCATGACCGCGTTGAAGGTAGCTACCAGCAAGCCGTTGAAGCATTCCAAAGCCATTTTTATTGCGTTTGTGTCGCTCTTGAACCCATGCAGCATGACAACAATCACGCAAAAGTAGTGGCAACCCTGTTGTCACTATCCATTATTGATGTGAAATATGCCGATTATTACCAGTTATTAAAAACAGCTTAGACATGAATGTATAATTGAGCATTTAGCTGCCCCTTTGAAAAAAAGGGAGAGTAAAGCGAGGGAACAGAGGGGGATTTATTTAACAAATCGTCCCTAACTCCTCTTTTTAAAGAGAGGGAACTGAATTATTATAAAACCAGCGCTTCCACGACAACACGCCCCCCCCTTAACTAAGGATTTTTTATGAGTACAACCAGCCTTAACGACACTCTCGAACAACGTGAAGCCCGCATCGAACAAGTCCTTGCCTATATTCAACAAACCCAAAAGTTATTTGAAAAATACGCCAGTTCGGAACTTAAAGCCGCACAGGGGCGTTTTGAACCACTGATTCAAGGCTTACAATCCGATAAAGTGCGGATAGTCGTTATTGGTGAGTTTTCTCGCGGTAAATCCCGTTTAGTGAACGCCTTACTGGGCATTGATTTATTACCCTCGGCAAAACAAGCGACCACCGCCATTAACACCTTTTTGCAATCGCCACCGCTTGGACGAGAACATGAAAAGTACATCGCCCTTAGTTTCATTAATCCTAACCGTTTGCCTGAAGAATTAAGTTGGGATGATGATGATATACTTAAAAAATGGGGAACTGAGCTTGATAAAACCAACAAAAATGCGCGTAGTGAATTACAACAGATCGATGTCTTTGCCGCGCATGAGTTATTAAATAAAGGCTTAGTCATCATTGATACACCCGGATTGGAATCTGTCGTTGCTCATCACGAAGAGATTACCCGTAAAGCCATTGCCAGCGCACATATCGCCATTTGGGTACAAAGTGTTGAACAATTAGGCGGCACTAGCACTGAATGGGCATTTTTAACCGATACCGTGCGCCAACATTTTCGCAAATTTTTAACAGTCGTTAATATGTGGGATCAAGTCTTAGAGCCCCAAGATGCTCATGATATAGCTAAACCTGAACTAGAACGAGTGGATGAAAAAATGAACACCGTGCGTGATAATTTTCGCTTCCAGTTAAGAGACTTACCCGATACCGAATTGGCTCTAATGACCAATAACTTGCACTTAATGGGTGTCAGTGCAAAATGGGCCTTAAGCAACAATCCCGAACAGCGACAACGCTCTGGCATTAATCACTTAGTAGATCGTATCGCTGACTTATGCAATTCAGGCGAAGCGCAACAAGAAATTTTTTATAAGCCACTAAAACAATTAAGCAGCATTCAAAACACCTTAATCATGGATTTGGACGATGAACTCGAAGCCTTAAATGATCTACGTGACATTAAAGAGAAACAAAACGAATTGGCGTTATTAGAACAGCAAATTAAAAATCAAGAATTAGAGCAAAGCCAGACGGCTAGAGAGCACCAAGACGAACATTATCGCGCCGCACAAACGATCACTAAGCAAATCAACGATCACTTAGTGCAGCCCTTACGCGCCTTACGCGATGAAATAGATATTCTTCTGACGGAAAGTTATATCAAACGTGAAGTGGAAGCAGGTCGTAAAAACATCAGCTTACCAGCTGAAGCGCAGAAAACATTTCAGCTAGTAACCCAGTCTGTCGGTGACGCATGGTTACAACAAAAACGCCAAGTAGAAACTGCGTTAAACGACTTAAAAATTGAATATGTTGAAGCTATGCAAAAACACAGCGTAGAACTAGAAAAATCCTTAGACGGCATAAAAATAGAACTACCCGAAATTAAAATTGATTTGCAACTCGATTTATCCAGTGTGATTGATTACCAAAAGAAAAAATTAGAGATAGAGCAAAGCCTAGAAGAAACCGTAGCTGATTTAGAAAAATATGAATTGGAAAGTGCCAAACTATCAGTTAGTGATCCTCGTTTACTTTCAGCGCAAGCAGCCTTTGAACGTGCTCATCGACAGCTAGGTGATTTGGGCTCTCAACCTTCGCCGCGTAGCTACCAGGAAAGTGAACAAGTCAGTAAGGGTGGGGTATATAGCGATGCAAAATACAGAGACGTCACATATTACGATGATAGCAATGTCAAAAAATATCATGAAGAACGTAGCGAACTTAAAAATGATTTGCTGAATCGTGAGAAAAAAGTAGATCAACTCATGCAGGAAGAAGCGGCAAAAAGTGAAAAACTTCAAACTAACGAAGTATTACGACGCAAAGCAGAAAAGATGTTCTCTGAACTAGAAAAAAAGCACAAAGAGGAAGAGCAAAAGATTGCTAAAGAAAAACAAGACATCATAGCCGACACATTACACCATTTACGTAACAGCACCACAGGCGAATTAAATAGCCGCATTAGCTATTTAGAAAAAAATGCCAGTCAAATTATTGAACAGTTATTCAATGACCAGCTTACGTCCCTGCTTGCCTGCGTAGAAGAACAATTCATGCAGCCGTTACGCGCTAAACAAAGTAAACGTGAAGAAGTTTTACAGCTATTTGAATATGATAAAAACAACATTGAACGCCGAAAAGCTGAATTAACTACAGCCAAAAAAGAACTTTATGAGGTCATGGAATTTACTGATCGAGCCTTGGCGAACTGATGATCGGGACGTTGCGTGAGATACCCTCATAACCCAACAGCGCTTACGTAACTCGCAATCAATAAAATACCTACTAATAGGATGTGCTGAACGCCAGTGAAGCGCATCGTTTTATTGTGGTGATGCGCTTCACTAGCGTTCAGCACATTCTATAAATTTATAGGTCATTATTCCGCCCTCTTTGTTGAGAGAAGCCTGAATATTTATATTACAAACGACAACTAACATGAATTAAGGCACTTATGAACCTCGAACAAACTCTGCTAGAAAAATTACCGACAGCCTTACAGGCTGAAGTTGAAAACATTGCCAATAAAACTATCAACTTACCCACACCCTTACGTGTCTGCGTGGTCGGTGAATTTTCTACTGGAAAAAGCAGCTTAATTAATGCCTTACTCGGTGAAATACTGCTACCTACCGCGCGTGAAGAAACTACCGCCTTACCGACGTTCATTGAATATGCGCCTGAATTACAGCTTGAATTAATCAATACCGAAGCAACAAGCACCACCATTACTCAAGAACAATTTTGTCACTATACAGTTTCTGCACCAGACAATGCTTTATATACCGTATTACGCTATCCTGCTCAGTGGTTGAATGGTTTAACGCTAATTGATTTGCCCGGATTAGGTAGTCAATCGCAACGTCACAGCGACTATACCCACGCACAAATCAGTGCGGCAGATGCCATCCTTTACTTACTGTCAGCGCGTGGAGCCACCCAAGGCGACTTAAAACTCCTACGGCTTATCAAGCAATACGGTAAACATTTAATGATTGCAGTCGCGCAATGGGACAGCATTGAACAATCCATACAAGAGGGCGAACATGCCCCCGATTTAATCGAATGGCAAGCACAAATTGCCGAAGAAACAGGCGTGGATTTAGCATTGATCGGTGTCAGTAAATACGGGCATGGCCGAGATGTAATTATCGGTTTTTTACAGCAAACAAAACAGAATCTACAAGACATTCGTGAACAGCGTTTTCAAGCAGAATTAGTGCCGCTACTAACCAACACCTTAGGTCAACTGAACACGCAACAAAGCATTTGCACCGCTAACAGCATTGAAGAAAATCAAAGCCTACACACAGAATTACTGAAACAACGACAAACCTTATTGACTATAAAAACTGACTTGTATAGTCGGAGTAATCAAGATCAAGCCCAACTTGAACAACAAGCGCAACAACTGACCAGCCAACATCGCCAACAACTTAACACCACGCTAAATGATTTACCCATGACGACCCATACAGATCAATGGCAAGCATTAACCGAATCCGCCTACCAACAACTACAAAGACAAGTATTTGCCACTGCCGATAACTTAAAAAACCTATCTACCACTTATGGACAGCTCAACTTACCCGACATTGACATTCAGCAGTTCAATCTACGCTTACCCACGCCGGCAACCATTGAGCTAAATAGCTTTATCGACACCAGTCGCTTATCAGCATTACAAGCTGAACTCGAACAAAAACAACAAAGTGCCGATACAGACCGCTCTAAAATCAATAGCTTACCAAGAACTACGATTAATGACACCTTGCAACAACTCAATGAATTACGCGCTGAACGCACCTTGATTGCTCAACAAGAACTACCACGCACGACACAAACCATTGAAGGTAGTGACGACGGTGCTAAAATAGGTAAAAACATTGGGCAGCTACTTGATTTGGCTTTAATTGCCTTTGAAGGCCCCGTATTGATGATTCCCAAAGCCGCCGCTATGTTAGGGCAAGGAGCTAAAGCTGCCAAAATCGTACACAAAGCAACTAAAGTCTCAAACATCGTTAAATCATCCAATCTCGGTTTTTTAGAAAAACTATCGCTTAGTTATTGGGGAGAGCAACTAGGAAAACGTTTTGATCAACCAACACAAACGATTGAAATAATAGATCCAGAGGCCGAAGCCGAACAACGCAGACAATTACAAGAACAAGACAAACAAATCACGGCACAACGTATGGAATTACATCGACTAGAAGACCTGCAACAACAAAATGACTACAGCAGTTGGGCATTAGAGCAAAATTTAAAAGAACAACAACGACTCACTGCTAGTATTCACAACCTTCAAGAAAAAGCCGAAGCCGCACAGCGCGAAGCTCAATCTGACGCGATTCATCAACAACAAGCCCTACTGGATAATTACCGTCAACAATTAGTTAATCAAAGTTTAATTCATTTTGACCAACAAATTCGCCCGATGATTGATCTACTAAGAAACACCTGCAAACACTATTGGCAAGTCCATGTTGAAATGACCTTAGCGCAACGCTTAGAAACCATTGATGCCTTAAGCCAACAATTGCAACAAGGTCCTGAACAAAAACAAGCAGCCTTAATAGGCTTACAACAACAAGTGACACACGTTCAAGCGGTGTTAAATGCTTTAAAGGTCAATAGCCATGTCCATTGAAAATCTGCTTAATTATTCGGTTGATAACACGATTATCAACCATTATTTAAAGCTTTTAGCTGAACGAGATATAGCAGCAGCACGGCGCAATACAGCGTTAGTGGAGCTATTGCGCTTGAGTCAAAAGGCATTGACTGAGACTCGCGAAGAGCTTCGATTAGCAGAGGAAGCTAAGGCTAGATTAGTGTTGATAAACACATTAACTAAACTTGAGTCACCCCAAATGAAGCCGCCCAATATTAATGAGCAAGTGCCGATGCCGATGCCAATTCCGATACCAGTGCCAGTGACGGTGCCGTTGACATCAATACAAGAAACCCAGCCACAAAAAACAACCGTAACAAAAGCCAATGAAATAGGCATCAGTATAGGACAGTTTGTTGCATATAGTGATGGTACGCTACTGGACACCGATACCGATTTAATGTGGTGCCGTTATACCATTGGACAGCAATGGATAAATGACATAGTCATTGGTGATGAAAAAAAGATGGATTGGGAAAAAGCAAAGAAAGCGGCCGCCTTATTCAACAAGACTGATGCCTGCGGCGGCTTTAGCGATTGGCGACTACCAACCATTGATGACTTTCCGACAATTAAAGATAAAAGCAATCCTATTTATAGGGATGACAATATCTTTCCTATTAACGGTGAGCAATTTTGGTCCTGTTCTGAATATGACAATAACTTTGCAAAGATTTCTGAGTTTCTCAGAGGAAGTGATAGTTATCAAACCCGCCATAAGCATAGCGCTTGTTATGTACGATTAGTGCGTGGTTAACCGACGGGAGTGGAGTGCAATAGCTTCAGCTATTGCTTTATAAAAACAGCTAAAGCTGTTTTACTCCAGACAAGTGGGCAAACGATAAGGTTATTTGCCCACCTACAGCTCTGTTCGATACCTACGCAAAATACAATTGACCAGCCAACAGAAAATTAAAGCCATTCGAATTAAGAAGATACCGTAGATTTTCGCGTTGTTCCCAACGCCTTAACTTGATTCCTATTTGTGAAATTCCTGCATGAATCTAATGCAGGGATTTCAATGCCTCTATGCTGGAACAATGTCTACGCTGCTAGAAGAAAAACCTAAATGAACATCACTTTAAGCGAAACGTTACGTACCACCTTAAACCAGGATATTGCACAGTTGATGCCCGAAAGCCCCGAGGGTGCAAGCGCTGTATTAGCCCATCGCCGCTTACAAGCCGTGGCGAACAGCTCGCCATTATTATTAACGTGGTTAGCTGAACCGTGGTGGTCAGAAAACATTGAGGCGACCGTCATCCTTTGTGCCAGAATTCATTTATACGCCCGTATGTTAGATGATGCGCTGGATGAAAACTTGCCGATTCATCGGTTGTTACTGCTACGCGCTCAAACATTATTTTGGTCATCAGTGTCTGAATTGGCGATATTGCACCCGCAACACGGGCAACACAGTACGCAATTAATTCAGGAAACCATCAGTGCTGTTGAGCAAGACGATAGCCAGATGTCACCTAGTTTATGGGGGCTAAAAAATCATCATTTATTATTAATTCCACTGTTGTTATCCAATAATAGTGAGACATGGCAACAGAGTAAAATCGCGCTTTCTAAGGTGATTTGGTTAATGCAAACCGGCGAGGAATGGCGACAGAATGCATTGAAAACCAAAGCCAGCAAATACCAGGTATTAACGGAAGTTGAACGCATTATGACTGATGAAATACCGTTACTGTTATCACAAGGCGGCTGGACATTAGCAGCTGAACGCACCGTGTGGGAATGTCAGCAACTACTAACGGTGCTATCCAATTAAGGGCGATGCATTAACTTAAGGCGGGGCGGTTTAGCTCAATCGTTCATTTTTAGATAGGGTTCTTCTAAGGCAAGACGCAATAATACCCCCCCCCCATACATCCTATATTTTTTGCGAGTCCCGTAGTTCGGGTTAGCGATAGCGTAACCCTATCTACATGGCTTATGATTAATTAGCAAGCATCTCATTTGGATCCGATATTTCCCTAAAGACAAAGGCAACGGCTATTCCTGCCACTATTTCGAACCAAGGTCGGCCTTCGTCCGCATATTTTTGAGTGCAATAACACACTTTGATTCGATCCGTGCCTTTGTCCACATCAATCCTGATGCTGCGGCGGGGCAGGCCATCGTTACCTTGAAAAACACGACTCCAGCCCTGCTTGCGGCCGCCTTCAATATCTACTTCAGCAGATAAAGCCTGATCCAGAGCATCCCAGTCCGAAACACGATAATGATCGGCGACAAACAACAGTGACTCTCCTGTCACTTGATCAATTAGTTGGGGCATTTCAACATCGGTTACAAATAACTCTAGCCATTGATCAGAAATAATGAGACCACTAATTTCCTTGGCAAGAGCCGAATCAGGCTCGACACCTTCCAGTTCATCCCGAAGCTCTTCTAATAAATTCTCGCTTCGATTACGAGGGAAAGCGTAAACAGCTCCAGACAATTCGAAATGATTTTCAACGGGTAGGACGCGAACTGCCATAAGGTCATATCGGCTTACTAGCTGTGATTCGAACTTTTCCAAAATAACGACAGGCGGACGTTCAGGTAACAGCACATCTCTTAGTGTCATGGATTGGCCATGAATTACCTCGATAATTTCATAAAGCCTGAGCGGCAGGGTTGTCATCAGTTGTAGCCATTGCCGCTGTTCGGCAGAAAAGAGTGGACCACCATCGCCTAGCAGCAAATCCGCAACACGATGTTCCTGACCGTTAAGGGTCATAATACCTTCCGCCAAAAACCATTCCATGGCATTGATCATAATGCTTTCATAGAAATCGCTATCCTCGATGATTGCATATTCCTCTTCCAAAAGTCCGCCGAAAAATCCTTCATGGAGCGCTTCACTGGCTATGTCTCCATACTTAGCAAAGAACCAGTGTATAGCTTTTGGAACCGCTTCGGAGCGACTGCTGTCTCCTCGGATATTCTCTACTTTTAAACAACATTGCTTATACTTTTTACCGCTGCCACAGGGGCAGGGATCGTTACGTCCTAGTTTTTTCATATAGTTAATAGCTTCTAAAGAGAGTGTTAATTACGGTACTGGAAGATCCCTAGATTTAATTAGGCGCTCATGATGGCTATAAGCTTTTAAAGTTCACATTCTAATCGATCACATAATTCATTGAGCTCGGCAGCTAAACTTTTACTGCTACAATGATTACACTCTGCTGCAATATAGCCAACTAAATCTTGAAGTTCCTCAGAACTCATGTCTATGGTTTTTCTTCGTAGATTCAATAGTTGCGCTTGCAGATCTTTTGATGCGACGTACCAATATTTATAAATGAGTTGTTTCTCACGATTATCAAGCGCTATTCTCATGGGTCTATACTGGTTTAGGGTAATTTTCTTACCGTTAAAATATTGACATCCTCTCCCACCTGAAGGAAGGGGATTCCTAGTTTTCTAAGAGTGAGTAGGTATCGCTACTGCTCACTGGTTTCTGCTGCTGACGGCATGACTGCACCATTCACTACACAGACTAGCCCCGTCTATCCGACGGTTATTGATTCGCTAAAAGCGCATGGCCTTTAGCAAGTACATTCATTGCCCCCACAAGGTCGGCGTTTTCACTAAAGCCGTATTCAACACAAACAAACTCTGCTTGGGTCAGTCGGTTTTCTTTAGGAATGAGCACAAATTAACTTAGGCAAGTTCAATTTATAAATTATACTTTTTGATCAAGCAACTTTGTTCAAAACTGACAAATGATAAATGCACACTCCAAAGAAATTGAAGCGCGGATACAAGAATTTCATAGCCGGCTATCAGAAAAAAGTAGTCGTTTATATGCTGGGATCGAAGCCTTAAAACTTCCTTATGGCGGTATCACTATATTGCTGGGCTTTTAGATTGCTCGCGAGATACTGTTTCGTTGGGTATTAAAGAACTTGGCGAAGTAGAAACGCTGCCAAAAAACCGCAACCGTAAAGCGGGGGGGGCAGGAAGCTTACGCTTGAAAAGCAACTTGATATTAATGAAGTTTTTCTGACTTTATTACAAAACCATACCGCAGGTGACCCGATGGATGAAGCGAAAAAATGGACTAATTTGACCTGTGCCATTGTGGCTCTCTATTGGCTGAAAAGAATTTTAAAGTAAGTCGCAATATTGTCAGAAAATTATTAAAAAAGAATCCTTATGTGAAGCGCAAGGCCTTTAAAAATAAAGCGACTAGCGTGCATGTAAATCGCAATTCCCAATTTGAAAATATCACTGCATTAAGAGCTTTATATACGGCTGCGGGCAATCCTGTCCTCAGCGTAGATAGCAAAAAAAAGGAACTGATAGGTAATTTGTTTCGCGCAGGTAAAGTCTATCGAGGTTTTTGATCATGATTTCCCTTCATTAGCTGAAGGTGTCGGCGTGCCCTATACACTTTATGACATAGACCGTAACGAAGCCTACGTTAACATTGGGACGAGTCGTGACACCAGTGAGTTTTCCTGTGATTCGATTCGGTACTGGTGGCAAAACTATGGGATCCAATATTATCCTCTGGCAACATCCATTTTAATGTTGATGGATGGCGGCGGTAGCAACTCCTCCAGACACTATATTTTCAAACAGGATTTACAGGCTTTAGCGGAAGATATCAGTATTGAAATAAGGATAGCTCATTATCCGCCGTACACATCTAAATGGAATCCCATTGAGCACCGGGTATTCCCTCATATTACTCGCGCCATGTCTGGTATGGTTTTAACCAGCCATCAATTTATGAAAGAGTTAATAGAAAGTA
>Ga0214235_1000690_pt1 | contig 11974 bp, 11 predicted proteins | sample TroBogypolimnion_2_FD_153073 | JGI IMG/M metagenome (GOLD analysis project Ga0214235, IMG submission 153073) | Freshwater microbial communities from Trout Bog Lake, WI - 15JUL2008 hypolimnion | ecosystem: Environmental > Aquatic > Freshwater > Lake > Hypolimnion/Profundal zone ... | reverse complement strand
AGGACTGAACGAAAATACCAATGGCTTGATCAGGCAATATTTTACCAAAGGCAGTAGCTTTGAAAATATAACTGATAGCCAAGTTGAGGAGGTCATGCAAAAACTCAATCATCGTCCTCGAAAAACACTACACTATAAGACACCTCATGAGGTATTTTTTGGTGATGATAATCTACAACCTGCATGAATACTAGAATTGCACTTCAGGGTTGAATTCACGATAACTAACTGTAAACGTATGAGAGACTAAACTCACGTTAAAAATACACATATTAGCAGCAACAAATAATCTAAATAAAACACATGATGCAGCATTTCTTTTGAGTTACTCACGGGTAATCACACGATTACTCTCCATGTATCTCCAAACAAAATCAAGTATCTATAACCATTAAACAGACCTGAACTTAACTACCATGCCTTCTTTTGATATTATTTCTGAATTTGATAACCACGAAGTAAAAAACGCAATCGACCAAGCAAATAAAGAAGTGACTACGCGCTTTGACTTTAAAGGTACAAACTCAAATTTTGAACTCACTGACGACAAGCTAATCATGATTTCTGAATCCACTTTTCAATTACAACAAATGTTTAGTGTGGTCTGCTCAAAACTTAGTCGACGCGGCATTGATGTTGGTTGCATGGAAGTTGGCGACGCTAAAGGTAGTGGAAAAATGATGCGCCAAGAAATCACCCTAAAACAAGGGCTAGATTCATTATTCGCCAAAAAAATAGTTAAGCTGATTAAAGACAAAAAACTAAAAGTCCAAGCTGCCATTCAAGGTGACAAAGTCCGTGTAACGGGTAAAAAACGCGATGATCTTCAAGAAGTCATTCAAATGCTTAGAGATGAAAAGCTTGAGATGCCCTTACAGTATGATAATTTTAGAGACTAAGTCACCTAATCTTTAATATTTATAGGCATTGAATGTTAGTTTTACTTCAAAAAGCAAGCCTTTCCACTCTCTTAAGTATCTCTTGCCCAACTATCAGTTAATTTGTTCATGTTTTGTTAAACTATATTTTGACACGCACTCACTTAGTTGTTACATTATTATGAAATAATTAATAAACAAATCGTTAATAATCGCAACACGAGATTATTAACGTTTGAGTATTGAACATATAATGTTTTCGGGAGTTTTTTGTTATGTCTTACTTCAATGAGCCGTTATTAAAACAAGACCTCAATACCTTGGCGTTTGAACATGGCATTGAAACCACAAAAGCAGTAGATAACGATACTAAAGAATTTATATATAAAGATAGTAGTAATTTTGAAATAGCAAGCCTGTTAAGCATTGAAAAAGCGAGTCTAATTGAAGTGCTTGCTCAATTTCCTGCCACAGCTTTATGGCTAATTAATAAATATACAGAAACTGACGCTATCACTGAACAGGAAGAAGATATTCTAACTGAGTCAGGGCTGTCATCGACTTTACAAGACATTAAAAAACAGTTTCATGAGCTAAGTCTTAACGCCTCAATTCATAGCGCTAATAAGGCTGATAAAGAAAACCTGTCATTAACCTTACAACTATTTCCTTTTTCTTTTCATGACCTAACAGAATTGATCAATATTTTTGCTTATAGCTACAAATACAGAGAAATTTATTGTCAGGATTCTGAAAATAAAAACGGCATATTCCTTAAAAGACTAGAAACCTCAAATCATCACAATACTATAAGTGCTAACCAGTGGTTGGCTAGCCTTACGATTTATGATGAGCAGTTTTTATTCCTATCCAGTAGTGATATGCATAAATACTACACTCACGCTGTTTTTTGTGAACATAACTGGCTTAAATTAAGACAAAAGTTGGCAACTGCTAATACCCGATTAGTCTTATTCATTGCTAATCAATATAAAGGTAGCTTTTTAGACTTTGATGATCTTGTTCAGGAAGGTCAAACTGGCTTATTAAAGGCTATTGATAGATATGACTATCGCTTAGGTTTTCAGTTTTCAACTTATGCAGGCTATTGGATTAGACAAGCCATATCGAGAGCATTATCTCGATGTGAAAGAGTGGTAAGAATTCCTTGCGGAAGAATTGGAATCATTAATAAAGTATTTCGTACCAAAGAACAATTGATTGCTCGCACCGGTAAAGAACCGACAACTAAAGAACTTGCTGAGCACACAGCATTATCTAAAAACGAAATTAATGCTGTTTTATCAATGTCTCAAATAGCCCTGTCCTTTGAAGGCTCAAGCGAAGACGGGGAAATCTCATTTGCCCCCATTGATTTTATAGAGCAACAAACATTTACACCGGCATTTATTGAGATAGCAAAAACTGACCTCGATAATATTATTTATAAGGCACTAAAAATACTTAATCCACGCGAAGCTAGAGTAATCTGTTGTCATTTTGGTATTGAAGTAGACAAAGAAATGACACTGCAAGAAATTGGCTTAGAGCTTGATTTAACTCGCGAACGCGTCAGACAAATTCAAGTTATCGCCTTAAATAAAATAAAACACAATTTCGGCGAGCAATTAATGAATTTTTTATAATGTACAAACTCATTAAAGAAAGCTACTATAAAATCCTACAAAATCAGTAGGATTATTGAATCATATTTCAAGCTGATAACAGAACAACATCGGAACATGCCGTTTTGAATGCAGTTGTAGGTAATAGCAACAGTACAGTTAACCCCCTAGAGGGCTTGGAGAGTAGGACCATGAAAAAATACATACAAACCACACTACTTTGGAGTGTGGTCTTGGTAGGTGCATTTCTTATCTATAACCGCATAAATACGACGCCGGCCATAGACGAGTCTATCGCTTATTCTGACTTTATTGGCAAGGTTAAAAATAAATTAGTAGATCGAGTCGAAATATCAGGCCCCGCTATCAAGTTACGCACCTCGGACGGTCAAAACCTTGAAACATTTAACCCTAATGATCCACATTTAATTGACGATCTTTTAGGTGCAGGCGTACAAATAAGAACAAAACCACCTGCACAGCAGTCAGTATTTATGCAAATGTTTATATCTTGGTTTCCTATGCTACTTTTAATAGCAGTATGGATTGTTTATATGCGTAAAAACCAAGGTGGTGGCATGGGTGGTAATGCTTTTGGAAAAAGCAAAGCCAAGTTGCTTGAAGAAGATAAATTAACGGCCACTTTTGCCGATGTTGCTGGCTGTGAAGAAGCAAAAGAAGATGTGGCTGAGCTAGTTGATTTCTTAAAAGATCCCCAAAAATTTCAAAAGCTGGGTGGAAAAATACCTAGAGGCATTTTAATGGTGGGTCCTCCAGGCACAGGAAAGACACTGATAGCAAGAGCTATTGCAGGAGAAGCAGGCGTCAAATTCTTTACGGTTTCTGGATCTGATTTCGTCGAAATGTTTGTCGGAGTTGGCGCCTCAAGAGTGAGAGATATGTTTGCTCAAGCCAAAGAACACTCTCCCTGTATTATATTTATTGATGAAATAGACGCAGTGGGTCGCCAAAGAGGCGGTGCAGGTATGGGCGGTGGCAATGATGAGCGCGAACAAACCTTAAATCAATTATTGGTCGAAATGGATGGCTTCACGGGTAACGAAGGCGTCATTGTCATTGCTGCGACTAACCGTGCGGATGTTTTAGATAAAGCCTTGCTCAGACCTGGTCGTTTTGACCGGGAGGTCAATGTTGGCTTACCTGATGTTCGTGGCCGTGAACAAATACTGAATGTACATATTAAGAAAGTACCTGCGGCAGATGATGTTAAGTTAAAAGATATTGCTAGAGGAACTCCTGGCTTTTCAGGCGCTGAATTAGCTAATGTAGTCAATGAAGCGGCATTATTTGCAGCAAGATCAAACAAAGTACAAGTCAGTATGAGCGATCTTGAAAAAGCTAAAGATAAAATACTCATGGGCGCTGAAAAACGCACTATGGTGATGACTGAAGAAGATAAATTATTAACAGCTTATCATGAAGCAGGTCATTGCATAGTCGGTCAATCTTCTCCAGATCATGACCCTGTTTATAAAGTGAGTATCATGCCTAGAGGTAGAGCTTTAGGTATCACCATGTTCTTACCTGAAAGAGATCAATATAGCGCCAGTAAACGCAAACTAGAAAGTCAAATAGCTAGTTTGTTTGGTGGCCGAATTGCCGAACTGATGATTTATGGTGGCGATCGCGTAACAACAGGTGCGTCTAACGATATTGAACGCGCAACTGAACTAGCACGTAACATGGTGACCCGCTGGGGATTTTCAGACAAATTAGGGCCTTTGGTTTATGGTGAACAGGGTGGCCAGTCTTTTATGGGGCATCCAGGAACCCAAGGCAGTAAAGTGTCTGGGATCGTTGCAGAGCATATTGATGAAGAAATTCGTGCCGTCATAGACTGTAACTATCAACGAGCTGAAACCATTTTACAAGAAAACATTAGCATACTTCATAAAATGGCAAATGCTTTGATGAAATGGGAAACCATAGACAAAGATCAAATTGATGACTTAATGGCTGGCAATGAACCACGCCCACCACAAGATATTGATAATTTATCTAACAATAAGCAAAGTTTTACCCAGCAGGACATAGTCGATGTCAAACCTATAAAAACAAATATTGACAAGAATAAACCTGCAGGACAAGTTTGAGGTGCGTTCATTTATAGGGGGCTTATAGCCCCCTTTTTTTTAGACTAGATGAGTGCTTTTAAAGCGACAACAGCTGTTGTCGTATGGCTCACGCCATCATATAGCGTTATAAAATATCCAACTTCGCATAAGCAAGCATTAGCCATTTAACACCGACCGGCTTGAAATTAATTTGTACACGCTCTTGTGCTCCCTCACCCTCTATTTGCAATACAACTCCCTCGCCAAATTTAGCATGTCTGACACGTTGCCCGAGCTTATAACTACCTTGCGCTTGCAACATAGCTGGCTTTGCTTGCACTGCTGTCACAGGGCGGCTAATGGTCGCACGCATCCGAACTTCTTGTAATAATTCAGCGGGTATCTCGCGTAAAAAACGTGATGGCCTAGGATAGGTTTCACGTCCGTATAAGCGCCTAGATTCCGCATAGGTCAAGTACAGTTTCTGCATAGCTCTAGTCATACCCACATAACATAAGCGGCGCTCTTCCTCTAATCGCCCCGCATCATCTACAGACTGCTGTGACGGGAATAAACCTTCTTCCAGACCCACTAAAAAGACTTGCTTAAACTCTAGCCCTTTGGCGCTATGTAAGGTCATCAGTTGAACACAATCCTCTGACTCTTCAAATTGGCTAACACCTGACTCCAAAGCCGCATAACTCAGAAACATATCGACTTCGCCCAGCTTGTCTTCGTTATCTTTGTCAAAATCAAATAGCTTCGCTGCATTAACCAATTCTTCTAGGTTTTCTATTTTTTCGTCACCTTTATCCATTTTTTCATTGTTATACAACGCTATTAATCCGCTTTTTTCAACAATCCACTTGACCTTTTCATCCAAGGCCAGTGCTTGGATATCTTTTGCTAAGGACTTAATCAGTTCCAAAAAGCCAATCAGCGCATTCGTTGCACGCGCAGACATCGTTCGTTGATTAATTAATAAGATGGCGGCTGACCATAAGGAAACATGCTGATCACGCGCTATATTACGCATGTCATCCAACGCTCTAGCACCAATTCCGCGAGTCGGTGTATTAATAACACGTTCAAATGAAGCATCATCATCACGATTGGCAATCAATCGTAAATAAGCCAAGGAATTTTTGATTTCAGCGCGATCAAAAAAGCGTAAACCACCATAGACTATATAAGGTGTACCGGTAGCCATCAATTTTTCTTCAAATTGACGAGACTGAGCATTTGAGCGATATAAAATAGCGGTATCACTGCGTAAACCACCGTCGCTAAGCCAGGCTCGAATACGATCAACCACAAAATAAGCCTCATCCTGCTCATTAAAAGCTGCATACAGAGAAATTAGATCGCCATCACCCGCATCCGTCCATAGTTCTTTACCCATTCGCCCGGTATTGTTGGTAATAACCTTATTAGAAGCCTTTAAGATAGTACCGGTAGAACGGTAATTTTGCTCTAACTTAATAACTTGATGATTAGGATAATGCCTTTGAAAGCTATAGATATTTTCAATTTTAGCGCCGCGCCAGCCATAAATAGATTGATCGTCATCACCGACTACAAACAGATTATCCTTGCCTTCGGTCAATAACCGTAACCAAGCATATTGTATGGTATTGGTATCTTGAAACTCATCCACATGCACTTGTGTGAAGCGTTGCTGATAAAATTCAAGCACATCCGCGTTATCACGCAATAGTTCATGAGCTCGCAACAGTAATTCGGCAAAATCGACCAAACCCGAACGATCGCAAAGCTCTTCATAAGCCTTATAGATAATTAATCTTTGTCGTTCATAGCTATCACCTGTTTCAACGCAGTGTTTAGCACGGATGCCTTCGTCTTTCTGGGCATTGATGTACCACTGCATTTCCTTAGGCGGCCATTGCTTATCATCAAAATTAAGCGTGTTTAACAAGCGCTTAATGACTCTTAATTGATCACCAGAATCCATAACCTGAAACGTTTCTGGCAATCTTGCCTGCTTGGCATGTCGCCTTAAAAGACGGTGAGCGATACCATGAAAAGTTCCTATCCATAAGCTCTGCGCAGAAATACTGAGCAAATCTTCTATTCGGCCGCGCATTTCCTTGGCGGCTTTATTAGTAAACGTGACTGCTAAAATACTCTGCGGTGAAACACCCTCTACTTTTATCTGCCAAGCAATACGATGTACCAATACTCGAGTTTTACCACTACCCGCGCCCGCCAATATCAGCATCGCTTGAGAAGGTGCCGTCACCGCTAGTCGCTGAGCATCATTTAAAGAATTAATTATTGTTGTTACATCCATTATTGTTTTATCACTTGCACATTTTTTAGAGCTGTGTATATTGCCTTTAGCTTTGCAATGTTCGAGTTCATTATTGTTTAGCTACCATAACAACGACTACACAGAAGGGGATTACGATGAGTTTTGATTTTAAACGCATGACCAAATTTGAGCACAATATAGGCGAAAAGGAAAAAAAATACCGTCTATATGCTGGCGCAGCATTAATTGCAATTTCGATTTTCACAGCTTCCATAGCTTTATTACTCGTAGGCATGGTTCTGGTTGGGACCGGCTTTTCAGGTTGGTGTCCTGCTTATTCTGGAATGGGAAAAAATACCTGCGACATGTCAGAAAACGACAATACACCTGAAGAGAACTAAAGACGAAAGGCGAAAGGCTCAAAAGCACACTGCTTTGCCTTTTGCCTTTGTTACTCTTCTTTACGAAATTCACCTTCCAACACATTCGCTTTCGCCGCTTTTTCTTTGAAAACACTGCTGGCCTGAATCAGATGATTTTCAAGCACATAGTGCGCTATCTTTTTTCGCAAACTAGGCACTAAACAAACGAAGCCGATAATATCGGTAATAAAACCAGGTGTTAATAATAAAGCACCACCCAACAAAATAATGGGGCCTTCAATCATTTCATAGGCAGGAATAACACCTTGCACCAGACTCTCCTGAAAGCGTTTAAACGTCGAAAAGCCTTGTTGCCGTAATAACCACGCGCCTAAGGCGGCGCTAAACACGACCAGAAAAATAGTCCAAAAAGCACCGATAACACTCCCTACCTCAAGCAGTAAATAAATTTCTGCAAAAGGGATGATCAATATAACCAGAAATATGATTTGAAAAATTTTCATCGACAAACTCTTTATTACAAAAGGAAAGACTAAATTCTGGCAATTGCCCGAACCCGTTTACGGTTGCTAACAATATAAAGGCAATTCGCTTTAATTTCTAGGATAATATCCTTCTTTGACCAGTCATAGCCCAGAATGCCAACGCCCTATCAAATAATTCTTTGCACCTGTCCTGATAAAGACAGCGCAGAACAGCTTGCTCACTTACTTGTAAACGAGCGCTTATGCGCTTGCGTAAATATTTTACCGGGCATTAGTTCTATATACTGGTGGCAAGGACAATCAAGCTCAGCGCAAGAATATTTATTATTGATTAAAGCCCATAAAGATCATTATCAGGCCATTGAAACTCGCATAAAAGCACAGCACCCTTACGAGCTTCCTGAAATAATTGCCGTCTCTATAGAAAACGGCTTACCCGAATACCTGTATTGGATTGATTCATGCCACTCACACATCTGATTTTTTTCTGTTTACTGCTATTAAGTAAGTTAGCTTTTGCAGCGAATAACGACGAGCTGTTACCTCCAGAGCAAGCCTTTAAACTTTCTGCTAAAGCCGTCAGTGCCGATCAGTTAGAAATTTCTTGGGATATTGCTGACGGTTATTATCTGTACCGCGATAAGATGAAGTTCATCTCTAAAACAGAACAAATCCAAGCAGTAACACCAGCCTTTCCTGAGGGCGAAACTAAACATGATGACAACTTCGGTGACATGGTTGTTTACCATCATCATCTGACTATTCCACTGTCACTAATCAGCAATGGCGCATCAGCCATACAACTGTTGGTGCAATATCAGGGCTGTGCCGATAGAGGCGTCTGCTATCCGCCGCAAAAAAAAATAGTTGACCTCGTTTTGCCAATGCCGACTATCAAAGCTGCCCAGCCGATTGATGCCTTATTTAAACCCAAAGTGAGTGATAACACCTTATTGCCGGCAGAGCAGGCTTTTCGGTTTTTTGCAGTCGTTAATCAAGCAGGTAAGCTACAGGTTTCTTGGGAAATTGCTCCAGGCTATTATTTGTATCGCGAAAAAATCAGCCTAGAATTAAGCAGCTCGATGAGTAGTCGCTTAGGTGATTACGCCATCCCCAGAGGCATACCCAAACACGATGAAGCCTTTGGTCAGGTTGAAATATTCTACGATCACTTGAGTTTTGAATTACCAGTGCTACGCACTCAAGCCATAGCGCAAACCGTTACCTTATTGGCAAATTTTCAAGGGTGTGCTGATCGCGGCGTTTGCTATCCACCAATGAGCCAAAAAATCGATCTGGAGCTACCTGCAGCCGCCATTAACGAGGTCTTAGTGACACCAGCACTCTCAGAACAAGATCAGATTGTGACAGCGCTTAAGCAAGACAGCCTGGTCATGACCTTGCTGAGCTTTTTCGGCTTCGGGTTGTTGTTATCGCTAACACCGTGTATTTTCCCCATGATTCCCATTTTATCGGGCATCATTGTCGGGCATGGCAATCATATTACCAGCGCCCGCGCCTTCTTACTGTCGCTCAGTTATGTCATCGCTTCCGCGTTGACTTACACAGTATTTGGCATGATCGCCGCCTTATTCGGTGGTAATTTGCAGACAACTTTTCAGCAGCCTTGGATCATCGGCCTGTTTAGCAGCATTTTTGTCCTACTGTCTTTATCCATGTTTGGCTTTTACGAACTAGAGATTCCTAATGCACTCAAAACCAAATTACATAATTCCAGTGTAAGGCATCGTGACGGTTCGCTATGGGGCGCGGCAATTATGGGTGCTTTATCGTCGCTGATTGTAGGGCCCTGTGTTGCTGCGCCCTTAGCTGGTGCGCTGATTTATATAGGCCAAACCGGCAATGTGGTGTTAGGCGGTAGCGCTTTGTTTGCAATGGGCTTAGGTATGGGCGTTCCTTTATTACTATTAGGCGCTTCCGCTGGCAAACTATTGCCTAAAGCCGGAACCTGGCTGTATGCCACCAAAGCGGTATTCGGCGTTATTATGTTGGCTATGGCTGTGTGGATGTTAAGTCGCATTTTACCAGCCCCCCTTATTATTCTGCTCTGGGCGATGTTACTGATACTGCCAGCGATTTACCTAAAGGCCATTGATCCCTTGCCTGAAGCTTGTTCAGGTTGGTACAAATTATGGAAAGGCATCGGTTTAATGATGCTCGCCTATGGCTTGTTATTATTAATTGGTTTTAGCATGGGCAATAACAACCCCTTAAAACCACTACAAGGCTTAGGTGTTAATAATGTTCAGGCCGCAGAACAAGGTCTTATTTTTAAACGAGTCGCATCAATAGCTGCACTGGAAACTGAAATCCAACAAGCCAGCGCTAAGCAGCAATCGGTCATGTTAGATTTTTATGCGGACTGGTGTATCTCTTGCAAAGAAATGGAAGCCTACACCTTTACCGATCCTAAGGTGAAGCAAGCCTTGGCCGGTGTCGTATTATTGCAAGCAGATGTCACTAACAATAATGCCGATGACCTCGCTCTATTAGCAAAATTTAATCTTATCGGGCCACCCGCCATTTTATTTTTTGGTAGCGATGGCAAAGAAAGCACAGTGCATCGAGTTATCGGCTATCAAGATGCAAAAACCTTTATCAAAACCTTGCAACGAGTAAAATCATGAAAACAGCCGGACTCATCTTGATTGTCGTCGCCGTATTGGCGCTGGGCGGGGGCATTGTTGCCAGAGGCTTGTTGTCACCCACAGACCAGACTAGCGTTATGTCTTTACCTGACTTTACTTTGCCCGATGTATCCGGTCAGCCACATGCTATTTCAGAATGGCAAGGCAAACTAAGAGTAATCAACTTTTGGGCGACTTGGTGTGAGCCTTGCATTAAAGAAATCCCGGAATTTATAGCCCTGCAAAACCACTATGCCGATAAGGGTCTGCAATTTATCGGCATTGCCGTAGATAGCCCAGAAGCCGTAGCAAGCTACCTAAGTTCCATCAGCATCAATTATCCGATATTAGTTGGCGACATGCCCGCTATCAGCATTGCTCATCAACTGGGCAATCACATCGATGCCGTGCCTTTTACCGTCATTGTTAATCAACAAGGACAAATCATCCATCAACATGCCGGTGAATTTTCTAAAGAACAACTACTAGAGATTATTACGCCGTTGCTTAATTAAGTTTTGTAGGGACAGATCGCGACCTGTCTCTACAGCGTTCATTCATAATGCGTCCACATCCGCAACACACGAATAATTCTTTCTTTAACGAATACTTGATAAACAAGCCGATGTTGAATATTGATGCGTCGCGAATAGACACCACTTAAATCGCCCACTAGCTTTTCATAGGGTGGTGGATTTTGGAAAGGATCATTGCTAAGAATGCTCAGTATCTCTTGCCCCTTGTGCTTTAATCCGCTAACTGCTAATTTCTTCGCATCTTTAAGCGCTTGCTTGGCATAAACGATTTGCCAATTCACCAATCAAGCTCAGTTGCGCTTTCTGTAAGGGCTTCAGCCATACCTTCTTTAATAGATTCTCGCATACCTGGCACCGCTAGCAGGAATAGCGTTTCTTGAATAGCACTCCAATCTTCTGAAGAAATCAGAACGGCACTACTGCGTTTTCCTGAAATAGTAATAGGCTGATGTGATTCTGCCGTCTCATCAATAAGCCGATAGAAGTTTGCGCGGGCTACGCTGGCTTTAAGTGTTTGCATGACGGACTCCTTTAAAATAAAGGCTAAAGGTACGACTTAACGTACGTCATGTCAACATATCAAAGAAGACCTCACTCAAGCAGGGCAAGCGCATATAAATTATTTTAAAAATCAAGCACCTTAATTTTTGCTGGGAAAGCAAGTAGCCTCGATGGAACGTAGTGGAATCGAGGATATCGGAGCGCTGTAAAACCTCGCAGCCCTGCGTTTCATCGAGGTTAGATGAAAAATACTTATTCCTAGCCACCCACCGAAACACTAATTACATCACTCCACTGTCCCACCGGTTCATCATGCAAGCGATAAATGGCTTTATATTTCCATAGGGCACTGGCATCCGCTGCCGGTAATGGCGAGCTGTCGTTGGTGTTGGGCTCGGTGTTGATAGTGAGCAAAACAAAATCATGACCATCGCCTCGATCTACCCAGATTTCTATGGAGCTGGCTTGGCCTTTGCTCCAGACGATAATTGGATGACCGGCTTGATTTTGTATCGTTAATATCGGCTTCCAAGTGTTGGGATCAACCACTTGAGAGCTGCCGATTAGCCAT
>Ga0214235_1000689_pt1 | contig 11980 bp, 15 predicted proteins | sample TroBogypolimnion_2_FD_153073 | JGI IMG/M metagenome (GOLD analysis project Ga0214235, IMG submission 153073) | Freshwater microbial communities from Trout Bog Lake, WI - 15JUL2008 hypolimnion | ecosystem: Environmental > Aquatic > Freshwater > Lake > Hypolimnion/Profundal zone ... | reverse complement strand
TCTCGAGTTATTGAGAACCGCACTGGAGTCGACTTGCAGTTTCTCAATGGCGGTCGCATGAACTCATATGGGCTGGGTGGCTCATTGATGCTGGACTATGAGAACTACAAACCTGATCAAGAGATTGATGTGGAATTGCGATACACCAATATCCCAGTGAAAACGTTTGATACTTCAACCGCTGTTCAGGGTTCTGCTGATTCTCAAAGTCTTGGTTTATGGGCTCGGAGCCGGATACCAACTCCAATTACATTACTAGACAGGCCCTTACGTGCCGTCTTTGAATTGGCTCACACAGAATTTTTGGGCAATCTTCGGGGCGCCCTTGGATTCGATTCACTTTCCTCAATTGGCACCGGTGTTGAATTAGACCGCAGTGCATCCGACCCTATTTTTTCAAGAGTGAGAGTTGTATTTAGGTATCAGTTTGGCCAAAATGTGCATGGCACCTCTATTGGCCTAGCCGCCAGCTTCTAAGATGGGCAATACAATGGTCACGAATACTAAATTTATTGTATTTACTATATTCTTCATTACCACGCAGTGGTGATGCACTTTTAACATCTTAGGGATCCAATCATCATGAAAAAAATTATCATTGCTGTCGTCATTGCTGCAATCGCAGTTGGCGGTTACCTTTACCTTACTAAACCCAAAGCGCCTATCGCTGGTGTAGCTGCCCAAGAAGCTGCGCTTCTTTATGATGGTGAAGTCACTAAGATCGATGCTGCAACTCGCACTGTTACTCTGAAAAACAAGGATGGTGAAACCTCTATCGTTGCTGGCCCTGAGGTAAAGAACTTTGCAGAAATCAAAGTGGGCGACCATTTCGACGTTGTCTATGAACTTGCTGTAGCCATCGAATTGGTTAAGGTAAAAAATCCTGGGGTAACTAGCGAGCAAGTTACTACTAGCACTGCAACTGCCCCACAAGGCGACAAGCCAGGCATGATCACTACCAATACCGTAACTGCTACAGCCAATGTTGAAGCAATTGATGCAGCTAAAAATATTGTTTCTTTAAAAGGTCCACAAGGAAATATTTTCAAAGTTAAGGTCCAAAATCCTGACTTGATGAAAGATATCTCTGTCAATGATCAAGTAAAAGTGGTTTACACAGAGGCTATTGCTGCAGTAGTAAGCGCACCAACCAAGAAATAATCCAGAAATGAAGTAGTTTCTTAATAGCTCTTTTCTAGAAGCATCAAAGATAAAAGCCCAGCAAGTAGTTGCTGGGCTTTTCATTGCATCTAAGCAAAGAAGTGGATCAGCCGACCCAATTATTTTTTTCTCAAAAAGGCTGGAATAAATACTTCATCGTTTTCAGCTTTTATTGCTGTTGCCCTAGAATGCCGCTTGTCCACTCCATCTAACTTAACATCCAAAGCTTTAGCATATGTCTCAGCATTACTAAAAGCATCATCTAAGACTTGTTTAAATCCCAATAGTTCGCCATTTTCAATGCGAACCAATTCAGAAATTGTCATGCCACACAAGCCAGCAGCGGCAGGCAATGTCAGACCACGTGCTTCGCGCTCATTGCGAAGACGTCTGCCCATCTGCCTGAAGGAATGAATCTCTGTTAAGTTCATAAGAGCCTGAATTAATATAGGCTCCCATAGTCTTCTTAGCCAGAATCCCAGTCAATTAGCCTGTAGGCTAACTAGATGGCAACTCAATTACAAACTTAGCACCATTAATAGCATCCTCGTAGTGGATAGAACCACTATATCTAGTAACAATATGCTTACAAAGCCATAGCCCTAGGCCCATTCCAGTCTGCTTAGTAGTACTCAATAGCTCAAATAATTGTGGCTTAAATTCAGGGGATACCCCTATGCCATTATCAGAAATACTTAGACGGACCGACTGTCCAGATTTAGTTCCCTCTATAGAAATTCTGCGAGCCAGGCCACCAGAATTGGCGAGGGCTTGAATTGCGTTGTTCAGCAGATTTAATATGACTTGTTCGATTTCTGAAGAATTTACTCGAATTTGCAAATCATCAGCAAGGTTTTGCTGTATTTGAATATTCTTTGACTTGAGCTCTGGTCCAACAATTTCTAGGACCTTAGCAATCAAATCACCCAGATGAACCTCTTGAGCATTGGAGTCCCCTTCAGTAAATATTGACCTCAGGGACTTAACTATCGTAGCTGCCCTCTTATTGTCCTGCTCCAGTGAATCTAAAATTTCTTTACCTATTTCAGGGTTAATGACGCCTTTTTCTAACTTCATCTTAAGAAATTGAATATTGAGATTGGATGCACCAAGTGGTTGATTGAGTTCGTGGGCAATTGATGCCGATAAAGCGCCAGTTGCAGCAGTCTTATTGGCTTTCATCAGGCCATAAATAAGACGCTCTTTTTCTTTCAAGAGCTCAGTGATTTTTTCGTTCTCTTCCTTTACTTTACTCAAAGTATTAGCAATTTTGTTCTCTTTGGCCATCTGCTTCTGCAAATAGAAAACACCCAATGCTACAAAAGCCAAAATATTGCTGGCATATACAATCCACCTTAGACCTAATGCCCAGCCATCCTCAACATACAAAAAGATATTTGTTGGGCCATCACCAGTAAGAATTCGATAAGTTCTAAGAATATTGCCCAGCAAAGTCACTAGTGTTATCAGAATTAACCAACGTACAATTATTGACTTATCTTTTTTATAATAGCTAGTTAACTCCCAAACTTGCCATGCTAAAAATGCCTCTTGAGCACTAGTTATCAAAGCAACGCGCTGATAGAACGTATTAGGGGTTGTTCTCAAGGGCTCATAGAAAATGGCAATAATTATTGGTATACAAAATAAGAATACTGTTTGTAACTTATTAAATGGCCTACCATTCCAGCTTCTATATAAAAAAACAAGTAATAAGGCTGAAATAATTAATGAGGTATTGGCTATGGTTAATAAAAACTTATTAACCCATAAGGCGGTGCCAAAACTTAAACAACACAATGCATAAAAACCAATACTTAGCGGCCAATAAACGCTAGGTAAATCGGATCGCTCAACTTGAAATTGAGGTATCGCACTTAAAAGCAGCGCCAGAGCAATTAAGGCGAAAACAATGAAGAAGATCTGGTTAGCTAATTCCATAATTAGATATTATAGAAAGTAAGCTGTAATGTCGTTTTAAATAAATCTTCACTAAATCCCAAATAAAAAACCACCCGAAGGTGGTTATCAGAATCTGGCGGAAGAGGTGTGCGGCGAACTTGAGTTCATAGATGTTCACCAAACTCTACAATAAGCCTTTAAACCCAATAAATATGGGTACTTTAAGTTATAGGACTTCATAGCACTACACCAGAAGCTACGATAAAATTGGGTACTGATGTGGGTACTGGAGATCCTGATGGCTGCTGAAAAATTACTAACTGAAGCTTCATGCAAGGCTGCGAAGCCAAGAGATAAGCTTTACTATTTAAATGATGGTGCTGGACTGCGCTTACGCATCCGTCCAGACGGTAGCCGAACCTGGATATATCGCTACAGACTCGCTGGCAAGGAAATGACATCTGGCCTCGGCGCCTACCCAAAGGTTACGTTACAAATTGCGAGAGCAAAACTTGAAGAGGCCAGACAGCATGTGTCCAAGGGTAATAACCCATCTACCGCCAATCGAATAGCAAAGGCAAACCAGATAACCAAGGGCGAGGCCACTTTCGGAGCTATTGCAAGAGAATGGCTGGCACACAATCAGTCTGGATGGAGCGCACACTATTACGAGCGAAACACTGGACTTCTAAAGCGTTACTTATTGCCAGATCTTGAGCGATTGCCGATTGATTCAATTAGAGAGGCATACCTCTACACGATTATTAAAGCGGCTTATGACAGAGGTACAAAAGAATCCGCGCGTAGGGCACGCGGGATAGCCGCTCAGATATTCACGTTCGCAAGAGCGACCCATAGAGGAACTGTAAACCCAGCCCGGGACATGGCTGACAATCCATATTTTAAAAAGCCCCCTGTTAAGCATTTTTCTGCCTTACCCCAAGACAAAGTCGGCGACCTTATTAAGGCGCTTAATGTAACTGGTGTTAAGCAGAAGTTAGACATCAAGACTGTGTGTGCCCTAAGGCTAGCGTTATACACGGGCCTAAGGGATAACTCTATTCGTGGCGCCCGATGGAATGAAATTAATTTTAAAAATTCCACCTGGACAATACCGAGCACGAGAATGAAAAGTGGCAGAGAGCATCAAGTTCCGCTCCCTTCGCAGGCGATCTCCGCCCTCCTCACAATTAAACCGCTAACTTACTCTGGAGATAATAGCTACATCTTTCCAGGTAGAGGTAAACATAAAATTATGTCTGAGAATACATTACGACTTGCATTACATAGACTTGGATTTGTAGTGACAGCTCATGGCCTACGTTCCTTAATTACTGATGTTTTAAATGAAAACAGATTTAACCCTGATGCCATCGAAAGACAGTTAGACCATGCGGAAAAAAATAAGATCCGTAGAGCCTATCTACGCTCCAATTTCATGGATGAACGAATCATAATGATGCAATGGTTTGCCGATTGGTGCGACGCCAAGGCAAAGGGCAAATCTTTGAACAACGTAACCCAATTAAGAGTAGCCGCATGAGTACATTACCCGCACGCCAAGATGCAATTAATAAGTTATTTGATGACTTCCAGGACAGTGGGCATGAAGATGAATCCCTGGATGAAATGTTTGAAGCCTTTGACGAAGTTGTATATCTGGCTTTGCTCGAAAAACTAGGCTACTCCAATAGTAGCGAGGAACAAAAGAAGCTCGTTCGCTTAAAAATGAGCGAATTCATGCTAAATATGGACTTTAACTCTCCAGCAATTGCTCATGCCGAAAATATGCTTAACTCGATTGGGGCTGGTTCATTTGCGAAAGCTGCTAGCTATTTGGAGCAACTATATGCCACGCGCTCACAAGCGTTCAGTGAAATTCAGAGAAAAAATGCGCAGAATCCAAGAGACAAAGATCCTTTATCAAAAATTTTAGCCAAGTTGGTATCTCGGAAACCGGATATCAGCGCGGCAGAAGCAATAGAACAAATCGAGAGTGGTTTATACGATGATGTTGTTGTCTATTTTGACGAATACGTAATTGAATATACCCGTACAGATGGGCACACAACTTCTGTTAATAAGTCAGCTATTCCCGCCCGGCTAAGTCGCCTAAGAAAAAAGTAATAATTTTCTATTTTCGCTAGCCGGCTAGCGAAAAAGCTCATTTTCTAATACTCCTAGTGCGGTTACCTAACTGCACATCACTTAATAAGGAGTATTAAAAATGGCTTCAATACGAATTTATCGAATCAAAGATGTTTGTGGTCTGACTGGTCTAAAACCATCGACGATATACAAACTTATTCGGGAAAATTCTTTCCCTAAGGGTATTCACCTGACCGCAAGATCAACAGGCTGGCCAAGTACTTTGGTCGAGGACTGGATATCTTCACGCATCTCTGGGGGCAATAAATGAACAAGCCCCATCAAAGCCTTCATATGGGGCCTGCAATGAACGCAAGCAATCAACCATCTACCACGGAGAATTCCATGAGCAATACAGCACAAGAGCTAGTTTCGAAAATTAGCGCCCTACGTTTACCTGACAATTTCACAACAAACATTGGTGGAGAGAAGCTACCTCTAAAGCCAATTTTTGGGAAATTTAGCAAACATCGATTTGCTCGTGTGCACCCAGATAAAGAATATATGTTTATTTGCCTGACAGTGGACGATAAAGATCTTGGCGAAACCTACATAGTGACCCCAAATATGCAAGCCTATTTAGGTTCTCATGCTGTACCCAAAATCCTAAGACTAAGTGTAGATACAACTGGGCTACCGAAAATTATTGCTCAACCCGTTATTGACCAAAATACCCGGCCTAACATCTGGCACACATCTCTAATACGAGGCATTCTTCTCGCAGAAACATCTTGGGTGCGTCTTGAAGCAAATATGAGTGCCGGCCAGTACAACGTAATCGTCTCCAAAGATGACCTAGGCGAGCCACAATGGCCCTCTCAATCTATGGATGAGCTAGTACAAGAGGTATTCAGCAATAACATCATCGCGGACGAAAATCACCCCTACATACGCCAAATTCAAGGGAGGATCTAATATGAACGGCCTTAATCTCGAACAATGCAAATTCATATTTGTAGATTTTGAATTCCGCCCAGTAGACCGCATTGAGGGCAACCCCATAGAGGTGATTTGTATGGTTGCTTTTGATTCATTTTCTGGCAAGTATTACAAACTATGGAAAGAAGAGCTTTACGGGCTAGTGGCGCCACCTTTTGAGATCGATAAGGACACAGTCCTAGTTGCCTATTTTGCAAGCGCTGAAATGTCTTGCTTTGAAGCTCTAGGGTGGGCCATGCCTGACAACATCCTAGATTTGTTTGTGGAGTTTCGCAACTTGACCAATGGAATATTCTTACCAGAGGGCAAGTCTCTTCTTGGTGCATTGAAGTACTTCGGACTTGAATCTATATCTGCAGAACATAAAGATGACATGCGGGACCTCGCATTGCGTGGCGGGACTTATACAGAGATTGAAAAGGGTGAACTTCTCGAATATTGCCAATCAGATGTGGACTCGCTTTACCCGCTCTACCAAGCCATGAAAAAGTATCTTGATCTACCTCGAGCTCTTTTGAGGGGTCTTTATAGCACTGCTTTAGCTAGAATGGAGTCTCTTGGGAGTCCAATAGATTACCCAACTTACAAGGGGCTGTGTCTTCACTGGGATGCTATTAAAGCAAAGTTGATTGCTGAAGTTGATTCTGCTTACGGCGTCTACGAGGGTGGCGTATTTAAAGAGACGCTATTTGAAAAATATGTCCAGACGCAAGGCATCAGATGGCCGCGGCATGAAAGTGGACGTCTCAAGCTTGATGAAGATACTTTTAAGTTAATGGCCCAGCTCCACCCAATAGTTGCGCCATTGCGGGCACTCAGAGATAGTCTTGCGAAGCTACGCCTTAGCGCCCTTCAAGTAGGCACAGATGGAAGAAATCGCTGCATGCTGTCGCCGTATCAATCCATTACTGGACGAAACCAACCATCCACAACTAAATTCGTTTTTGGTTTATCTAGGTGGGCGCGAGGGCTAATTCAGCCTAGGGAAGGCTATGCCATTGCCTATATTGACTGGTCCCAGCAAGAGTTTGGGATTGCCGCCGCACTATCAAACGATCCCAAGATGAAAGAGGCCTACCTTAGCGGCGATCCATATTTAGCCTTTGCAAAACAGGCTGGAGCAGTTCCACATGACGCTACCAAGAAAAGTCACCCTGCCGAGCGAGACCAATATAAGCAATGTGTCTTAGCTACGCAATACGGGATGGGAGCGGATTCTCTCGCGCAAAGACTAAAACAACCTAAGTTGCGTGCCAAGCAGTTGCTAGACATTCACCGAAGGGTTTATAAGCAATTTTGGGATTGGTCCGACAATGTTTTCAACAACACCATTAATAAGAATAGACTCAATACACTATTTGGTTGGCAAATTACGGTACCCCCAGACCTGAACCCTAGAAGCTTACGGAACTTTCCTATGCAAGCCAATGCTGCTGAAATGTTAAGAATCGCATGCATTTTGATGGTTAAACGCGGCATACAACTTTGTGCGCCAGTTCACGATGCCGTTTTGATCGAAGCTACCGAAAAAACTATAGACGAGCAAGTAAAAATTGCCCAGGAATGCATGGAGCAAGCGAGCCGCATAGTACTTGAGAACTTTACCCTTACAAGTGATGCAAAGATTATTAAACATCCAGGACGTTTTTTAGAGGACGATGCTGAGCCATTTTGGAACACTGTCATCGCCATTTACGAACAAGTCAAAGCTGAAGCTGGTGAAAATCTTAACGCCAACATGTTGGAACATTTAACACCTGCTCATTCTTATCTTTCTAATTAAGAGACCTATATATGCATCCCCCAAATAACCAATATAAATTTTCAATTGCTAGTATTGACCTAGATAAAGAACTTGGAAGAGGAAAATTCGAGACAATACAGCCAGAACAATCGATTCAGCCAAAGCCAGCATCGCGTCTCTTTATAAAAGGTCCTATACCATTTGATTGGCTTCAGAAAGCTAATTCGCTTGGGGGAAGCGCTGGAACGATTGCTATCGGACTATGGTTTTATGTTGGAATCAATAGCTCCAAATATTTTAAGGTTGATAGCAAGTTGGACCGCTTTACAGGTGTGTCAAGGCAAACGCGACAATCTGCCCTTCAAAAACTCCAATCGGCTGGGTTAATAAAGCTCTGGTGCCGTCATGGTGGCTACCCTTTTGTGGAGGTTCTTGCAAGCCCATGATGTAGGGCTTTGCATAGGTATTGCGAATAATAAAAATTATCGCCATCCAAAGACCCCCTACACACTATGTTTACATCCGTCTAAATTTTTAATATGCCACTACCAAGCGTCCTAAATGGTGCCAATCAATGTCAAGTATTGACAAAGCGCACTAGACAGCAGTGCAAAAATCCTGCAGCCTTTGGTTGTACCAGCTGTCGAATGCATGGCGCGCACAAGTCAAAGAATGTTTTACGGGGCATAGACCATCCGCAGTACAAGACGGGTGAGCAAACTTTGGAGGCAAAAGCTATTCGCTCAGAAAAAAGTGAAATGCTTCGATATTTGACAGACCTTGGCAATCACTGCAAGCTTTTTTATAAGGATATAAAAACGAGGGGGCGACCTCCTTCAGGTTATGAAAAATTAGACCTAACGGACCCAGAACAATTAGCGCTTGCCATAATGAAAACGTTAGGAGGCAAGTAAGCATACATAACCACGCGACACCTTATGCACATAATAGATAAGATTGTGCATAGTATGGAATGGACACTCAAGCCGACGGCGCACAAATGGAAAATCAACCAAATCAGACTTTGGAGTACATCACCAAAACCCACTCTATAGGGGTACTTATTCGCTCATACATATATACGTATATATGTCATAGATCACATTTTATTACAGCAAAGTAATGCTAAAAAGAGTTTTACTTTCCGCAAGTGCTGATACCCAATATTAGATAAGCTGGGCAGAATCTAAATAGGCCTGTTGCTAAGGGAACAATACCAATCCAACCCCAAATACCAACAGTTCCTGATGCGGCCAATCCAATCAATACTAGGCCAACTAACATACGCAGAATACGATCAATACCGCCGATATTACTTTTCATATAAAACTCCTTTGGTTATTTACTACAGTAATTTTGATACAGCACATTCATAACATCTAAAGCTGGGCTATTGGCCAAGGAATAGTAAATTTGCTTACCCTCACGCCTTGTTTCCACCAAATCCTCATTCCTCAGAACAGTAAGCTGCTGAGACAAGGTAGGCTGATGAATATCCAGGACTTCTTCTAACTCCCCCACACAAATTTCACCTTGGCTTATTTGACAAAGGAGCATCATCCGATCTCTATTTGATAGCACTTTCATCAAGCGGCATGCATCATCTGCCGATGACTGCATCTTCTTAAGATTTATATTGGCTTTAATGGCGGGCATAAGTGACTTTCTATTAATTCAGAGGCACACCAACCAATGGGCGACCTTCTAGAGTCCAAAGATATAAAGAGCCATCATATAACTTGGTAGATTTGTTACCCACAAGTTCTGACATCACAAACCAGCCGCCAGCAGCTAAGTGACCCGTATTGCAATAGGCAATAGTTTGACCCTTGCTATTTAAACCATTGGCTGCGAGTAATGCGTCATAGGTCTTCTTTTGCCAAAAATACAATGCACCATTACTTGATCTAGCCAATAACTCAGGCGCCAATTCTTTCGAACCTGCAATATGGCCAAAGGTCATAACATCAGGGCGCTTTGCAAGACCTAAGTATTGAGCAGGCTGACGAGCATCCAATAGTTGGGGTTTACCGCTCTTTGATGCTGCAGCCACCTCATCTGAACTAGCAATTAACTCCTTGCGCTCAGCTTTTGCTAACCAATTACCAGTCGCCTTCGGAGTAGTGGCAGTTGTAAATTCACGGCCTTCACTTAACCAGCCGGCAATACCGCCATCCAATACCGCTACTTGATCCTCGCCATATACTTTAAATGACCAATATGTTCGAAGTGCCTCATCTATATCAGACATATCTTGCCCAATAGGAACGAGAACAATCGGTTTATCAGAATTGATACCTAAGGATTGAACCAACTTCTCAAAGTCAGGCTTTTCAGGAATTAGAAATTTAATTTTCTTACCACCCACCAAGCGATCAACGCGCACCTTCTTAAAATCCAAGAGTGTTGAACTGACAATATGACCACCCACTTCTACTAGAAATTTCTGACCCGTTTTTTTGTCAGTATCAAACTCAGGGTTTCTAAGATAGCTTGCTATATCTGTTCTGACCTCGATAACCTGAACTTCGGACATATTATTTGCCAACCAGTCGGCACTGACTACCGGCCCAGGCAAATTGATTGCTTGGGCCAGGCTTACTAAGCTAATTAGAGCGAAGGCCAAAAACCATTGAATCTTTTTCATTTCTGTTCCCTTATGAATTTACAACTGACAAATGGTCTGAGAGACGTTCTATCAGATCAATCTTGCATTCTGTTAATACATGATGTTTTTTAGAATTCATTACGAGCTCTCGATCACCCATCTCTGCTACCAACTGAGCAATCTTTTTGTCTCGCTCTAGAATTAATCTTTCAATCTCTACAGAAAATAATGTGACCAAAGCGCTGACCCACCTGCTCACAAGAGCCATGCGACCTTTTTTAGCCATCTCAAATCCCCGTATGGACTTGATCACCATCGTTGAGTCTGCCATCTCTTCCCCAGTTATCCACTGGTTGGTAGTAAACAAACGTATTGGCAATCCCTTTGGGTTTAATGCAATTCCAACCAGGTGATGAAAGCCTTTTGAATCACGCTTAATCACATGGAAATGGCCATGCTCACCATGAGGCATTTCATCAGCAGAATGTGCGTGGTAATAAAACTCATAACCACTTACCTCATCTACTAAGTCATTAATAGGATAGTGTTGCCACTCAATAAAATCTTTGGCGCCGCATAAAGCAGCTTCACTCAAAGTACGCCCAGACTCTGCGTACCGCATTTGAATATTTGCCAGCTCTTGAGCAGCCAACCAAAGATTAGATTGAATCAGCATTTTTACAATTACTCTGTAGCTTTACGCTTTTTAGGACCGCAAGGATTTGCAGGGCCACATGGGTTGGCTGCTTTTTTCTTTGCAGGACCGCATGGATTAGCAGCTTCCTTTTTGGGCCCGCAAGGATTCTTTTGCTCTGCACCTGCTGGCGTTGTAGGTGCATCAGCAGACTTCGCTATTGGTGCCGCTGCTAAACCAGCTAAGGCAATTGCTAAGGCTGCTACAGTAGATTTCTTAGACATATGTTCCCTTTTAAATAATTAAACTTGTGAACTCACGGGACCTTTAGATTTGCTTTCCATCCAAGAGCCCAATACAAATACACCGACTGCTGCAATGACCATACCGATATCGATAGATAAGCTTGATATATTGAAGGCCTCAGGCAATGCATCCGCTTTAGCGTATTCACCTAAAGTGGTTAAGAACTCGATACTGGGATAAATGCTGGAAAACAATACTGTGCCAAGTAATAAACCGAGCAAGAATATCGCTGCATCAATACGACCAGACATCAAGCCGACTACAGAGGTTCCAGGACAATAGCCACCGATCGCAAAGCCAGCACCTACTAAAGCTCCGCCTAGCGCTGCTGCGCCTAAAAATGCTGGTGGCACAAATAAGTTACCCGCATCTACAAATCCAAACTGCTCTAAGACCATCAAACCCACCGCGGCGAACACAATGGCAGTGAACATCACCTTAAATACAGACCAGTCTGTTAAACGGAACTGGCCCGTTAACTTATTGGGGTTACCAAATCCAGCCCGCTCTAATACAAACCCAAAGCCTGCACCCAAAA